>WBZU01001547.1_pt1 | contig 12971 bp, 9 predicted proteins | sample 5204311 | NCBI WGS metagenome assembly WBZU01 (sample SAMN12344359, study PRJNA552823) | activated sludge metagenome | biome: Activated sludge suspended growth; feature: Nitrification reactor; material: Wastewater; isolation source: activated sludge from nitrification reactor of wastewater treatment...
TATAATGACAGTGATCTTATTTTTGCATCAGAGACTGATCCTTTGCTGAAAGGAAATGCGAACTTTCTGAGCAGAAGAAACTTCAATTCGTTCGAAGGTTATCTCCGGTATCAGACAAATAATAACTGGTTATCCTTATTGTTCGGAAGGACACAGCTTATTCAGGGAAAAGGTTATATTGACAAATTATTTTTATCAGACAATACTTATCCTTTTGACTTCGGAAAGTTAGACCTCAGATACAAAAAAGTAAATTATTCATTTACTTACGGCAGTATAAAAGGTGATTCTGTAAACAAACCTTTGTCAGCAAAAAATATTGCAACGCATTATTTAAATGTGAATTTTTCAAATGCATTCAGGGCGGGTTTCTGGGAAGCTGTAATTATCAGCAATCAGCCGTTCAGCTTTACTTATTTAAATCCCGTAAGTTTTCTTACCTCTGCTGACCTGAGTTCCGGCAAAGAGCAGACTACTGAAAACAACGCTCTGATAGGAATTGATCTCGAGGTTATTCCTTTCAAAAATTTATCGTTGCAATCAACGCTTCTTATAGATGATCTTACATTCGGCACATTATTCAAAAAAGATTCTCTGAATGAAAATAAATTCGGCTGGCAGATTGGCGCGCTCTGGACTAATTCTCTTAACATGAATGTTTCCGCTGAATTTACACATCTTGATCCTTTTGTTTATTCGCACAGGACAAATAAAAGCACTTATGCAAACCGCTCAATGCCGCTTGGGCATGAGCTTCATCCGAATTCGGATGAGATAGCATTTAAAATTGATTATGATGTTACCAGCAGACTAAATTTAAAATTTTTATTTCAGCATCAGAGATCCGGAGAAGGAATTATATTAGATTCAAACGGAAATATTAAGGCAAATTACGGAGGCAATATAAATTTCGGATTAGGTGATGCATATCTCAGGACAAACGGATTTCTTGACGGCATCAGAGTCAACAGGGACATATTCACTGTTGATCTTATTTGGCAGCCGGTAAAGCAGTTTTATATTGAAGGAAAATTTCAGTACAGGATCACTGATAATATTTCGAAAGATATTAAGTTCAATGATATGTATTACTTTGCAACTGTTAAAGCAGACCTTTAAAATATGCTGTTGCGACTCAGATCATATTTACTGTCCAATGCAAATCAGACAAAAGAGAATTCTGTTTCATCTAAGCAGAGGAAAAAGAGATTCGGTTTCTTTCTTGAATATTGTAAAGACCTGAAGAAGCCGCTGAAGATTATAGATCTCGGAGGAAGCGATTATTACTGGAAGCATCTTGATATGACTGATAACAGGGATTTTGAAATTCTTATTCTGAATAATGAAATTCAGAATACTGACAGTTTCAGTAATATTACATTTATGAATAAAGATGTTCGCAATCTTGAATTTATAAAAGACAAAGAATACGATCTTGTTTATTCGAATAGTCTAATAGAGCATCTGAACAGTTTTGAAGATCAGAAAAAATTAGCAAATGAGATTAAGCGCATCGGGAAAAGATTTTTCATACAGACGCCGAATTATTATTTTCCTGTTGAGCCGCATTTTTTATTCCCGTTTTTTCAATTTCTTTCTGTTGAAATGAAGACTAAATTGATATCAAAGTATGATCTGGGATGGTACAAAAAGCAAACGGATTTTGTCAAAGCGAAGGAACTCGCTCAATCAATTCGTCTGCTGAAGGAAAATGAACTGAAAGATATTTTTGGCGGATGTAAAATTTACAAAGAAAAATATTATTTATTAACAAAATCATTTATAGCTTACAGTTAGCAGCATGGAACTTTTCAAAATAGGATTTCTTTCGGTAAAGCTGATTGACATAATTGACGTTCTGATTGTCACCTATGTCTTTTACAAGCTTTATACTATTATGAAAGGCACAATCGCATCTCAGATATTTATTGCCCTAACGCTTATAATCGGATTCTCATTTCTGGCGCAGCTTTTAAATATGCAGGCAACCGGCTGGCTGCTTAGCAGAGTTACTGATATATGGGTAATAGCGTTCATAATATTGTTTCAGCCGGAAATACGGAGACTGCTTCTTCTCATCGGAAAGACAAGAATTGCAAGAATATTTACAAAAGTTAATGTAGATGAAAATGTAGATGAGATCGTCGAAGCGTGTTTTGATATTAAGAACAGGGGCTGGGGAGCATTGATTGTTATTGAAAGAAGTTCGGGTCTGAAGAATGTTATAGAAACAGGCGAACTTATTCAGTCGAGAATCAAGAAAGAAATACTAATCTCAATCTTCAATCCGAAATCTCCTCTTCACGATGGGGCTACTATTCTTAAGAACGGAAGCATTGAAGCTTCAAGATGTCTGCTTCCGCTTTCCGAACCCGAAAAAATCAGAAACAAGAATCTCGGAACAAGGCACAGGGCGGGGATCGGAATTACGGAAGTCTCGGATGCAATTTCAATTATAGTCTCGGAAGAACGAAAAATTATATCCGTTGCGGAGGATGGAATTCTTACATCCTACAGTGATCCCGTTTCTCTTAAGGAAGTATTGGTAAAGACTATGGGAAAGAAATCAGTTGTAAGTTCAATGAAGGAAATTTTCGATGAAACAGAAAGTTCATTTGAATCAAAAGAAAAGAAGCATGACATTTCTGATGCGGCTAAAGTTATTTTTAATGAAGAAGATGAATTAAAAAATAAGAAAGAAAGTTGATTATGGATCTTAATTCTTTAAAAAGAAATGATCTCATAAAGGAACTGGAAAATTCGGGAATAAAGGATAAGAATGTGTTGAAAGCAATTGCAAATGTTAGGAGAGAAGAATTTGTACTTACGGAATTCAGAAGACTCGCTTACGACAATACTTCGCTTCCCATCAGTTCGAATCAGACAATTTCACAGCCATACACTGTAGCTTTTATGACAGAACTTCTCGAAATAAAACCCGGTGAAAAAATACTTGAAATAGGAACCGGCTCAGGATATCAGTCTGCTGTGTTAAGCGAACTCGGAGCTGAAGTATATTCTGTAGAAAGAATTCCTGATTTGTACAGATCGGCATCGGAAAAACTAAGTAAGCTTGGATACACTGTTCATTTAAAAAACGATGACGGCACAAAGGGATGGAAGGAGTTTGCTGATTTTGACAAAATCATTGTAACTGCCGGAAGTCCGAAAATCCCGAAACAGTTACTCGAACAGCTTGCTGTAAATGGTCTGATGATTATTCCTGTCGGCGATGAAAATTCACAGGACCTTTTTCTGATAAGAAAAACTTACGAAGAAACTCAAAATGAAAATGATACGGGTAATCTTCAATCAGAAAGCTCCGGTGACGATCCTGATTCAAGAAAAGTAAAATACATGATGAAGAGATATAAGAATTTTAAATTTGTTCCGCTGATAGGAGAAGAAGCCTGGGCAATTAGCAGTTAGGCAGTTAGCAATTAGCAGTTAGGCAGTTAGCAATTATCAGTGAGGCAGTTAACAATTAACGATTGACCATTGCCTATTGCCCATTGCCTATTTCCTGAAATAAGTAAAAAAAAACAAGCCGTTGAAAGATTCATATTTCACAATAAAGAATAAGACATCTTCAGAGTTAAAGATCAGCAAATCAAAATTCATTTCACAAGCAGCGCCTTTCATTTCACAATCAGAAATTCCGGAAATAATTAATTCCGTTAAGAAAGAATTTTATGATGCGTCTCATCATCCTTATGCATACAGAGCCGGACCTGACGGAAACATATACAGATTCTCGGATGACGGCGAGCCGCAGGGGAGTTCGGGCAAGCCGATACTCGAAGCCATTGATAAATTTAAATTAACTGACACTCTCGTAATTGTATCCAGATATTTCGGAGGAGTTAAACTTGGTGTCGGCGGTTTGAGACGGGCGATGTCGGAAGCAGCGGAACTTTGCCTTGCCGAAGCTGAGATAACCGAAAAACTTATTACTGAGATTTTAAAACTTGAGTTTGAATATAAATTTATGAATGCAGTAATGAATCTGGCAGAGTCAGAAAAAATTAAAGTAGCGGAAAACTTATCTGATGAAAAGTGCAGATTAGCGCTTGATGTAAGATTGTCAATAGTCCCGGAATTTAAGAAAAGAGTTTCGGAAATCACAAACGGATCAGCGGCATTTCTCTGATCAGATTATTTTTTAAACGGCTCAGCTCTGTCATTAAAATCTGGTCTGTAATAATTTTCAGATTCAAATTCCTGCAAATATCCGTTACTGAGTTTAAGTTCTTCCATCCATCCGATTACTTTTTCATATTCGCGCTGTCTGATATTTCTTGAGAGAAGATCCGTTGTAAGGGCTTTATGAACGGGATAATACTGCGACATAACCGAAAGTGAAATATTATTATCAAGCCCGGAAATAAATTTCAAAGTATCATAACTTCCCGCAATGTCATTCGGAAGTATGAGATGTCTGACGATCATTCCTCTTTTGATAAGTCCATTCTCAATAATCAGATAGCTCCCAACCTGTCTGTGCATTTCTGCAATTGCAGTCCGCGAATGGCTGACATAATTTTTTATTTTCGAATAATTATAACCGTACTCATCTTCGGAATATTTAATATCGGGAAGATAGATATCGAAAATACCGTCGAGAAGTTTTAACACTTCGACAGAGTCATAAGAATTAGTATTGTAAACAAGAGGAAGATTAAGACCGTTTTCAACAGCAATTTTCACAGCAGAAACAATCTGCGGAACGAAATGAGTCGGCGATACGAATCCTATTGCATTTACGTTTTTATTCTGAAGTTCGATCATCATTTCAGCAAGTCTTTGTCTGGAAACTTCATTTTTCTTTTCAGCTTTGTGATTTTGGGATATTTCATAATTCTGACAATAGACGCATCTGAGATTACAGTTACCGAAAAAAATATTTCCGATGCCGTTATCATTTGAAAACTCTTCTGACCCTGAAAGACCCGGCTCTTCGCCATGATGGATGCAGTAAGAAGACACTACAGGATCATAGCCTGAATAACATGCAGCAATTTCATTTTTCAGTCTGTTAACTTTACAGTCTTTTGGACAGATGTTGCAGTCAGAGAGCATAGCTTCAAGCGTCTCAGATCTTTCGGAAAGTTCGCCTGAATTATAAAGCTGTAAATAAGAAGGTTCAAACATCAGTCTGAATTAATTTTTATACATATATTAAATTTTATAAAACATATTTTGCAATGACCATTCAAAATATAATAATCTGATGACAACAAAAATTTTAAATTTTATACTGATAACCGGAATTTGTTTTTTTATTTACAGCAGTGAATCGTATTCGCAGATAGAGAATGCGCCGCTGAGCAATGATGTGTACAATTTTCTCAAGGAAATGCAGGTGAAGAGAGTAATCTCGGGAGTAAATGACGACAATCCGAATTTATCAAGATTCCAGATTGCGGATTTTCTTAATACAATTCAGATGAAAGGAAATGAATTAAGCGCAACTGAAAAGAAACTTCTTGATAAATACATGATTGAATTCGTTCCGGAAGTCAGGAACAAAAAGAACACTGCGTCAATGTTTAAAAGCAACATGGATGTATCTGGCGGATTCAAACATATATTATCGGACAAGCAGAAATATCTTTTTTCGTATGAGAAGAACAGGAACAACATATTTATCGAACCTCTTCTGAATTTGTATCTGGCAAACAGCATTACTCCGGACACAAAAAAGAGTTCTAAAATATTTGACGGTGGATTCAGGTTCAGAGGTTCGTTATTTGATCATCTCGGTTATGAATTCAGATTTATTAAAGGCGGAGCTGTCGGTGATTCCGTGCTGACAGAGTCGGTCTTTCCGAAGATCAAGTCCACATTCAAGTATGTGGAAAACATTGAAAACATAACTAACTATGACTTCGTCGGAGGTTATCTGAAATATTATCTGAGTCCTTCCGAAGGAATGGATATCGCGGCTCAGTTTGGCAGGGAAAGAATAACTTTCGGACTTGGATACAGCGGGAGTCTTGCATTATCGGGAGAAGCTCCTGATATGGATTTTCTAAAACTTACATTCAAATACGGAATAATAAATTACTCTTCTGTTTTCGGTTCGACTGTCGGAGAATACAGTCCAAACAGAGATGAAAGATACACTAAGTATTTTACGGCTAACAGATTAAAACTTTCTTTTGATAAATTATTTGATGTAGGGATAGGTGAAACGGTAATTTCTTCCAGAGGGATAGAACTTGGTTATCTGAATCCGCTTATCTTTTACAAGTTCGCTGAAATGTCTTTGCAGGACAGGGATAACGGCACAATCTTTGCGGACATACAAACTCATTTCATAAAAAATTTAGAATTACAGGGAACATTTTTTCTGGATGAAAACATACTATCCAATTTATCCGATTTATCAAAAGCTTCAAACAAAACCGCATATCAGCTTGGATTTTTCTGGTATGAGCCGGCGGGATTAAAGAATGTTTCGTTTATATTTGAATACACAAAGATCAGACCTTATGTCTATACGCACTTTGACAGAAAAAATACTTATTCCGCATTTGGAGTTGGACTCGGACATCCGGTCGGTCCAAATGCAGATCAGTTATTTTTTAAACTTAGATATAATTTTAGTGAGAAAGTTACGCTTGATCTGGAATTTCAAAAAATAAGAAAAGGTAAAAACTATTATGATGCGGAAGGAAATCTGGTAAGAAATGTCGGAGGCGATATATTTCAGACTTTCCGCGGAGGGATTGACAGTGAAGAGGCGTATTTCTTAGACGGGGTGAGAGAAAACACTGAAAGTATTGGCGTAAATATTTCTTATGAACCGGTAAGAAATTATGTTTTTGATTTACATTATTCAAAAAACATTTTAAAAAATATTACTTACGATCAGAATACAGATAACAGCTACGCTTATTTGAAATTCAGGTTTAATTATTAAATGAAGTTTTTTTAAATAAGCCTCGAAGACTCTAAGTCTCGAAGTTCAATAATTTTTTAATTTTTCTTAGAGTCTTTGAGTCTTTGAGGTGAAAATATTCTTATTAATCAAAGTAAACATTTTCACGGATGTGCATTTAACATGTCTGCAAGAATTCTTTCTTCATTTCAAAAGCAATTTATTCCGTTTAAATTTATTCGTACTTACAAATAACATCACAGTTTATTTTTACATTTTGAATCTGCAATAATTACGTTTCATAAAATTATGATTTATGAAAACACTAAAGGAAATATTGAATCTCAAAAGACTCTCCGGCATCCTCTTTTATACAAGCATCATTTCATTTATCATCGCCTTCAACTTCTCAGATAATCCTCCGGTAAGCGGATGGCAACAACAGTTTATGCCTTTTCTGAATAATATGCCTCTTGCTGATATTACATTTCTTGACAGTCTTACAGGGTATGCAGTGACAGGGAATAGTATTGGAGATATAGATACTGATTATGTACTTAAGACCACCAATGCAGGATTTAACTGGTCAATAATTTTTAGCACCATAAATGATTTCAGAGATTTCAGAAGAGTTATGTTTTTAAATCCTGATACAGGTTATGTACTATACGGAGACAGGGTTCTCCGGACAACAAATGCAGGTTTGAATTGGGGAGATATATTTGTTCCTCCTGACAATTATGGTTTTAAAGATATCTATGCGATCAGTTATGATACAATGTGGATTTCAGTTGTAAACTTCCAAGATTTAATTTACAGAACTACAAATGCAGGACTTAACTGGACAAGACAATTACAGGGAAATAGTTTCGATAAATTATATTTTTTTAATAATAGAATTGGATTTTGCGGATCTGAAGATTATACTCTTTTACTTAAAACCACAAATTCCGGAAATAACTGGATCCAATTAAATGGACAAACTGGTTTTATTAATATGTACTTATCAGATAGTTTAAATGGATGGAAAGTATCTGGTGTTATGAGAAAAACAACGAATGGGGGTATTAATTGGGTAATTCAGCCTATACCGTCTGTGGGTGGAAGTATTCAGTTCCCTAATAATCAAAAAAGGGCTATTCTTTATAGGTCAACTAATGGAGGTGAAAATTGGTTATATCAAATTACCGATACTACAATTCATTTGGTTCAATATTATTTTGTTAACTTTGTAAATAAATTAAATGGCTGGGCGTATGTTCCAGAAAGTTCCGGAATTCATACAACAATTGGCGGCGATACAACATTTTACACCGGCATACAGCAATCAGTCGGTGTGATCCCGAAAGATTTTATTTTAAAGCAAAACTATCCGAATCCGTTCAATCCCCGCACAGTAATACCATTCAGTCTTAAGAAAAATGCATTTGTAAAACTGATCGCTTATGATATCAGAGGCATTGAAGTTCAGCGTCTTGCAGAGGGAAGATATAATGCAGGAGAATACGAAGTTGACTTTATGGGTAAGTTCTCATCATCAGGAGTTTATTTTTATAAAATTGAGATCACAACTGACAATTCAAATGAGATATATAAAGATACAAAACGAATGATATTGTTAAAATAAATTGATATGAAAATTCATTAGAGTTACATTTAAATAAAAAAAACTGCCATGTATAAGAAATACTTCAGCTTAAACACTCTCTCAACGATACTTCTTTACATCAGCATACTTGCATTCACTATTTCATTCAACTTCTCAGACAATCGTAGCGGCGGGTGGCAGCAGCAGTTTCTACCAAATATTGGCAGTAGAAGTTTAATGGATATTACATTCACAGATAGTTTAAATGGATATTCTATTACTAATACGTCCGATGATACTTCATATATTCTTAAGACAACAAATGGTGGAGATAATTGGACTATAAAATATTTTGCTACAAGTTCTATTTTCAAACGAATACAATTTATTAACCAATCAACAGGTTTTGTAGGTGGCGTAGATTTTATTAAAACGACAAACTCTGGAGAAAACTGGTTTATTGTAAGTCAGTCATTATTTCTTGAAAATATGAGTGTATTCAATAACGATACCGCGTGGTATACGGATCCTAACGGTCTTGTCGGCGGAGTCTATCGCACTACCAACGGCGGCGCAAGTTGGACCCGTCAGTTGAACTTAGGCACATCCAACCCATCACATATTTATATGTATAATGAAAGAATAGGATTTATAGCAACAGGTATTGGTTTATATAAAACAACAAACAGCGGAGACAATTGGTTTTTAGGAGGTGGAGGCTTTTTTGGAGATATATATTTTGCAGATAGTCTGACGGGATGGAAAAATAATGGACCTGGTACAATTTTTCAGAAGACAACCGATGGCGGTTTAAATTGGATGACCTATAACCTTCCGCCTGAACAAGGTAATATTGTACTTTCAAGATTAATTAGCTTTACAAATATGGTCAGAGATACTATTTGGGGGGCAGGTTCAGTTTCTAATTCAGGAAATGCGTTAATTTATAAATCAACCAATAGTGGCGTAAATTTCGGATACCAGATAATCGATCCTTCAATAAATATTTTTCAATTTCGATATAGTTCATTTACGAATAAACAAATTGGTTGGGAATATTCAGTAGATGGTGGTGTTCATACTTTGACAAGCGGAGATACTGTTACATTCTATACCTCAATACAACAATTAAGCAATTTAATTTCTGACAAATTTAGATTACATCAAAATTATCCGAATCCATTCAACCCCAAAACAAAAATCAAATTTGATATGTCAAAGAAAGGAAATGTTATCATTAATGTTCATGATTTAACGGGAAAGCTGGTAGAAACAATAGTTAAAAATTTTCTAAATACAGGGGAATATGAAACAGAGTTTGATGCCAAAGATTATGCAAGCGGAATATATTTTTATAGTTTATTTGTTGATGGAAATCTGATTAATACTAAGAAGATGTTGTTGGTGAAGTGAGACGGAAGACGTGAGACGGAAGAAGTGAGACGGAAGACGTGAGACGGAAGACGAAATAGTCAATAGTGGGTTAATAAATATTTTTTTAAATTTTAAATTAAAAAATTATGAAAACAAGATTATTAGTTTCATTATTTCTTTTAATTCCTGTGCTGGCATTTATAGTTTACAAACCGGCTGAAAAATTAAATGTTAATTCAATTTCCGGCGAATCTTCAACCTCTGATACAAGCGGCGGGGATGGAAGATTCCTGATCGGAGCAGTTCATTCATCAAAGGATGATAGCTCCAACTATGTTCATTATGATTCACTCGGGTTTAATATGTGGCATACATATACCTATACTTATCTGGATCCTATTACAAATCTGTACAGCCCTGCTACAACAATGGATACTAATGATAATTTGTTAACTCCGGTTAGTAATTATGCCGGAGATGTTCAAACTAAGATCAACAGTATATATTCACATAATCAGTCAAGACTCATACTAATGAGACCTAAGATCGAATGGCTATGTTACGGTCAGAGAAGCGACTATCAGTGTGAAGATTCTCACAGAGATACAGCACTTTGGTTTTATTCTTTTCAGAGAGCCGGACATAATGGCGGAGTTGACTCGCAGGATTTTAATTATGCAGACGGAAACTGGGTGAGATACTTCAGGTCGCAGAATTCGACAAACAGCGGATCGTGGGTAGATAATCCGGGCATTGTGATAAGTAAACTGAAAGCTAATACTGAACAATGCAGAACAGGGACAGGCAAGACCGGAAATCTATGGCAGACTGATGAACAGTTTGACTGGTATATTAAGCCGAGAATAAGAATTGATACAACTTATGCAAATAATCCGGTTAATTGGAATGACCCTATATGCAAAATTATTATTATAAACGAAAATGCTTCGGATACTCTGAAAGAAATAGAAATTAAAACTATTAATTTCCGGAATAACTCTAACTATAATGGTTCCTACATTGAAGAATATTTCAATTTACAAGATAGTCTCAAATTGCACGGAGCTTGGGGAAACAAAGCATATTGGGAGGCGAGAGGTAACCGCGCTCCCCAAAGCGAAGACAATAAAGTAGATATACAGGTTTATTGGTATGGCAACTGCGATATGTGGATTGATTACATCAGAGTGGATAATCAGATAGCTAATGATTTATTAAGTAATGACCTCAATAATCCCCAATTTTTAAGATATAAGGGCTGGCTTGATAGTGAGGTAACCCAAATAGGTCTTCACACCATTACAGGAGCAAGTACACCTGCAGCTTATAAATTTTACATTGAGCTTACTGAATTCAATAATTTTCCATGTATGGCATATGTGAATAAAAAGATAAAGCAATATTCTTCTGATAAATTAGGTCTTATCTCAGACTGGACTTTTAGAAATTCCATGCATGTTCCATGGGAAAACCGATCTACCGTTATGACTACTGACTTTATCAAACGCTTTTATATAGATTCGATTGGATTTAATGCGTTCTTTGCAGAATGCTATCCGTATAATTCAGATACAGATCCTGCTACTTCAAATAGTCCTGCTAAGATCCCAAATACACTGCATGTTACATCCTGCGGTTCCGGTCCTTGCGGAATTATGGCATATCCCATTCCTCCGAATCAATTTGACGACTGGCTTCAGGATAATATGGATCATGAACCTTTTTATTTTTCATCAAATGCAATATGGGATTCGACAAAAAAAGAATCCTTATGGATGAGAGGTCTTTCAAAGTTCATATTAGATCTTGGTGATCAGATTTCAAAGTCATATAATATCCCGTTCATACTTATGCCTCAATCTCATTCATGGTATAATCCCAACGTAGAAATTCATAACGAACCTACAAATGAAGAGCTTGATCTTCAGGCAAATCTTGCTGTGTCGTATGGAGTAAGAGGTCTTATGTATTTCGCGTGGAACTCGCAAAACCAACCTGGTCAGAATGAATATGCCCGGGCATTGACAGAAATCGGAGGAACTTTAAGGCAGAAAAATGTTTACGGTCAGGATAAAACAAAAAAACAAACTATGATAGATCTGATAAAGAGAATGAAGAATTGGGAACCTTATGTAATGAGTTTTGACAATGATAACAGGAAAAGCTATATACTAAGACTCGAAAGAGATAATCTAATCAATGAAACTTTCTTCACAGATATTTTAAGTTACAAACCTGACCCTTCTGATTATTCATCTCCGTTAACTACTTCTGAATCTGTTTCACAAAGATATTTGCAAGTCGCAGTTTTCAATAATCCAAATGAGCAATACAATAAATATTTTATGATTGTCAACAGGAGATGTTCGCCTTTCATAAATGATTCAACAAACGATGATAACAACGGAGGAAGGAGATTTGTAAAAATAAAATTATATTCGAACTCAGATCAGTTTGCAGGATTTAACAATTGGAAAATAATTGATCTTGAAAATAATTCCACAGTTTTAACTTTTGACAAAAGAATAACTTCATTACTAAATCTAAACTGGTTTCTCCCCGGCGAAGGCAAGCTCTACAAACTCGCACCTGTCATGCAGGAAGGCGGGACATTAGTGGCTAATGAAGAAGTCAGCAATATTCAGTTTGTCTGCAAAAGTACGGTCATGAATAACGGTAAGAATATTTCTATCGGAAGCGGAACAGAGATTTTCTTTAAAGAAGGCGCAGGAATAAATATGACCGGAGGTAATTTTATATGTGACGGGAGTCAGGGTAATGATAATATACTGCTTAAGGGAAAAAACGCAGAACACTGGAACGGAATAAATCTGATTAATACCGGAAGTTTGACAAAGATAGAGAAAACAACTTTTGAAAACACTAAGTCACCGGTTGTAATAGATAACTCACAGTTCGGCGCTCAGTATTCTGTTAAAGTCATCAGAAGAAACATTTTTAATATTACGCAGGACAGCGGAGTGGCTCTTCGCATCAGGAATCAGTTCGCAATGCTTATAGACAGCAATACGTTTGATGTTTCTAATTTCAACAGCACTTCAGCCATCTATTATTCTAATTATTCTGATCCCGGTCCGGCAGGAGCTACGCCGGAAGACAACTATT
>WBZU01002117.1_pt1 | contig 12967 bp, 12 predicted proteins | sample 5204311 | NCBI WGS metagenome assembly WBZU01 (sample SAMN12344359, study PRJNA552823) | activated sludge metagenome | biome: Activated sludge suspended growth; feature: Nitrification reactor; material: Wastewater; isolation source: activated sludge from nitrification reactor of wastewater...
TTACCCGGCGGTGGGTCGCAGCCATGAATCGTCCATGCGCGCCCGACAATGGTCCATAGATAGCGGCGAATCGTGCACGCGTGGTACCGAAGCGTGCACGCGTGGTACCGAAGCGTGCACGCGTGGCGGCGAAGGGTTCATGGATGATGACGAAGGGTTCATGCGCGGCGGCGAAGCGTCCACGCGTGAGAGGGAAGCGTTCATGGATGGCGGTGAAGCATTCATGCGCGGTGGCGAAGGGTTCATGGATGATGACGAAGGGTTTATGCGCGGCGGTGAAGCGTCCACGCGTGGGAGGGAAGCGTTCATGGATGGCAGCGAAGGGTTCACGCATGCTGGTGAAGCGTCCACGCGTGGGAGGGAAGTGTTCATGGATGGTGGCGAAGGGTTCACGCGCGCCGGCGAAGCGTTTATGCGTGGGAGGGAAGCGTTCATGGATGACGGTGAAGGATTCACGCGTGCCGGCGAAGCGTCCACGCGCGGCGCCGAAGCGTCCATGCGTGGACGGCAAGGGTCCATGTACGGGCGGGAAGGATGGATTTGTTGGCCCGAAGCGTCCGGCAGGGCGTGCGGATACGTCAATTGTCAAATGACAAGACATAATTTTCTGACATAATAGGAGGTGACGTGATGTCGCGGTGAACTGCATTCCTTTGTTGCGTGCGGGTGATGCGGGACGGTTTCGCCGGTCAGTCAATGGCCTTCTCCCGACAGATCATGAGTCTCGGCATTCTTGACCACCGTCATGGCGAAAGGAGACTTTGAGATGACGGCCAAACGCAAACGCTCAACGACGACAACCACCGACGCGCCGGTGCAGGTGATGACGCCCCCGCCGGCCGACGCGTACGCACCGGCGCCCGTGGAGACGGCCGCACCGCAACCGGTCGATACCGCTGCGCCCGCGCCATCCGGTGAGGCGACGAAGGACGAGGCGGCGCCGGTGCGCGTGCCGCGTGCCCACCATTACCAGGCTGTAGAGCAACTGAATCTGCTGCTGCGCTACCAGGAGATGCGGACGGGGCTGGCGAGCGCCGACGATGCGTTCCACGCCCTGATGCCGGCGTACGGGCTGACGCCGGCGTTTCTGGCTGCGGGCGAGGCGCTCTACGCCGCGGCCGACGATGCGATTGCACAGCGTCATGTGGCCACGGTCGCAGCCATCGAGGCGACCGCGGTGCAAAGTGCCGCCTATCGTCTCGCCCGGGCGGAGTATATGGGGTTCCGCAAGATGGGGCGCACCGTCGTGACCGATGCGCCGGGACGGGTGGCGCTCTTTCTCGACGAGGCGGTGTCCAATCGCATGGATGTCTTTGCGCAGGCGGCGGAGAGCGCGCTCGTCGCGGCGCAGGAGGAGCCCTACGCCGCGTTGCTGGCCGCGGTGACCTTTGGCCCCGAGCGCATTGCGGCCATTCTGGCAATGGTGCGCGCGCTGGCGGCGGCGATTGCGGCGCGGCAGATTGCGGCCAACCGCGCCACTATCGCCACCAAACAGCGTAATGGCGCGGTCGACGAGTTGCGCGTCTTCGTGCAGCGGCTTGCCGTCGAGGTGGACACGATGGTTCGTGCCAACCCGCATCTGCGTGCGCCGACGGGGTTCTGAGCGGAATCTACGAGGCAAAGGCTATTCACCACAGAGGGCACGGAGGGGCGCAGAGGGCAGAGGCGACGGCTGTAATTCAGATTGGGGGCGCGCATTACGTCCCCGGCACTGTGCACAAGCATTTTGGTCGTATCGTCTGCTGTTGCACAGTGCCGGGGACGTTGTATTCCCCAAACATGAAACAGGCCTGGTACAGCCGGGTGAGTTGGCAACTGTTCTACACTCTGCTAAACTCTTGCCCACTTTGGCATGGCGTGCCGACCTGGCCAAGTTACCCAGAAAGCAGGAGGATCCGATGGCAACGTTTGCCGTTCTCGCCGGCACCACCGCCGCCGGCTGGTACTTGCGACCGCTGGCCACGCGCCTGCGCCGGGCCGGCCACGAGGTCTACACGCCCACCTACACCGGGCTGGGCGAGCGCTCACATCTGCTCACGCGCGACATCGATCTGGAAAGTTACATCCGCGACGTGCTCCAGGTCTTCCACTACGAGGACCTGCGCGACGTCATTCTTGTGGGTATCAGTTTCAGCGGCATGGTCATCACCGGGGTGGCCGACCGCATCCCCGAGCGCATCGGCCAGCTTGTCTATATGGACGCTGCCGTGCCGGACGACGGGCAGGCGATGGCGGACCTGCTCGGCCCCGACGTCGTCGCCATGGGCAGGGAGTTGATCCAGACCTACGGCGATGGCTGGCTGATTCCGGCCGACGCATCGGTCGACCCGCGCCTGTCGCCGCAGCCTGTGCGCACCTACGAACAGCCGCTGCACCTGCACAACCACGTCGCCCGCACGGCGTTGCCCACCAGCTACATTTTTTGTGCGAACAAGCCCGCCGACAGCATGGTCACCCACATGACACACGATGGCCGGCACAAAGCCCAGTCCCGCGGCTGGCGTTATTTCGAGCTGCCCACCGACCACGAGCCGGAACGGGAGGCGCCAGACGAGCTGGCTGCGATCTTGCTGAGCCTGGCGCATGGGTAGCTTATCGGATTGGGTCTATGTAGTGGGAAGGCCAGGAGGAGTACGATGGACGATATTCTGCCAAATTGTGCCGCGCCCGGCCTGCTGGATGCGCTCGAAGCCAACATGGTGGCATTCTGGCGCGCCTACGGCGCTGCGCTTGGCTGCGAAGTGACCGAGGGACCGGAACTGACGCGTGTCGTGACGGGCATGCCGGTCGCCCTGTTCAACGGCGTGTACCGTGCGCGTCTCAGCGATGATGCAGCGGCGGCGGCGATCGAGGAGACGCGCCAGGCGGTGGCGCGCCGGCAAGCGCCGCTGCTCTGGTGGGTTGCGCCGGGCTCGCAGCCGGCCGGTCTGGTCGATTTGCTGGTGGCGCATGGCTTCACCCCTGCGGGCAGCGTGCCGGGTATGGCCGTCGACCTGGCGCGGCTGGCGCCGGCGCCGCCCCTGCCGCCGGGTTTTCGCATCGAGGTTGTCCAGGATCGCACGGCGTTGGCGCAGTGGAGCGAGGTGGCCGGGCTCGGCACCGGCTTTCCTGCGCCGGCCGTCGCAAGGCTGATCGAACTTGACCAGGGGATCGGCCTCTTTCCGGCGACGGTGGTGCAGCGCTACCTCGGTCTGCTGGATGGCGTTGCCGTGGCCGCCTCGGCGCGCGTCGACCATGCCGGCGTCACCAGCCCCTATGCTGTTGCCACGTTGCCCGCTGCACGGCGGCGCGGCATCGGCGCAGCGATGACGGTGCAGCCGCTGCGCGATGCGGCCGCGGCCGGCTACCGGGTGGGAACGTTGCAGGCGAGCGAGATGGGCTATGGGGTCTATCACGCGCTCGGCTTTGCAGAAGTGTGCCGAATAGAGTTGTACCTGCTGCGTCCGTGAGCGATGGCGTGGGTGTCCACGCACCTCACCGCTGCCCGCTCACCCGCAGGTCCGCCAGGTCCTCGATCTGCCGCACCGGCGCGGCCAGAAACATCTCCGGCGCCGGCCGCTCCGTCAGGATGAAGTTGAAGACGGTGTGCTCGTAGCGCCACTCCCCCATGGGCGACGAGAAGCGGCCGTTGTACGCCACGCGCACCAACTCGTCCGGCCCCAGCGGGCAGGAGAGCGGCGGGCGGTGCGTGCGGTCGGGCGCGCCGACGTGAAAGGTGGAGTAGGTGTAGCGCACGATGGCGCCCTCGTTGTGCGGGAACTTGACGGCGACCGCGCCCCAGTCGTGCGGGTCGTAGTACTGGAAGTGCGTCTCCACCGTCTGCTGCGGCCGATAGGCGGAGCGCCCCCACATGACAATCGAGGAGTAGGTGTTGGCGCGCGCCATCTGCGCCAGGTCGCCGCTGCTGAGCGCAAAGGCGAGCGGGCACTGCGCGCGCTGCCCGGACTCGGGCATGCCGCGCCCCGCCTTGCTCCAGTAGATGGTGACTTGCTGGGCGTAGAGGAGGCAGGGAATCGTGGTCGGGGTGGTGTACATATGTAGGCTCCAGGGTGCTGCACGGGTTACTGGGCGGGTCGGGATCGGCGCTGCGTGCTTGGGACTGTAGCGGGGGATCGGCGACGTGTCAAGACTTGGCAGGTTCTGTTGGGGGAGGAGTTTTGACGCGGAGGCGCAGAGAGGCAGAGGGTCGCAGAGAAGAGGGAGAGAGAGGCGGGAAGAGCCGGCGATTGAACGTTGATAATCAACAATCAGCAATTGACCATCTGCAATTGTTGATGGGTAATTGCAGATTGTTGATTGCTGATGGCAATTCCCCCACCGCCGACGCGCACGCGCTCACCGTCGCATTGACAATTGACCGTTGACCATTGACAGTTCCCCCGTGCGTGCCGGGCCGGAACTCGCTATAATAGGCCCCATGCCGATCCCAATCCTCGCCACGAAGCTCTACCTGCCGCCGACGCGGCCCGACGGCGTGCGGCGCGCGCGGCTGGTCGATTTGCTCGACCAGGGGGCGAGCCGGCCGGGCCACAAGCTGACTCTGATCTCGGCGCCGGCGGGCTTTGGCAAGACGACGCTGGTCAGCGAGTGGGTGGCGGGGGCGCACCCGGCGCGGCCGGCGGCGTGGCTCGCGCTCGATGCGGGCGACAACGATCCGGCGCGCTTCCTGGCTTACCTGGTGGCCGCGGTGCAGACACGTTTCCCCGCTGCCGGTCATGGCATGCTGGGCCTGCTGCACTCGCCACAGCCGCCGCCCGCCGAGGTGATGCTGACCCACCTGCTCAACGATCTCGCCGCGCTGCCCGAGCCGTTCCTGCTTGTCTTGGACGACTACCATCTCATCGAGAGCAAGGCGGTCGACGGCGCGCTGAGCTTTCTGCTCGACCACCTGCCGCCGCAGATGCACCTGGTGATCCTGAGCCGGTCGGATCCGCTGCTGCCGCTGGCGCGGCTGCGCGGCCGCGGCGCGCTGGCGGAGGTGCGTGTCGCCGACCTGCGCTTCACCCCCGACGAGGCCGCGGCGTTTCTCAATCAGACGATGGGCTTGCAGCTTGCGCCGGGCGACATCGCGCTCCTGGAGGATCGCACCGAAGGTTGGATCACGGGGCTCCAGATGGCCGCGCTCTCCATGCAGGGGCGGGCGGACGCGGAGGCCTTTATCCGGGCCTTTGCCGGCAGCCACCGCTATGTGCTTGACTACCTGGTCGACGAAGTGCTCCAGCGCCAGCCGGAGCCGGTGCGGCGCTTCCTGCTGGAGACGGCGATCTTGCAGCGGCTGTGCGGCCCGCTGTGCGATGCCGTTACGGAGGTGGCCACCGGCCAGGCGATGCTGGAATTCCTGGAGCGCGCCAACCTCTTCCTGGTGCCGCTCGATGACGAACGCCGGTGGTACCGCTATCACCATCTCTTTGCCGATGCGCTTCTCGCCCACGTGCAGCAGGAGCGCCCCGCCGCGCTGCCGGTGCTGCACCAACGGGCAAGCCTCTGGTATGAAGCGCACGACATGCCGGCCGATGCCGTTCACCATGCCTTTGCAGCGCGGGACATGGCGCGTGCCGCCACCCTGGTCGAGCTGGTATGGCCGGCGATGCGGCGCCAGCGGCAGGAAGCCACGTACTTTGGCTGGGTGCACGCTCTGCCCGACGATGTGTTCCGCATGCGGCCGGTGCTGAGCGTCGACTATGCGTGGGCGCTGCTCGACCAGGGCCACTACGATGCCGTCGAGGCGCGCTTGCAGGATGCAGAGCGGTGGCTGCGCGCGATGGACGGCGATGCGCGCCCGGCGGGAATGATCGTCGTCGACAAGATGCAGTTCCGCGCGCTGCCGGCGGCGATTGCCAACGCGCGCGCCTACCGCGCCCAGGCGCTGGGCGACATCGCCGGCACGATCCGCCACGCGCAGGAGGCGCTGGCGCTGCTGCCGGCCGACGACGCCTACGAGCGGGGTACGACCGCCGCACTTCTCGGGCTGGCGTATTGGGCGAGCGGCGATCTGGAGCGGGGCCACGACGCGTTCGCCGCGGGGCTGGCCAGCTTGCAGCAGGGCGGCGGTATCTTGATTTTTGTCGGCGGCGCCGTCATCCTGGCGCACATGCGCATGGCACAGGGACGCCTGCACGACGCCATTGCCACCTACCGGCGTGCGCTGCACGTTGCGCAATCCGGCGCTGGAGGGCAGGGCACGGTTCGGTCGGCGCAGGAGCCGCGCGTGCTGCAGGGGGCGGCCGAACTCTACCTGGGCCTGGGCGAGCTGGCGCTGGAACAGGGTGACTTGACGGGCGCGCGGGCGTATCTCGAACAGGGGCGTGCGCTGGGCGAACAGGCATCGCTGCCCGGCTTCGAGTATCTCTGGTGCGTCGTCGAGGCGCGGCTGTGCCAGGCAGCGGGCGACGCGGAGGGTGCGTTCCAATGGCTGGACAAGGCGGAGCGCCTCTACTATCGCAGCCCCATCCCCGACGTGCAGCCGATCGACGCGCTGAGGGCGCGGCTGTGGGTCGCCCACGGCCGGCTGGCGGAGGCGCAGCGCTGGGTTCGGGCGCGCGGCCTCTCCGCGCAGGACGAACTCAGCTATCTGCGCGAATACGATCACATCACGCTGGCGCGGATTCTGCTGGCGCAGGCCGCGCAGGAGGATGATGCGCAGTCGCGGCAGGCGGCCATGGATCTGCTGGCGCGCCTGCTGGCCGCGGCGGAAGCCGGCGACCGTGCGGGCCGCGTCGTCGAGATTCTCGTGTTGCAGGCGCTTGCTGCTGATGCGGAGGACGATCTGCCGGCGGCGCAGGCGGCGTTGCTGCGCGCCCTGCGCCTGGCTGAGCCCGACGAGCACGTGCGCGTCTTCGTGGACGAAGGGGAGCCCCTGGCGCGGCTGCTGCGCACGTTACCAGCCGTCGAGCAGCGCGGCAGCTTTGCCGGCCGGCTCCTGCGCGCGCTGGCCGACCGCGAAGATCCGCCGGATAACGCAGCGCCACCCGTCGCTCTGGCGACCGCCCCGCGCCTGGTGGAGCCGCTCAGCGCGCGCGAACTCGACGTTCTTCGCCTGCTCCAGAGCGACCTCAGCGGGCCGGAGATCGCCCGCCACCTGGTCGTCGCCCTGAGCACCGTGCGCACGCACACCAAGAGCATCTATGGCAAGCTCGGCGTGAGTGGTCGCCGTGCGGCCGTCCGGCGCGCGGCGGAGCTGGGGCTGCTCTAGCGGCACCGGGATCGCGCACCGTCTCCCCATCCGCGCTCCCCATCTTCTCCCCACACGCGTTCCACAGCAATCCTCACATGTGGGGAGGACGTCTCCCCACATGCACGCGTATCCTCAATATCGGTAGTCAGTAACTCAGAAACCGAGTTCAAGCAGGTTACGACTTTGGATCACACAAAGACGCAAAGGCACCAAGGCTAGAGAGTGCTCTTTGTGCTCTTGGCGGCTTTGTGTGAGTCTCGTCAACTTCTGAAACGCAGTTCTCGGGAGCGGGATGCATTGCACAGGCAGAAGGGAGAAAACGAGGATGATGGCAAGTGGAGCAGGGCCGGCCGTGGAGGCCGGTATCGAGCGGTACGAGATCCGGATCAAGGGACTCCTGGACGAACGGTGGGCGGGCCACTTCAGCGGGCTGGAGATGACCCACGAAGCGGCGGGGACGACGCGCCTGGTTGGGCCGCTTGCCGACCAGGCCGCACTCTATGGCGTAATCAACCGGCTGCGCGATCTGGGGATTGCGCTGGTCTCGGTGCGCTGCATCGGCGAGGATGCTTCTTCTCGTCAAAACCAACAGGGGAGTCAATCATGACAATCGAACTCAACACAAAGCGTGCGCCCGCGGCACAGGCAGCCACCCGTCCAGTGACGCATAGGGCCAGGGCGGCAGAGTGGCTCATCCCGGCCGGGCTGCTGCTGCTGAGCGTCGTGCCCGTGCTGGCCGGCGCCGTGCGTCTCGTCGAACTGGGCAGCGATGCGCCGGTCACGGCCAGCAACGCCCGCTTCTTTGCGGCGCCGCTGCCGGTCGTGCTGCACATCCTCAGCGTGACGCTCTATTCGTTGCTGGGCGCCTTTCAATTTGCGCCGATCTTCCGCCGCCGGCACGCCCGCTGGCATCGCCTGGCCGGGCGGGTCCTAGTTCCTGCCGGCCTGACTGCGGCGCTCTCCGGCCTGTGGATGACGCTCTTCTACCCCTGGTCGGCGGGGGACGGCGTGGCGCTCTTCTGGCTGCGCCTGCTCTTTGGCTCGGCCATGCTTGCGTCGCTCCTGCTGGGCGTCGATGCGCTGCGCCGCCGCCAGTTCGCCGAGCACGGCGCCTGGATGATCCGGGCCTATGCCATCGGCCTGGGCGCCGGCACGCAGGTGTTCACGCATCTCTTCTGGCTGGTGCTTGTGGGCCAGCCCACGGAGGCGTCCCGGGCCGTGCTCATGGGCGCCGGCTGGGTGATCAATCTCGCCGTGGCGGAGTGGATCATCCGCCGGCATACAAGCAAGGCGCGGCGATCTGCGCGTCGGGTGACGGTGCCCGCGCAGACAGCGTAGGAATCGACCACGGATTTGGCGGATGGGCACGGATGACGAAGAGGCCGCTCCGCCGCCTGGGAATGAATTCCCGGCTGATAGCTCAAGTCGGCTCAAGCCGACTGGGGATCTCGTCGAGTCCACTTGAGTGGACTTTGGCTATCAGCCTCGATTTGAATCGAAGGCTGCGCCGGCGGTTCGATTGCCGGGAACTTTCGTGAGCATTCATCACCAGACCAACGTGCTACAACGAACCAATCAAGGGGAGTCAATATGAAAGCAATCACTTACCAACGCTATGGCGGGCCAGAGGTTCTCCAGTTGCAGGAGGTGGATACGCCACCTGTCGACGAAAGCAGTGTGCTGGTGCGCGTGCGCGCGGCGGCGGTCAACCCGTACGACTGGCACTTCATGCGCGGCGAACCGTACTTCATGCGGCTGATGTTCGGCCTGCGTGCGCCCAAGCGTCACAGCCTGGGCGTGGATTTCTCCGGCGTGGTGGAAGCGGCCGGCAGCGGCGTGACCGGCTTTGCGCCGGGCGACGAGGTCTACGGCATGGCGGACGGCGCCTTTGCCGAATATGTCGCCTGTCCGGCGGCGCACCTGGCGCGCAAACCGGCGACGCTGAGTCATGAGCAGGCGGCGGCCGTGCCGCTGGCCGGGCTGACCGCGCTGCAAGGGCTGCGCGATGCCGGGCAACTCCAGGCGGGGCAGCACGTCCTCATCGTGGGCGCGTCGGGTGGCGTCGGCACCTTTGCCGTGCAGATTGCCAAGGCGCTGGGCGCGCACGTGACGGGGGTGTGCAGCATGCCGAATGTGGCGATGGTGCGTGCGCTGGGTGCCGATGCGGTGATCGACTACACGCGGGAGGATTTTACGCGCGGCACGCAGCGCTACGATGTGATCTTCCAGCTCGGCGGGATGCAGTCGCCCGCCGCGTGCCGCCGTGCGCTCACGCCCGAGGGGATTCTCGTCTTGAGCAGCGGCGATTCCAACGGCCGCGTGATCGGCCCCATGAACCGAATCATGCAGGCCGCGCTGCTCTCGCCGTTTGTTGGTCAGACGCTGGCTGCGCTGGACGCAAAGCGCAGCCGCGCCGACCTGGAGCAGTTGGCGAGCATGATTGACGGCGGGGCGGTCAAGCCCATCGTCGAGCGCACGCTGCCGCTGGCCCAGGTTGCCGACGCGATCCGCCATGTCGAGACGGGCCACGCGCGGGGGAAGGTGGTTATTGCGATCTAGCTGGAATCAGAAACCGAGTTTCTCCAAGAAACTCGGTTTCTCAGTTCGACCGAAATGGGCAAGCAAAGAAACCGAACTCTTCCAAAAAGCTCGGTTTCTTTGTATCATGTACAGATGTAATGTCGAATATCAGATCAGCAAACCACTGATTTCCATGCGTACTACCCGATTGTCGGCAGGTCAGTTCTATCATCTTTACAACCGCGGCGCGAACCGCCAGCCTATCTTCTTTTGCGACGAGAACTGGCTTTTCTTCCTGCGCCGGCTGCGCCACTATTTCAAGCCGGAACTGGTCGAGATCATCGCGTATTGCCTTATGCCCAACCATTACCATCTGCTGGTGTACGTCCAGTGTGAAGATGCGGGGCACGAGGTCATGCAGCCTTTCACCGTCTCGTACACAAAGGCCATCAACAAGCAGCAGCAGCGCAGCGGCCATCTCTTTCAGGGGCCGTTCGAGGCGAAGCACGTCAACCGCGACGCCTATCTCAAGTGGCTGACGCGCTACACCCATCTCAACCCGGTAGAGGCCGGCTTGGTGGCAGCACCGGCAGATTGGGTGTATTCGAGTTATCGGGAGTACATCGGTCTGCGCCAGGGCACGCTGCCTTCCCCTGATATAGTCTTGAGCCAGTTCCCTTCCGTTGAAGCCTACCGCGAGTTTGTCGAGTCTTCGGCGCGCGTCGAGGCCGGTCTGGCTGCAGAGCTGTTATTTGAAGAATAGACGGTCTGCAATCAGAAACCGAGTTTCTCCAAGAAACTCGGTTTCTCGGTAGGCCTGGATGTGGTCACCAAGCAGTTGCATGACAAGTCAGAAACCGAGTTTCTCCAAGAAACTCGGTTTCTTGTGCATCGTCGTCAAAATCTCCAATCGTCGGCCACGTGGGCGTTGACCGCGGCGACCAGTGCGCCGGAGGCCACCAGCCGGCGCACCGCCTCCATGTGCGGGTAGAGCACGGTGTCGACCTCCACAAAGGGCGCGGCCTGGCGCACGAGCGCGTAGGCATGGCGCGTGCCGCGGCCGAGCTGCGCCCCGTCGCCCAGCACCTGGAGGCGGAAGTCGACGCCCTGCGCCGCTGCCAGCAACTCGATGGCCAGGATGCGCTCCACGTTGTCGTTGATCTGGCGCAGCTTGAGCCCGGCGGTGACGCCCATGCTCACGTGATCCTCCACGTTGGCCGAAGTCGGGATGGTGTCGACGCTGGCCGGGTGGGCGAGCACCTTGTTCTCCGTGGCCAGCGCGGCCGCCGTGTACTGCGTGATCATGAAGCCGGAATTGAGCCCGCCGTGCTGCGTGAGAAAGGCGGGCAGGGCGTGGGCATTGCTCGCCTCGTCGGTCAGGCGCATGAGCCGCCGCTCGGCGATGTTGCCCAGCTCGGCCATGGCCATGCCCAGGTAATCCATGGCAATCGCCAACGGCTCGCCGTGGAAGTTGCCGCCCGACAACACCTCGATGGCGCCGGTCGCCTCGTCAATAAAAATGAGCGGGTTGTCCGTCACGGCATTGAGCTCGATCTCCATGGCCCAGCGCGCGTAGGCGATGGCATCGCGCACCGCGCCGTGCACCTGTGGGATGCAGCGCAGCGTGTACGCGTCCTGCACGTTGGTAGGGTCGGCGTGACGGGTGAACTCGCTTTCGGCCAGCAGCTCGCGCAGGTAGGCCGCGCAGTTCTGCTGGCGCGGGAAGGGGCGCAGCGCGTGGATGCGCGCGTCGAAAGCGAGCGGCGTGCCGTGCAGCGCCTCCAGGCTGAGGCAGCCGGCGATGTCGGCGACGCGGCTCAGCGCGCGGGCGCGGCGTGCCTCCAGCGTGCCCAGCGCGGCCATGACCGCGGTGCCGTTGGTCAGCGCCAGCCCTTCCTTGGCGGCGAGCGTCACCGGCGCGAGGCCGGCCTGCGCCAGCGCGTCCGCGCCGGGCAGCAGCGCGCCGTTCACCTCCGCCTCGCCCAGGCCGATGAGCACCAGCGCCATGTGCGCCAGCGGGGCCAGGTCGCCGCTCGCACCCAGCGATCCCTTGCACGGGATGCGCGGGTGGATGCCGTGATTAAGCAGCGCCAGCAGCGCCTCCAGCGTGGCCAGGCGGATGCCGGAGTGACCGCGCGCCAGCGTGTTGGCGCGGATAAGCAGGATCGCGCGCGTCGTGGCGCGGTCAAAGGGGTCACCCATGCCCACGGCATGGCTCATGACGATGTTGCGCTGCAGCGTTGCCACGTCGGCGGCGGGGATGATGCGATCCTTGAATGCGCCAAAGCCGGTGGTGATGCCATAGGCGACCACGCCCTCGTCGATGAGCTGCTGCACGGCCTGCGCGGCGCGCGTCACACGCGCCGCCGCCGCCTCGGTCAGCCGGACCTCCGGCGCGCCCGGCTCGCCATACGCCACGGCCATCACCTGCTCGATGCTGAGTTGGGTGCCGTCCAACAAGACAGTGTCCACAGAAATGCTCCTCGACTGTACCGTGAAAAAGAAGAGGAACCACGAAGGCCCGAAGTGCACAAAGGGGCACGAAGGGCTTCGCTGTTCCAGGGATACGGAGAACCACGAAGAATGACGACGGCACTGAGCGCACAAAAGGGCACGAAGATTAGCTGTTGTGGATTTGCTCGAAGTTCTTTGTGCCGCTTTGTGTTCTTGGCGTCTTCGTGGTTCTGCTTTTAGTCTCTGCTACATTCCGATCCACTTCCCGCGCTTGACGACGCCCTCAACCAGATTCGGCCCCAACCAGTAGACCAGGTGGCGGTAGTCGGGCGCGTCGACGAGGAGCAGGTCGGCCTGTTTGCCCGGCTCGATGCTTCCGACGCGGTCGCCCAGGCCGATGGCGTGCGCGGCGTTGATCGTCGCCGCGTTCATGGCTTCGGCGGGCAGCAGCTTCTGGTAGCGGCACGCAATCGCCATGACGAGCGGCATCGACAGGGCGGGCGCCGAGCCGGGGTTGAAGTCCGTGGCCAGGGCGATGGCCGCGCCGGCGTCGATAAATGCCCGTGCATTCGCATAGTGGTGGCTGCCGAGATGGAAGTTGACCGCAGGCAGCAGCACGGCGATGGTCGCCGAGGCGCCCAACGCGGCGATCTCGTCAGCCGGCGTCACATCGAGATGGTCGGCGGAGATGGCGCCCAGCTCGACTGCCAGCCCCGTGCCGTCCAGGGCGACGAACTCGTCGGCGTGGATCTTGGGGCGCAGGCCGTGGCGCAGGCCGCTTGCCAGCACCGCCTGCGACTGGGCGCGGTCAAAGACGCC
>WBZU01001430.1_pt1 | contig 12963 bp, 9 predicted proteins | sample 5204311 | NCBI WGS metagenome assembly WBZU01 (sample SAMN12344359, study PRJNA552823) | activated sludge metagenome | biome: Activated sludge suspended growth; feature: Nitrification reactor; material: Wastewater; isolation source: activated sludge from nitrification reactor of wastewater treatment...
CGGGCGCGGTGGGGCTGGTGGGCCTGCTCGTCGGGCTGGGCGTGTACCGCGCCCGCAGCAGCACCGTCGGCCCCGGCTGGTGAGTCGGGCAGCGAGGCCGCGGCCGGTGGCGAAGCCATGGCCGGCGACAAGGTGCTGCGGATCAATCTTGGTTCATTCCCGGATATGGTCGACCCGCAGAAGAGTTCGTTCGTCAATGAGATCGCGCTGTTGAAATTGGTCTACGAAGGCTTGACCCGGCAGGATGGCGAACTGGCCACCGTGCCCGCCGCCGCCGAATCCTGGACCTACAACGACGACGCGACGCAGTTGACCTTCACCCTGCGCGATGGGCTCAAGTATGGCGACGGTTCGCCGCTCAACGCCGAGCGCTTCGCCTATTCGATTCGCCGCAATATCGACCCGGCCACCGCCGGCGAGTATGCGTCGATCACCGACGAGATCGTTGGTGCGCCGGAATGGCGCGGCTGTGGCGAAGACGCGGCGGCCTGTGAGGCCGCTGCGGCCCAGGTCATGGAGAGCGTCAAGGCGACCCATGCCGACGGCACTGCCTGCACCGGCTACGATGACGCCGAATGCAACACGCTGACGCTGTCCTTCTCGCGCCCGGCGCCTTACTTCCACGTCGTCTCCTCCCTGTGGGTCACCTTCCCGGCCAAGGAAGAACTGATTACCGCCGGCGGCGAAAACTGGTGGCTGGATGCGGCCAATCACGTCGGCAACGGCCCGTTTGTCATGGATACGCTGGAGCAGGGTGTTCAGGCGCTCTTCACGCCGAATGCCAATTACTGGGGCGATGTGCCGAAGGTGAGTGTCGACTTTGCCTTCATCACCGACTCTGCGGTTGCCTTCGAAGCCTACAAGAACAACGAGTTCGATATCGTCGGCCTGGCTGCTGAAGATCTTGAAGTCGTACAGGCCGACCCGGTGTTGAGCCAGGAAGCCAACATATACCCCGGTTCGTGCACTTTTGCCGTCATGTTCCACCAGCTCAAGGAGCCCTTCACCGACCAGAAGGTGCGCGAGGCGTTCGCCCATGCACTTGATCGCGAAGGTTGGGTGACGGACGTGCTGCGAGGTCTCGGCAGCCCGACGCTGACCTGGATTCCGCCGGGATATCCTGGGTACGATGGCGAGGAGAGCCGCTGGGGCTTCGATCCCGAGGCTGCCAAGCAGGCGATTGCCGATTCGAGCTATGGCAGCGTTGAGAACCTGCCGCCCATTACGCTGACCTTCTCAGACACGCCGCGCAATCGCACGCGCAACGAGTGGCTTGCCGCCAAGTTTAAGGAAGTGCTTGGTGTGGATGCAACGCTCGACCCGGTCGAGTCGACGACCTACACCGCACTGACCAAAGATATCAACACTGCGCCGCAGGTATTCATCCTCGGTTGGTGTGCTGACTATCCGGATCCGCAGAACTGGCTCAGCGTCTACTGGAAGACGGGCGCCTTTGGCGAGCGTATTGGCTACTCCAATCCGGAACTGGACGACCTGCTGACCCAGGCCGACACCGAGCTGGATCCGGCCAAGCGCGCCGAACTATACGCCGAAGGACAGCGCCTGCTGACCGACGGTGCCCCGGTGGCCTTCATGTGGAACAACGTGAATAGCTACCTGGTCAAGCCGTGGGTCACCGGCATCGTCAAGACGCCGCAGGACTCGGGCTGGCCGGGCGACATCGCTCCGTGGACGATCGACATCGACACGGCCGCGCAGTCGCAGTAATCTTGCCGCTCTAGGGTAAGGACAACCTTTCTGGAAGCTCACGAGCTTCCAGAAAGGTTGCTCGATCAGTGTCTTTCGTAAAATATATATGACTACATATCTCATACGTCGCCTATTTTGGATGATACCCGTGCTCTTGCTGGTGGCGCTCATCACCTTTACGCTGATGCACCAGGCGCCGGGCGGCCCCTGGGATCGCGACCCCAGCCGACGTCAGGTCGACGCATCCACACAGAAAGCTCTCAATGCGAAGTTTGGGTTGGATAAGCCGCTCTTTATCAATCTCGAGGGTGGAAATCCGCTCGACAGCCAGTTTTTTACCTATGTTGGCAATGCGCTCCAGGGCGATCTTGGCCCATCCTACCGCCAGCGCGGGCGTGACGTACAGGATGTTCTCTTTGAGCCGCCCAAAGGCAAGGCGATCTGGGACAGCCGTTTCGGCTATTCTATGCGCCTGGGCCTGCTGGCGTTGGTGCTGGCAGCCGTGCTGGGCATCCCATTGGGCATCCTGGCCGCCCTGAAACGCAATACCATGTTTGATTACTCGGCGCTCTTTGTGTCGACAATCGGCATCTCCGTGCCAAGCTTTGTATTTGCGATCTTTCTAATCATCATCCTGGCCGGCCAGTTGAATCTGATCAAGATCATCCAGCGCGACTGGAGCAGCCCGGGCGCGTGGGTGGTGCCGGCGATCGTGCTTGGCTTTGGCACCTTTGCCTACATCACGCGCCTGACGCGCAACTCCATGCTCGAGGTGATGGGCCAGGATTACGTGCGCACGGCCAAGGCCAAGGGCCTGGGCGACCGTGTGATCATCACGCGCCACATGCTGCGCAACGCCCTGATCCCGGTCATGACCATCATGGGGCCGGCGCTGGCGGGTCTGATCACCGGCTCGTTTATCATCGAGACCATGTTCGGCTTCCCCGGCAGCGGCCGCGAGTATGTGGCCGCCATCGGCAATCGTGACTATTCCATGATCATGGGCACGACCCTGATCTATGCGCTCCTGATCGTGGTGGCGAACCTCACGGTCGATATCATGTATGGCTTCCTTGATCCACGCATCAAGGTAAAGTGAGACTCCCATGACGACAACAGCCCAGACCCAGACACCGTCAGGCAAGACAGCGAGCGCGGCCGACACCACCAAGGCGCTGTCGCGACCGTCACGCTCCTTCTGGCGCGATGCGTGGTCGCGCCTGCTACACAACAAGGCCGCCGTGGCCGGTGCACTGGTCATTCTCTTCTTCATGTTCGTAGCACTCTTTGCGCCCGTGCTCGCACCGCATAACCCGCTGGAACTCAACAGCGGCAAAGGTTTCCTGCCCCCCATGTGGGTCGAAAACTCATCAACCGGCAAGGCCGGCACGCCCGAGTTTGTCCTGGGCACCGACAATCTCGGCCGTGACGTGCTGAGCCGTGTCATCTATGGCGCGCGCGTCTCCATGGTCGTCGGCTTCATCCCCACGCTGATCATCGTCGTCGTGGGCGTTTCGCTCGGTCTGATCGCCGGCTATTTTGGCGGCTCGACCGATAATTTGCTCATGCGGTTGACCGACATCGTCTATGCCTTCCCGGACTTGCTCTTCTTCATTATCGTCATGACGGCCCTGCGCGCGACTGCGCTCGGCCAATTTCTCAACGGCCTCTTTCTGCTCTTTGTCGCGCTGGCCCTGGTCAACTGGGTGGGTGTGGCGCGCCTGGTGCGCGGGCAGGTTCTCTCGCTCAAGGAGAAGGACTTCGTGCTCGCCTCCAAGGCGGTGGGCGCCAAGGATTCACGCATCATGATCCGCCACATCCTGCCCAACTCGCTGGGCGTGATCATCGTGGCCATGGCCTTCCTCATCCCGGGCGCCATCATCACCGAAGCCATTCTCGGCTACCTGGGCCTGGGGTTGCGCCCTTCCACCGACCCGACCGACATCTTCATCACCAGTTGGGGCTCGATGCTGCTCGAAGGCCAGACCGCCATCAACAACCAGCCGTGGATTCTGCTGGCGCCGGCGATTGCGGTGGCGCTGGTGGTGCTTTCCTTCAACTTCCTGGGCGACGGTCTGCGCGATGCGCTGGATCCGCGCCTGCGCGAGTAGATCAGACGGAATATCCGTTTTTCACGAAACTCACACAAAGCCGCCAAGAACACAAAGGGCGCCAACTTCAACGTCGTGCCTTCATGCCTTTGTGTGAGGCAAAATCGTGAACAACCAATTTCGGGAAGCAGACATACGGAGCCGGACACAGCTTTTCGGCAAAGTAGAGCCGCATGTCTGCTTTCTTTCACCTATAGCACCGGTACGGCAACTCCATGACCCGGTACATTGTTCGACGCCTGCTACAAGCTATCCCAACGCTGATTGGTATCAGCATCCTGAGCTTCATCCTCGTCAACGCCGCGCCGGGCGATCCCATCACCATGCGCACCTTTGGCGACCCGCGCATGACCGAGGAGGCGCGCGAGATTCTGCGTCGCCAACTCGGCCTTGACCAGCCGGCCATCGTCCAGTACTTTGCGTGGATGACCGGGCTGGCCGTGCGCCAGGGTGACCAGGTGGCGATGATGACGACGCCTGGCAACACCTGCGGCTACATCGGCGCCATCAACGTGACGGTGTGTGACGGCGGCGGCGGTATCTTGCGCGGCGACCTGGGCACGAGCATCGATACCAAGCAGCCGGTCTGGGCGCGTATCGTCGAGCGCATGCCGGCCACGCTAGAGCTGGGCATCACCAGCCTGCTGCTGTCGCTCTTCATCGGCGTGCCGCTCGGCGTGCTGAGCGCGGTCTATCGCGGCTCGCTCTTTGATAACCTGGTGCGCTTCTTCGCGGTCATCTTTCGCGCCATCCCCATCTTTTGGATGGCGCTGATCCTGATCCTGGTCTTCTCGGTAGTCTTGGGCTGGCTGCCCACCGGCGGGCGGCAGACGGTCTCGCTGACGCAGGAATTCAACCTGGGTGACCGCATCCGCCACATCATTTTACCGGCCGCGGTGCTGGCCTTTGGCGGCATTGCCGGCTTCAGCCGCATCATGCGCACGGAGACGCTGGAAGTTTTGCACACCGACTACATCCGCACTGCGCAGGCCAAGGGTCTTTCGCCCAACAACGTGTGGTTCGTGCACGCCTTCCGCAACGCGCTCATCCCGCTGATGACGGTCATGGGGCCGGCGATTGTTGGCGTGCTCGGCGGCGCGGTGGTCGTGGAGACGATCTTTGCCTGGCCAGGTATGGGCCGCCTGACCGTCAACGCCGCGTTTCAGCAAGATTATCCGGTCGTGCTGGGTGCCGGCATGTTCTTCGCCGTTCTGACCATCATTGGCTACATGTTGTCCGATATCTTCTATGCCGTGGTCGATCCACGGGTGCGCTTTGATTAGGGAGTTTCATGGCGGTTGATCAGGTTCAAGGCGGTGTCGCCTTCAAGGGAGCGCACGATCAGGCCTACCTGACGCGCAAACCGCAGACCTACCTGGGCATGGCCTTGGCCAGCCTGCGCCGCGACAAGCTGACGATTGTTGCGATTGGCTTTGTTGTCGTGGTCGCGCTGCTGGCGCTCGGCGCCGGCGCCATCACCGGTGCCATCGGTGTGGAACCCAATGCAACCAACCCGGCCAATCAGTTCCAGCAGCCGTACGTCATTCCCTACATCCAGTGGATGCTGGGCATCGACCCGGTCACGGCGCCGACCATGCTCTACAAGTCGGGGGGCGTGCCGCACTGGCTGGGCACCGATCAGCTTGGCCGCGATCAACTGGCGCGCCTGCTCTACGGCGCGCGCGTCAGCCTGAGCATTGCGCTGGTGGCGGCGGCGCTCTCTATGGTGCTGGGCGTGGGCGTGGGCGCGCTGGCGGGCTACTTCGGCGGCCGCGTCGACGACGTGATCATGTGGTTCATTGCGACGCTGACGACCATCCCCGAAATCTACCTGCTCATCATCGTCAACTCGATCTTCCGGCCCACGCCGCTCACGCTGACGCTCTTTCTTGGCTTTCTGGGCTGGTTTGGCACGGCGCGCTTTATGCGCGGCAATGTCTTCAAGGTGCGCACGCTAGAGTACACGAACGCCGCGCGCGCGGTGGGCGCCAGCGACTTCCGCATCATGCTGCGCCATGTGATCCCCAACAGCTTGCCGATCATCGTGGTCATCACGGCTGTCGACGTGGGCGCGCTGATCCTGACCGAGTCGATCCTCAGCTTCCTAGGGCTGGGCGTGCAGCCGCCGACGCCGACGTGGGGCAACATGCTCTACCGCGCCAACGACTTCGTCTTCCTGCGCGACCCGGTGACCAAGGATTTCATCGGCCTGCACCTGCTGATCTGGCCCGGCGTGATGATCACGCTGACGGTGCTGTCGTTCTATCTCATCGGTGACGGCCTCCGCGACGCGCTGGACCCGATGCTAAAAAATAAGAAGTAAAGAGAAGAGAAGAGGAGCCACAAAGACGCAAAGGCTCAAAGGGGGCACGAAGGAATGCAATTAGAATCCACTCTGTGGAACTTCGTTCCTGCGTGACGCGAAGGCAGCGCGAAGGAAACCATTTGGATTCTTCTTTGTGAACCTCCTTCGCTCCTTCGAGACTCAAAGGTAGCACGTAGAAATACAGTTCGATTCTTCTTTGTGAACCTTTGCGCCTTTGCGTCTTCGTGGCGCTCTTCGCCTTTCAACCTTATGAAGCAATGTGTAAAGGAGACCGAGATGACACGGAAATGGTTCAGTTTCGCTTTGTTGATCACGCTGGTGGCATCGCTCATTGCCGGCTGTGCGCAGCCGGTGCCTGTCGCTCCGGCGGCCGAATCGGGGGCCGCAGGTGGCGGCGAGCAGGCCGCGAGCAGCGGTGCGGCGGCAGCCGGCGAGGCGGTGCAGGGCGGTGTGTGGACGCGTGCCAGCAGCGCCGATGCTTCTGTCCTCAATCCCATCCTTTGGTCTGACAACGCCAGTTCTGGCGCTGGTGCATTCTTCTTTCCGGGCTTGTTGGGCGTCGACCCGCAATCAGGCGCGTTTGTGCCCGATGGTAGCATGTCCGAAAGCTGGGAAGTTTCCGAGGATGGCCTGACCTGGACGTTCAAGCTGCGTGATGGTGTCACGTGGAGCGACGGCGATCCGGTTGACGCGGCCGACTTCAAGTACACCTACGACGCCATTGCCAGTGACCTGGTCGAGACGCCGCGCAAGAGCAATATCGAGCAGATCGAGAGCATCGAGGTGGTGGATCCGCTGACGATCAAGATCACGCTGAAAGAGGTCAAGTGTGATGCGCTCAGCGATCTTACCCTGGGCTGGTTGCCCAGCCACCTGTACGCAGCCGACTTTTCTGACATCATGACCAGTCCGCTGAACGAAGCGCCGACCGCCAGCGCCGGTCAGTTCGTCTTCCAGAGCTGGACACGCGACGACAATATCATCATGACGCGCAACGACAGCTACTGGGAAGGCGCCCCGTACATGGACGGTATGATCACGCGTGTCGTGCCTGATTCCGGCACTCGCCTGGCGCAATTGATCAGCGGCGAGATCGACGTCACCGGCCTTGAGCCGACGCAACTCACCAGCGTCGAAGGCAATCCGGACATCACCGTCTATAGCGCCAACGATGACGGCTACGACTACATCGGTCTGAATCTTGCCAACCCGGAGAACCCGCAGCCCGGTGTGGACGAAAATGGCAATCTCATTCCGCAGGATCCGCACCCGATTCTGAGCGACGTCGCCGTGCGCAAGGCCATTGCCCACGCCCTGGACTACGAGACCATCATCAACAATGTCTACCTGGGCCGCGGCTACCAGATCGCCTCCAACGTGCTGCCGGCGGTGGAGTGGGCGTATGATCCGTCCATCCAGCCCTACGCCTACGATCAGGAGATGGCCAAGCAACTGCTCGAGGATGCCGGCTGGGTCGACAGCAACGGCGACGGCGTGCGCGAGAAGGATGGCAAGGATCTCAGCCTGGTGCTGATCACCAATGCCGGCAACAAGGTGCGCGAGGACCTGGGCGCGCTGGTGCAGGATCAATTGGGCCAGATCGGTTTCAAGATTGACTTCCAGGCCATCGACTTTGGCACGCTGGTCGAGCGCCTGCTGGGCCAGACCTACGACATGGTCATCATCGGCTGGACCGGCCTCGGCTCGGACCCCAACGACGATGCCTTCTGGCGCTCCGACTTTGACACGCCTGAGAGCGGCTTCAACTTTGTGAGCTACCAGAATCCCAAGATCGACGAACTGCTCAAGGCCGGCGTCTCGGTGCCGGGGTGCAGCACGGAAGAGCGCGCGCCGTACTACAAGGAGATCCAGCAGATCATCCACGACGACGTGCCCTATGTCTTCATTTCGGGCGGCGTGGGCGACACCGGCTACCGCAACCGCTGGGCCGGCATCGACCCGGGTCCGTGGAGCTTCTACTGGAACGTGCACCAGTGGTACGACACGACGCTTGCGCCTTGAGGCAGGAAGGAAATGCGAATTGTTGATGGGGGAATTGTTGATTGTTGATGCGCAATCTCGCGTTTGTCGGGAACGCATTAGCAATCAGCAAGTAACAATCATCCATCAACAATCGTCCCTTCTTCACAGGTCAACGTGACACAAGTGTATCCAACGGGAGCGAGCATTTGCTCGCTCCCGTTTTGTTCGGGTAAAACATGGGCATGATCCAAGGTTTGATCCGTCACGCGCGCATAGCCCGGCTCGCCCTGCTCTTTGCGCTCCTGCTCAGTGTGGCTGCGTGTGGTGGGACCGACCCAGGCCCGGTCGCAACCGCGGTACCTGCGATCGACCTGGCCGGTGTGCTGCCGACGCCGACGCCTGCCCCGCCCGTGCTGGTGGGCGATCCGCAGCCGGGCGGCACCTGGACGCGCGTGCTGACCCAGGATCCGGCGCTGCTCAACCCCACTCTGGCCGCGGATAGCGCCAGCCTGGCCGTGAGCGAGATGCTCTTCCCGGCCCTGGTGCGCCAGGACCCGGTGACGGGGCAATATGGCTCGGCAGGCGCGATGGCCGAGCGGTGGGAAGTCTCCCCGGATGGCCTTACGTGGACCTTCTACCTGCGCCCGGGTGTCACGTGGAGCGATGGCGACCCGGTCGACGCCAATGATTTCAAGTTCAGCTACGACGCCATCCGCACGCCGGCCATCGACTCGCCCTTCCAACGCCTGGCCGCGCCCATTGCATCGATCGACCTCGTCAACCCGCTGACCGTGCGCGTGACCTTCAGCGAGCCGCGCTGCGACGTGCTCAACAGCCTGCGCGTTGGGTGGATGCCCAGCCATCGCTATGCAGCCGACTTCACCGACGTTGTCGACAACTTTTTCAACGTCGAACCCGACATCAGCGCCGGCCCCTTTCTGTTGCAGAGTTGGATCCCCGGCGATAGCGTCGAATTGCGCCGCAACAACCGCTACTGGCAAGGCGCGCCGCTCATGGAACGCATGATCTTCCGCATCGTGCCCGACCGCGACGAACGGCTGAATCTGTTGCGCAGCGGTGCGGTCGACGAGGCGCCGCTCGACCCGGACCAGCTCGTGAGCTTGCTCGACGCGCCCGCGGTCAAGGTGGCGAGCGAGCCGGCCGATGCCTACGACTTCATTGCAATCAACCTTGCCAACCCGGAGGCGCCCCAGCGCGGGCTCAGCGATAGCGGCGCCTTTGTCGCGCAGGATCCGCATCCGCTCCTGGCCGATCGCAACGTGCGCGAGGCCATGGCGCATGCCATCGACTACATCGGTATCTCGGAATCCATCTATCTCGGCCAGGCCTATCCGCTGGCGGCCAATGTGCTGCCGATCATCCCCTGGGCCTACGATCCGTCGCTCGAACCACCGGTCTACAATCCGGATCTGGCGCGCAGCTTGCTGGAAGATGACGGCTGGATCGACAGCAACCGCGACGGCATCCGGGAAAAAGACATCCGATCGCTGCGCCTGACGTTGATCGTGCCGGAGAGCAATCTCTACTACCAGCGCATCGCCGAGACAGTGCAGGACCAGTTGAACGCCGTGGGCTTTGACATTACGTTGCTGCCGCTCGATGGGCGCACCTATGCCAGCCGACTGCTGGGGCAGAGTTTCGACCTGGCGCTGGGTGGCTGGGCGGGGCTGGGCATTGACCCCGACGATCACGAACTGTGGCAGGCGGCGACCGACCGGCCGGGCAGCGGCTTCAACTTCACCAGCTACCAGAACCCGCGCATCGAGACGCTACTCGAACAGGGCACGCGCGGGCCGGCCTGCGATCCGCAGACGCGCGCGCCCATCTACCGCGAGATCCAGCAGATCCTGCACAATGATATGCCTTATCTCTTCCTGGCCGGCATCGTGCGCAATACGGGCTACACCAACGCGTGGGGCGGTATCGAGCCCGGCCCGTGGGACTTCTATCATAATGTCCAAGAGTGGTATAGTCTCAGGTAGGTACGAGGTCGGCAGAACGCGCAGAGGCACCAACGGCGGCAGAAACAGATGACGGTCGACGAACAGGTCAACGCACCCCTACCCGGCGGCGAACATGATAACGGCGAAAGTGCGATCGGCGATCAGTACGATCGCACGTGGCTTGGTTCGATCGCGCGCCCGGCCTTGCTCATCCTCATGGTCAGCATGATCGACGTCGCCATGCTGGCCTTTCTGCGCCAGTACGCGCCCGACATGACGCCGGCCATGGGGTGGACGATCCTGGGGCTCGGCGTGCTCGCTGCCGTCATCGGCGTGACGACGACAACCTGGCTGGCCTTGCCTGCGCAACGCTTGCGCCGCTCAGGCGGCTATCGCGCCGCCGAGATTGCGCTCCTGCTGGCCGTCACGCGCGCCGCGATCTGGACAATGCAGGGCGGCTTCCCCGACCCGATGGCGATGTTGACCGACCCCACCGGCGTCTTTGCCGATGGCTACTTCCTGATTGCCACGATCACGGTGTTGTTCACGTGGTTCGCCGCCATCGACTTTACCAGCGACATGGCGCAGCTTGCGCTCCAGCCGGACGAGTTGTGGTTGAACCGCCGCGTCGAGGTTGGCACGGCCGATACATCCCGCGCGTCTTCAAACGACCGCATCCAGGTGGTGCGCCGCTTTCTGGGGCGCTGGGTGGGCTGGGGTATCTTCCTGATTCTGCTGGCGTCGACGCTGCGCCTGGGCGTCACCCGGCCGAGTTTCTGGGCACTCGGCCGGCAAGATGTCGATCCGATGGTCGTGGGCGCGGTGATTACCTTTTTTGTGATCGGCCTGCTGCTGCTCAGCCAGGGACAGCTTGCCATGCTGCGCGCGCGGTGGACGCTGTCCAGGCTGCCCACTGCGCCGGGCGTAACGCGTAACTGGCCGATCTACACCACGATCGTGCTGCTGGTCTTTGCCGCCGTTGCCGCTTTCCTGCCGCTGGGCGATACGTATCTGCTCTCGCTCATTCTGAGCACGATCCTCAATGCGGTGTTTGCGCTGCTCTACCTGATCTTTCGCCTGATCACGGTGGTGTTCCTGATGTTGTTGTCGTTGCTGCCCTTTTCCGAGCGCGCCGCCGAGCAGGCGGCCCAGCAGCCGCCCGTACAGGCGGCCCTGGAACAGGCGCCGGATCCGCTCATCATTCCACCCTGGGTTGGCGGGCTTTTTTTCTGGCTGTCGGTTGCGTTCCTGATCGGTTACGCCGCCTATTTCTATTTCAGCGACAAAGATTCCAGCCTTGGCTGGCTGCGTCGTTTCCTGGCCCGTCTCTATGCACAGTTGCTTGCTCTCTTCGGGACCGTGCGCAGTTGGCAGCCGCAGGCCAGCCGCAACGCAGGGGCTGAGACCGCTGGCCCCGAGTCGACGCTGGGTGCCCTTCTGCGCCGCCTGCTGCCGTGGTCGCTGATGCCGCCCAATCAACGCGTGCGCTTTCTCTATTTTCAACTGTTGGATGCAGCCGAGAACCATGAATTGCCGCGCCGCCCAAGTGAAACGCCGGACGGCTTTGCAGAGCGACTGGACGCAACGCTTGGCGCCGATGGAGAGGAAGATCGCGCGGTCGACGAGCTGACCGGCGCCTTCGTGGACGTGCGTTACGCAGGGCGCGATGCCGATCGCGCACAGACCGAGACGCTGAAACGCCTGTGGGATCGCCTGCGCACACATCTCCCTGCAAAGAAGGCGGGCGATGTGGCATCGTAAAGTTGCCTTGACGTCATTTTATGTCGCTGATATAATCGGTATCAGAGGTTACGTCATTGCGAGGAGTGGTCGGAAAATCGGCTGATCGCCGGTTGAAGATCTTGTCGCACATCAAAACAAGGTTGGTTGTCGATGTCTGAGGCAGAGGGAATGGAGACAGCATCGGTCGGCGGAAATAGCCAGAGCGCCTCCGATCTGGAGTTATTCGAGCAGTACCTGAATGAGGGAATCGACCTCGACATGCCCGGGCGCGGTGATCTGCGCGAGGGTGTGATCGTGGAGGTTCGCCCGTCCGAGTTGCTTGTCAACATAGGCAGCAAGCGTGACGGTGTCGTTCCGCAGTCTGACCTGGCAAAACTTGACGCCGAGTTTGTCAAAAACCTGCGTGAAGGCCAAACGGTCGACGTGGTGGTGGCGCGCCAGCCCGAAGACGATAGCGTCTTCCTCCTGAGCATTGCCGACGCGCAACAGAAGCGCGATTGGCTGGTTGCCGAGCAACTGCTGGAGAGTGGCGAGATCACCGAGCACAAGGTCCTTGGCTTCAACAAGGGCGGCTTGACCGTCGAGTTCAACCACTTGCGCGGCTTTGTGCCGGCGTCACATATCGTCGACATGCCGCGCAACCTGAGCGAAGATCAGCGTCGCGAAGAGTTCGAAGCGCGCATTGGCCAGGAAATGCGGTTGAAAGTCATCGAGGTCGATCCAAAACGGCGCCGGCTGGTCATGTCGCAGATGCTGGCAGAGCGTGAGCATCGCTCTGCGCTGCGCGAAGAGCTTTTCAAGACGCTGGCAGTGGGCGACGTCGTGAGCGGCACGGTGCGCAGCATGCGTCCCTTTGGCGCCTTTGTCGACATCGGCGGGGTGGATGGCCTGTTGCACGTGAGCGAAATCGGCTTCGGCAACATCAATCACCCGCGCGATGCCCTCTCTGTGGGCGAGGAGATCGAGGTCCAGGTGATCCGGATCGATGCGGACAGCCAGCGCGTGGCATTGAGCCGCAAGCGCCTGCTCTCCAATCCGTGGGATGGCGTCGAAGATCGCTATGCCGTCAACAGCATCGTGCCGGCGACCATTACGCGCCTGGCGGATTTCGGCGCCTTCGCCGAGC
>WBZU01002405.1_pt1 | contig 12958 bp, 12 predicted proteins | sample 5204311 | NCBI WGS metagenome assembly WBZU01 (sample SAMN12344359, study PRJNA552823) | activated sludge metagenome | biome: Activated sludge suspended growth; feature: Nitrification reactor; material: Wastewater; isolation source: activated sludge from nitrification reactor of wastewater...
GGCAAGCTCTACCTGCGGATGCACCGCCAGCAGACGCAGCAACTCGACACCTGTGTAGCCGGTGCCGCCGACAATACCTACTTTTATTTTTTTATTTACCATAAGCCTAATCATAACAAAGTTAATTCATTAAATAAAAAAGGCCGCTATCGCGACCTTTTTTAATACTAGACGCCTAATAAAGCGTTGAAAAGCATTAGCGTTTAGAGAATTGTTTACGGCGGCGCGCTTTGCGTAAGCCCACTTTTTTACGTTCAACTTCACGAGCATCACGCGTTACGAAACCTGCGTTTGACAATGCGCTTTTCAACGCTGCATCGTAATCGATCAAGGCACGTGTAATGCCGTGACGCACTGCACCAGCTTGGCCGGATTCGCCACCACCCACCACATTTACCATGATGTCGAAGCTGGCTGTGTTGTTGGTAAGCTCCAGCGGTTGACGCAAAATCATACGTGAGGTCACACGTGAGAAATATTCGTCTGCAGGCTTGTCATTCACAATGATATTGCCTTTGCCGGATTTCAAAAACACGCGCGCTACTGAGCTTTTGCGGCGGCCTGTACCATAATTGTATTTACCAATCATCTTTATTTACCTTAGATAGTCAATGCTTGCGGTTGTTGTGCAGCATGTTCATGCTTGTCGCCAGCATAAACTTTCATTTTTTTAATCATTGCATAACCCAGTGGGCCTTTTGGCAGCATCCCTTTTACTGCTTTCTCTAACGCGCGGCCTGGAAAACGGTCTTGCATTTTAGAGAATGTCGTCGTGCTGATACCGCCTGGGTAGCCTGAGTGACGATGATATTCCTTATCGGTTGCTTTTGCGCCAGTCACTTTAATCTTGTCGGCGTTAATTACTACAATATAATCACCGGTATCCACGTGCGGCGTGTAAATGGTTTTATGTTTACCACGCAAACGGTGCGCCACAGCACTTGCCAAGCGACCTAACACCAAATCAGTTGCGTCAATCACAAACCAATCACGTTTTACTTCATGCGTTTTAGCAGAAAAAGTTTTCATATCAAAACTACCAATACATAGCTTATAAAATCAAGAGGGCGGATTATATGCCCTCGAACGAAGGCTTGTCAATTGCAAAGCACGGATTATTTGTTGATTTTCAAAGTATTTAACTTTAATAGCACTGTTTTCTTCGAATCTGCTTTAAGATTTCGGTGCGCGTGCCGATAAATTACTTAGTTGGCATACCGATTGCTTAATTACCAATGCAAGACCATGGCGAAGAATAAAACATCGAAAGCCGTACTTAAAAATAAACAGGTGAGCAATATGCGAAGCAATTATACTCTTAAACAGGCGGTGATCACCGCATTGACCATGTTGGCCATTGGCACGCAAAACTCAGCGCTGGCGCTGGGTTTGGGCAATATCGAGGTTAAATCACACCTTGGACAGCCTCTACGCGCGAGCATCAAAATACAAGGCGCAGGTGAACTGAAAAACGAGGCTTGTTTTAGGGTAATCAACGATTACAGTGCAGAAAACCAGCTTGCCAACGTAGATTTCAAATTATCCAAAGCTGTCGAAGATGTCGCGATTTTGACAGTCACCACCAGCCAAGTCATCAATGAACCGTTTGTTAATTTATCTGTAATTGCAGAATGCGATGCCAGCATGCGCCGCGACTATGTGCTGCTGCTGGATCCGCTTTTGACTGCCGAAGTTGAAAACACGGCTATCGAAATGCCGGAGAACACTGCCAGCAAAGCCATTGTAAAGGCCAATGGCGCGGCCACAAACGCCGCACATCAACAAACCGTCAATGTGCCTGCAACCACTTCAAAAAAAACTTCCGAAAAAAAACAAAAAGATAACAAAAGCGCTAATAAAAACATTGTACTGACTGCCGGCTATCAGACTGAGAATATTGCGCCAAAAGAAAATAAGCCGCGCCTGAGCATTTCGGGTGGCGATGCGTCAAATATTAATTTGAACAGCGCCCAGCTACGCCTGGACAGAGAACTGCATTTCACACCAGACACCGCGCCGCAAGCGCTTGCGGCTGACGCTGAAATCCAGGACGAAATCACTGTAATGAGCAATCGTCTGGCGCATCTTAAACAGCAAATCGACACGTTGGCGCAGGCCAACCTCAAGCTTAAAAACGAAAACCAGCTTAAAACAAGGCAGCTAAATGAAGCTAACGCATTAAATAATAAACTGGATTTTATCGGATACATATTAGGTGGAGGGCTGCTGATGGCTGGCGTTAATATTGCAGATAAGTGGCGCAGACGCCGTCAAATCCAGCAGCTTGAAAATGCCCAACTTGCATGGGTAAACAACAGTAAAGCAACCAATAATTTTGACGGTTTGGATGAATTTGACACAAACGACGATTTTTTTGAACTCGAAACCCGTCAAGAATTAAAAAACACTGCTGAAAAGTCAGCAAAAATTGCGGATGCTCCTGAAGATACAAAAGAACCAGCAGTGTCATTTACCGTTGAGGAGTTTAACTCAGACAACAATGTGTTGGACCACGCAGATGTATTCCTGTCTCACGGCCGCACCAGCCTGGCGATTCAGTTGTTACAAAACCATCTGCTGGATTTTCCAAAGCAATCGGTTACCATCTGGATGTACCTGCTGGACCTGCTTGCCAAAGAGAATCTGCAGGTGGTATACGAACAAACGGCGCTTGAGTGCAAAGAGTATTTTAATATCAAGATTGCCGACTTTTCCAGGTGCGAGGACGAATCAAACAGCTCTTTAGAATCTTATCCGCGCATCACATCTGGCCTGCAACAGCTTTGGGGCAAGCCTGCCGCGCTGACCTACCTGGATGATCTGATTTACAACAGCCGCCTGGAAGTCCGCGTGGGCTTCCATAAAAATGTGATTGAAGAACTCCTCTTATTAAGAAGCGTGGCACAGGAAGAGTTGAGAACAGCTGAAGTGATTCAAATGGATGAAAAGAAGCTGGCGATGAAAGAGCTTAAAGAAGCGCGCCTTGCCGCCAAAAGAGAAGAGAAACTCAAGCAAATGGATGAACTGCCGGAACTTAAAGCACTGGAGAATCAGGTGCTGGAAGATAACTCAACACCCTTGGAAAGATTTGAATTTAATTTGGTCGAGTATAAATAAGCGGTTTAGCGAACGTTGTAATATTCTATCGCCAGGCCGACAAATACCACCAAGCCGATCCAGTTGTTGTGCAAAAACGCTTTAAAACAATCGGTTCTGTTACGGTTCTTTATCAGAACGTATTGCCTGCAGACCAACAACAGAGCGGCTCCCAGGCCGATATAATAATACTTTCCATAGCCCATGAATTGGCCCACATACGCCAATAAACCCAGCATTGCGACATAACAAGCCATCACCGCAATCACGTCATATTTGCCAAAAAATATGGCGGAAGATTTAATGCCTATTTTCAAATCATCGTCCCGATCCACCATCGCATATTCCGTGTCATAAGCGATCGCCCAAAACACGTTGGCCGCTAGTAAGGCTAAAGCCAGTGGCGAAATATAATCGTTCACCGCAGCAAACGCCATGGGGATGCCAAAGCCAAATGCCACACCCAGATACGCCTGCGGAATGACCAAAAAGCGTTTGGTAAATGGATACGTGGCTGCCAGAAATAAAGCTGCAATAGATAGCAAAATCGTGGTCTTATTAAACAGCAGCACCAAACCAAACGCCAGCAGACATAAGCCGGCAGCCAGTAAATACGCCTCTTTTACGCTGACCTCACCCATGGCAAGCGGGCGATTTTTAGTGCGCTCCACCAGGCCATCAAACTTACGGTCAGCGATGTCATTCATTACACAGCCTGCGCTGCGCATCAGTACCGCGCCGGTAACAAAAATCAGCAAGACAATCCAATCCGGAATGCCGCGCGAAGCCAGCCACAACGCCCACAGCGTCGGCCACAACAGCAGCAAAATGCCGATGGGTTTATCCAGCCGCATCAGTCGCTCGTAAGCGTCTAGTTTTTTAGTTAATTGTTGTAAATTCACTTGTAGTTAAATTACTTGAATAGTTGTTCTAAGAAAACTTCAGTAACGAGAATTCTAGCGCAATTTAAACTGAAAATTGAGCGACGCGCCCATAACACTTTTGGCGCTACAGACACATGCTCTGCAACCCGTATGGATATTGGATGGTGGCGCGGTAGTTTTTTATATTCCAGCGGCGTGCGTTTTACTTTCGGGTTGGCAAATAATGTCGCGCCGAGCGGTTTATTGCCCAGCCGGCCCAGCCCATTCCATGCGCCTCTCAGACTTGCTCTTGGCAACACGCTATGCGCAAACACCACTGGCTGGCCGTTGCCAAATAGTAATACTTCACGTATCAGTGCATGCTGACTGGCTTTCAGCCCAAGCATGGTAGTTTCATCTACCAATGCTTTAGCATTTTTTTGCAGCACCGGCTGTACCGCAAATTCGCGGTAACGTGCTTTTAAGCACGCGGTCAGCGAGCTGTTATCCATCAGCCAGGGCCGCAAATTGCCGCTCCATAACGGCCTGGCAAGCCATCCTGGCTTTTTGTTATGCTGATGAATACGAATTTTCATTGATTAAACTTTCACTAAATCGCCTGCATGGCTCATCCACCGTTCCAGATGTTGCTCTACCGCAACTGGATATTCTTTGATGAGCTTATCCGCCATGTTTTTCGCTGCTTCCAGCAAATCGGCATCGCGTTCCAAATCGGCGATTTTCAGCATCGGCACGCCGCTCTGGCGGGTGCCTAAAAACTCGCCCGGTCCACGCAAATGTAAATCAGCCTGAGCAATGGCAAAACCATCATTGCTTTCATAAATTACTTTTAGACGCGCGCGCGCAGTTTCTGAAAGCTTGTTTTGATACAGCAGAATACAGGTGCTTTTAGCCGCGCCGCGCCCTACGCGGCCGCGCAACTGATGCAGCTGACTCAAGCCAGAGCGTTCAGCATGTTCAATCACCATCAGGCTGGCATTGGGCACATCTACGCCCACCTCGATTACCGTAGTGGCAACTAATAATTGTACGCTGCCTGTGCTGAATTGCGCCATGACTGCCTGTTTTTCGGCCGGTTTCATACGGCCATGCACCAGACCGATATTGAGCTCAGGAAACTCCGCTTGCATGTGCGCGAACGTATCATTGGCGGTTTGTAACTGCAAGGCTTCGGATTCTTCAATCAACGGACACACCCAGTAAGCCTGGCTGCCCGCCATGCAGGCCTCGCGCACGCGCTGCAGAACCTCCTCGCGCCGTTGATCCGAAACCAGTTTTGTCACAATCGGTGTGCGGCCGGGCGGCAGTTCGTCTATCACCGATACGTCTAGATCAGCAAAATAACTCATGGAAAGCGTACGTGGAATAGGCGTGGCGGACATCATGAGCTGATGCGGCTCAGGCTCGCCTTTTTTGCGCAAGGCCAGGCGCTGCTGCACGCCAAAGCGGTGTTGTTCATCGATGATGGCTAAGCCTAACTTATTAAAACTGACTGCATCTTGAAACAACGCATGCGTACCCACCACAAACTGGGCGCGGCCTGTGGCGATGTCGGTAAGTGCTTGCTCGCGTTCTTTTTTGCTCTGGCTACCGATAAGCCACGCGATATTAAGTTTAAGCGGCTTAAGCCAAGTTTCAAATTTTTTGTAATGCTGCTCAGCCAGAATTTCGGTCGGCGCCATCAATGCCACCTGCCAGCCATGCTCAATCGCCTGTAACGCAGCCATGCAAGCGACAATAGTTTTGCCGCTGCCCACATCGCCCTGCAACAGGCGCTGCATGGGGTGCGGTTGGGTTAAATCATGGCTGATTTCCGCCACTACTTTTTTTTGTGATTGCGTTAAAGCAAACGCCAGATTTTTTAATAACTGCGATACTAGAATTTGCGAGGCCGCAATGGATGGCGCATCTAAACTGCGTCGCTTGGCGTAATGTTTACGCATGGAAAGCTGTTGAGCGAGCAATTCGTCAAACACCAGCCTGCGCCATTCCGGCGTGCTACGGTTTTCCAGTGCGTTTAAATTGGCATCGGGCGGCGGGTTGTGTAGAGATTGAATGCTTGCTGCAAAGCTCGGGAGATTTAACTGCTTGTACACGCCTGCCGGCAAGGTTTCGGCTAGCGCATCCTGATTGAGCGCAATCTGGATCGCCTTGCGTATATTGGGTTGTGTAAGCCCCGCTGTGGTGGGGTAAACCGGTGTCAGCGCTTCTGCAACAACTGTCTGGCTACCCACATGTTTGCATTGCGGATGCACCATCTCATAACCAAAAAAACCGTGCCGCACTTCGCCATATACGCGCAATTTGGTACCCACTTTCAAAGCGGCAATTTGGCTGGGGTAAAAATGCAAAAAGCGTAACGTAAGTTGACCGCTGGCGTCTTCCAGCCTGGCAACAAGCGCTTTGCGCGGCTTGTACGCGACTTCGGCATGCACAATTTCACCTTCTGCCTGCGCCGAATCGCCTAACCGCAAATCACGTATTAACGTAATGCGCGTTTCATCAATATAACGCAGTGGTAAATGCAGCAACAAGCCCTGAATAGTGGAGATGCCGAGCTTGCAAAGATTCGCAATTAACGGTTTGCTAAAAACCTTAAAATCGGCAATATTACTCAGATGAAGCCTTTAGGATATGAAGTTAAGCGAAACAATGTGCAGAGCGCATTTCAACATAGCCCGCTATTGTATTTTTTCTTCATTGTGAACACCCTTGACGCGGTTAATCCGCACCACATCCGGTATTTTGCGCAAATTGCGCATTAATTCGGCCAAATGAATGCGGTTGCGCACTTGCACGGTAAAATTCACATTCGAATATTTGCTGCCATCCGTCTCTTCTACGCTCACATTATCAATATTTGACCCGACATCCGAGATGCCTGCAGCGATTTTGGCCAGCATGCCGCGCTCGTTGGCCACCACCATGCGCACGTTCACTTTAAACAGTTTTTTATTATCCGCATCCCACTCCACGTCCAGCCATCTGTCAGGATCCAGCTTGAATTTGCGGATGTTGGGGCAATCATGCGTGTGGATAATGAGACCTTTATCTTTGTTGATAAAGCCTAAAATCGGGTCGCCAGGAATTGGTCGGCAGCACTGCGCAAACTGCACCGCCATGCCTTCTGATCCGGTAATGGTAATGCTGTCAAATTTTTTATGGGTATTTGGCTTTGAATTTTCAAACCCGTGCAATTCTGGGTTGCCTGACGTTAATTGATGCGCCACCATCAAACTGACGCGTTTGCCCAAGCCGATATCAGTCAAAATCTCCGATTTATGTTTAGCGCCATAATCGCGCATCACTTTATGCCATTGCTTTTCTGGTACCGCGTTCGGATCCACATGCAAGGCCCTTAACGCCATGTTGAGCATGCGCTCGCCCAAATGTGCAGATTCTGTGGCACGTAACGTTTTTAAATAATGCCGGATATGCGAACGCGCCTTGCCAGTCACGACATAATTAAGCCATGCAGGATTAGGCTTTGCCAACGCTGCGGTAATAATTTCTACATTGTCGCCATTGCGCATTTCGGTACGCAGTGGCGCAAGTTCATTATTGATTTTAACCGCCACGCAGCTATTACCGACATCGGTATGCACGGCATAGGCAAAATCCACTGCGGTAGAGCCTCTGGGAAGCGCCAGAATATTGCCTTTCGGCGTAAATACATACACTTCATCCGGAAACAGATCGACTTTGAAATTCTCTAAAAACTCGTATGAATCGTCACTTTCGGTTTGAATCTCCAGCAAACGCTGCAGCCATTGATGGGTTTGCTGCTGCAAAGCCGTGAGGTTGGCATCGGTGGTTTTATACTTCCAGTGTGCGGCCACGCCGGCATTGGCAATTCTATGCATTTCCTCAGAACGGATCTGCACTTCGATTGGCGTACCGAATGGGCCAAATAAAGTGGTGTGCAGTGATTGATAGCCGTTGGCTTTGGGGATAGCAACATAATCCTTGAATTTGCCAGGGATCGGCTTGTACAGCGCATGCAGGCAGCCCAGCGTAAGATAGCAACTGGCGGCATCTTTTACCACCACCCTGAACCCGTATATATCATGCACTTGCGCCAGCGCCGTGGCCTTGTTCATCATTTTACGGTACACGCTGTACAGATGCTTCTCACGACCTTTAACATCCGCTTCGATATGCGCATCCGCCAGACGTTGTTTGATTTCTTCCAGTATCTTGCTGATCACCTCTTTGCGATTGCCGCGCGCCACCTTGATCGCTTTGGAAATCACGCGATAGCGCATGGGGTACAGATATTTAAAGCTTAAATCCTCAAGTTCCTGATAAACAGGATTCAAGCCCAGTCTATTGGCAATAGGCGCATAAATCTCCAGCGTTTCGCGCGCGATGCGTTTCTGTTTTTCTGCTTTCATCGCATCCAGTGTTTGCATGTTATGCAGCCTGTCTGCCAGTTTCACCAAAATCACGCGCACATCCTGACTCATCGCCAGCAGCATTTTACGGAAGTTTTCGGCCTGCGCCACGGTAGCGCTTTGAAACTCGATTTTATCGAGCTTGGTCAGACCGTCTACCAACTCGCCCACTTGCTTGCCGAATTTCTCGGTGATAGCCGCGACAACAACCCCTGTGTCTTCCACCACATCATGTAGCAATGCGGCCAGTAAGGTGGGTAAATCCAAATGCAGTTTGGCTAAAATACAGGCCACCGCAACAGGATGTGAGATATAAGGTTCACCAGTTTTACGCGTTTGGCCTTCATGCGCAGCGGCAGCATAGCGGTAGGCCGCCCATACTTGTTCGATGTCGGCCTGGCTAAAATATTCTTTGAGTAAAAGTGTGAGCTGAGAGGTTTCGGAATCTGCCGGCAGCAAAGGCGGCTCGGCAGACTGGAAGGATTCCGCTGATGATTTAAGAGCGGTCTTTACCATGATTTAAATGCTGAAACTTACATGCTCAAAGCTTGCTGGAAGCTTAAGAATGTGTGCGGTTTAGAATCTCCAAACCCACTTTACCTGCGGCAATTTCACGTAACGCAAGTACGGTCGGCTTGTCTTTTTGCCCTACGCCATGCACAAACGGATCTGAGCCATTCGCCAGCTGGCGCGCACGATACGCCGCAACCAGCGTCAACTGAAAGCGGTTAGGAATTTTTTCTAAACAATCATCTACGGTAATACGGGCCATAATAGTTTCCTTTAAGTTAACTTTTGAATGAGGGCAGCATAACGCTGTAACTGAGATTGAGATTCAAGCCTGCTTGCACGAATGATCGCCATCAGGTCTTGCAAGGCAACCTCGAAATTGTCGTTAATTGTAACATAGTCGAACTCCACCACATGACTCATTTCTTCACGCGCTGCCGCAACACGCTTGGCGATGACTTCCGCGCTATCCTGGCCACGATTATTCAGTCTTTCTGCCAGCGCTTCTACTGATGGCGGTAGTATGAAAATACTGATCGCCTGTGGATAAATAGCACGCACCTGCGCAGCGCCCTGCCAGTCGATTTCCAATATCACATCATAACCTGCCTGCAAGGCAGTATCCACGCAACTTTGCGAGGTGCCATATTTGGCACCATGTACATCTGCGCTTTCCAGAAACCCGCCCGCAGATAAGATTTCCATAAATTGCGCTTCGTTCACAAAATGGTAATGCACGTCATTTTCTTCACCGCTGCGCGGCAGCCGCGTGGTATGTGAAACAGAGCGTTTAATTCGCGCATCTTTGGCCAGCAACGCTTCGACCAGACTGGTTTTACCTGCACCAGAGGCTGCGGTGATAATAAATAGGTTCCCTGAAATCATCTGTCTATTTTAGACGATTTTGGGCTTTATTCAGTACACTCTATTTTAAATATTTGCTATTCGATATTCTGAATCTGCTCGCGCATCTGCTCAATCAGTACTTTGAGTTCCATCGAAATCTGGCTGGTCTCGATTGCCACCGATTTCGAGCCCAGCGTATTCGCTTCACGGTTCATTTCCTGCATTAAAAAATCCAGCCGCTTGCCCACAGCACCCGCCGCATTCAAAATACGCTTCACTTCCTCAATGTGTGAGGTCAGGCGCGAAAGCTCTTCATCCACATCGATGCGCTGCGCAAACAACACCATTTCCTGGCGAATACGCTCGTCATCGTTGCTGTTAGTGGCTTCATTCAGTTTGGCGGTGAGCTTTTCCTGATATTGCCTGATTAATGCCGGCATCATCGGCTTCACTTTTGCGACATGCTGTTCTATCTGCTGCAAGCGATCCAGAATAACAGCCTTAAGCTTTGCGCCTTCGCGCGCTTTGGCTTCGATTAAATCTTGCAGCACCGCATTCAATGTGGTTTTTAGATCGTTTTCCAGCACCTCGGCATCTAATACTTCGGTCGCCATCACACCCGGCATTTGCAGTATCTCTAACATATTAACCGGCTGAGTATGTGGAAAATATTGCGCGGCGGTTTTTGCGCTTTCAGCTATTTGCTGCAAAACGGCATGGTTAAGCTGCCGCAGGTTTCCATTGGCGAAATTGCGCATCAGACTGAGACGGCAATCCACCTTGCCGCGTCCTAGTTTAGCCTGAACAAGTTCGCGCACCACGGCTTCAAACATACGTAAATTGTCATCCAGTTTTAGCTGCAGCTCGAGATAGCGATGATTCACCGAACGCAGCTCAACCATCAAAATACCGTTTGTAGTGTTGCATTCTTGCGACGCAAAGCCCGTCATACTTAATATCATAGCTTGCTTTCTTAAAGTAATTGATGATAATTGTATCAAACACCCATGATTTTATGAGAGAATATTCCCAATTAGTTACCTTTAATAACTATTAATTAAACAATTTAATGGCAACCAGTAAAAATCAACCTTTACCTATCGGCTATATACTGCAAGACTACATTATCACCAAAGTCTTGAGTACCGGCGGTTTTAGCTTTGTGTATCTTGCACAAGATTTGAACAAGAACATTGTCGCCATCAAAGAATACATGCCAACCGGCCTGGCTTTGCGCGAAGAAGGCGCCACTGTGCTGCTGGGCACAGAGGATGATGCGGCCACTTTCAAACACGGCCTGAAATGCTTTTTTGAAGAAGGTTTGGCACTGGCCAAAATTGATCACAAAAATATCGTGCGCGTGATTAATTTCTTTAGAGAAAACAATACCGTTTACATGGTGATGCAGTACGAGCGCGGCAAATCACTGCAGGATTACATCCTCTCGCAACCTGAGCCGGTGAGTGAAAAATTTGTACGTCGGGTGTTTAGTGAACTACTCAATGGACTGCGCGAAGTCCATACGCAAAAACTGCTGCATCTGGACATCAAGCCCGCCAATATCTATATCCGCCTGGATGGTTCCCCAGTGTTGCTGGATTTTGGCTCTGCAAGACAAACGCTGACCCAGGTGCAATCCAAGCTTTCACCCAGCTATACGCCGGGTTTTGCGCCACCCGAACAATATTTCGAACGTAAGCAGCTTGGGCCATGGAGCGATATTTACAGCGTGGGGGCAAGTATGTACTCTTGCCTGGCAAGGTCTGCCCCCATGGCGGCGAATCTGCGCGCAAAAGAAGATTCGTTAGTACCTGCCGTCAAAATGGGCAAGGGCTTTTATACAGAAGAATTGCTGCAAATTATTGATAATTGCTTAAAACTCGATTATCTGGAGCGGCCGCAAAGCGTGTTTTCATTACAGAAAACTTTGCTTGAAAACGTACCTCCACTGGTAACCAAAAAACCGAGTCTGGTACACAAAATCAAGCATGTGCTGAATAAACCGCTATAACCATAGATTGATCAAATGAAATTCACCATTTATCAAAACAGCCGCCAGGGGCCAAGACAGTATAACCAGGATAGGTTAGCCTATTCTTACAGCAAAGATGCGCTGTTACTGGTGCTGGCTGATGGCATGGGCGGCCACCGCAATGGTGAGATTGCCGCACATTTGGCGGTTAAAACGCTTACCGAAGCATTTGAGCGCCTGGCTGTGCCGACACTCAGCAGCCCGGCAAAATTTTTAATCGATCATATTCAACAGGTACACGATATGATCGAGAACGTCACGCAGACGGAAGAGTATATCGAGTCGCCACGCACCACTATCGTGGCAGCCATTATCCAGCGCGGTTATTTGTACTGTGCGCATGTGGGTGATTCGCGTTTGTATCATTTTCGTAATGGACATTTGCTGTTTCGCACCGAAGATCATTCCGTAGTGCAATCGCTGTATAAAAAAGGCATGATCAGCAAAGAGGAAATGGCGACGCATCCCTACAAAAACAAAATCTATAATTGCGTAGGTGGCGAAACCCCGCCGCAGATTGATTTGTCTGACCGGCACGAACTGCAGGAAGGCGATACTGTATTGTTGTGCACCGATGGCGTGTGGGGCGTGCTTAACGATCAGCAGATCAAGGAAATCATTCAGCAAAACAAGACGATAGTTGATGTCACTACCGAGTTAATGGACAGTGCCGAATTTGCCAGCGATGAAAAAGGCGACAATATGAGTGCCATCGGTTTGCAATGGGGCGATCGGTTAATGAGCCAGTCTGCGGTTTCTACGCAACTGATGCCGCTGGGTGAAACAACCACCATTATCAATCCGGTCACCCATCAGAATTTTGAAGAAACTGATCCGCTTGAGTTGTCTGATGCCGATATTGAAAATACCATCGCAGCCATCCAAAACGCTTTAAACAAAACACATCAGAAGCCTAAAATTTAAGTCTTAAGGTTTTCAAAACCAGAATCTTAAAAAAATCCATGTGATAAAACCAATCGCATAGCGCATCGCTTATAATTGCCTTTTTCCTTGAAGCCGATTATTAAGCAAATCAATATCATGCAAGCTAACCATCGTCCAAGCCAGCGCGCCAGTCATCAACTGCGCGACGTTGAAATTATCCGCCATTACACCAAGCATGCCGAGGGCTCGGTACTGATCAAGTTTGGTGATACGCATGTGCTATGTACTGCCAGTGTAGAAGAAAAAGTCCC
>WBZU01002406.1_pt1 | contig 12957 bp, 8 predicted proteins | sample 5204311 | NCBI WGS metagenome assembly WBZU01 (sample SAMN12344359, study PRJNA552823) | activated sludge metagenome | biome: Activated sludge suspended growth; feature: Nitrification reactor; material: Wastewater; isolation source: activated sludge from nitrification reactor of wastewater treatment...
GCGCACGCCTGTTACGCGATCTGCTGCGCCCCGAGGGCTTCCAGGCCGGGCGCCAGCACATCGGCACCCGGATGGCGCGCATGGGGATCGAAGCCCTCTATCGGAAGCCCAACCCCTCTCGTCGGCGGCGGGGGGATGAAATCCATCCGTATCTCCTGCGCGGTCTAGCGATCGAGCGGCCCAATCAGGCGTGGGCGGCGGACATCACCACCATCCCGATGCGCCGAGGCTTCCTCTCCCTGTTCGCCGTGATCGACGGGTACTCGCGCCGGGTGCTCGCCTGGCGGCTCTCCAACACCTGGACGACCGACTTCTGTCTGGACGCGGTGCGGGAAGCCATCCCCCGCTACGGTTGCCCGAAGATTTTCAACACCGATCAGGGTGGTCAGTTCACCAGCGGCGAGTTAACCGGTCTGCTCAAGGCGCACCACATCCGGATCAGCCTGGACGGCAAGGGCTCCTGGCGGGACAACGTCTTTGTCGAGCGCCTCTGGAAAAGCGTCCAGTACGAGGAGGGGTATCTCAAGGCCTATGACCGCGTTGCCGATGCGAAAGCCAACCTGGCCACGTACCTCCGCTTCTACAACGAGCGACGACCCCATCGCTCCCTGGATGGCCAGACGCCGGATGCCGCCTACTTCGTGGCACTCGCGTCCGCCACCCGCGCTGCGGCGTAAGGCATGAGGAAGGGACTCCGTGGATTGGTGGACGATGCGCTGTCGCGCACCGGGCCGCTTGCGGTGGAAAAGTCTGGCGACTTTCCCACCGCACGTCCCTTCGCCCACCAGCTCCACCAAGCTCTATTCGGTTCGGATAAAATTCCAGAAGGTCAAAACCAACCGTATCACCGGTCAGTCAACCGCGACTGGCAAGGTCCCCCTTATCAAAGAACGTTTTCTGTCCAAAACAAACGGGGCCACCTCTGCACCAGGAGGTACCAAAAAACTGATCAGCTGAATCTGACATTGCGGGCCTGTAGTGCCACTCGATGTTCTCATGGCCAGCAACTAATTGATTCGACGATAGGTTTTTTTGGGCAGGTTAAACACCAGTTAGCAATCAAAGCTCGTCTCCGCAATCTCGAGGTTCGGGCAGCAGCCGAGTTTCCCGCCCACCGGGATCCGCTGAACGAGCGGCTGCCAGGAGACGAGTTCGTGCTCGTTGGCCTCGAAACTACCAGCGAAACCGAATGGACGCCTCTGATATTACCCCGAGGGTGCGAACCTTCTCCGGGATTCCTGTTTCGGCGCCGAAGGAATCGGCAGGCAAATTCCCTGCTACCGGGTCAGCGCCATGAACAGTTCGGGCAGCCGCTCCGGCAAGCGCTCGACGCGGTCGATCACTGAAAATCTCCGCCCGAAGATGTCGCTGACGTAGTCGTCGGCCTTGCGGTCGAGGCTGATGCAGTAGGTGAAGATGCCTTGCTGGTCGAGTTCACCGACCGATTTGCGGGCGTCTTCGATCAGCAGGCGCGGATCATGGACGTCGACGTCGGCAGGCTGGCCGTCGGTCAGGACCAGCAGCAGCTTCTTCCCGGTTTTTTGTGCGCCGAGGTAGTGCGCGGCGTGACGCATCGCCGCGCCCATGCGTGTCGAATAGCCGGCCTGCATCGCGGCGAGGCGGCTCTTGACGGGATCACCCCAGCTTTCGCTGTAACCCTTGAGGTGAAGGTAGCGGACGTCGTGACGGGTGTCGGAGTGGAAACCGGCAATGGCGAAGGGGTCGCCGAGCTGCTCGATCGACCAGGCGAGCAGCGATACGGCTTCCTGACTCAGTTCGAGAATGCTCTGTTCGCCACCGTTCGTGCCGACCTTGACCCGGTCGGCCAGCGACTTCGAAAGGTCGAGCAGGAGCAGCACCGCCAGATTGCGGCCGCTGCTGCGGTGGCTCATGTTGATGCGCGGGTCGGGATGGGCACCGCCCTTGAAATCGATCAGCGAACGAATGGCGATGTCGAGATCGAGTTCGCTGCCGTCTTCCTGATAGCGGACGCGGACTCGCTCCTGTGGCCTCAGCAGATCCAGCAGACGCTTCAGGCGCCGAGCCAGCGCTGCGTGCTTTTCGAGCAGGCGATCGATGTCACGGGCATCGGCACTCGGATGCAGCGATTCGTAGAGGCTCACCCAGTCCGGCCGGTAGCTCTGGCTCTGGTAGTCCCACTCCGGGTAGTGGCGCGGCGGCAGGCGTTCGACTTCGGCAGTAAGGGTCGTTGAACGCGGCTCGTCGAACATTTCCTCGTCGTCGCTCAACTCGTGGAAGCGCCAGAGATGGCGATTGTCGTCGCGATAGCTGACCTCGCTATCGGTAAAAAAGACGCTCGCCAGTTGGTCACTCTGACGTCGGGTGCGTGCGACATAGGAAAGTGCGAGCTGGGCGATTTCTTCGCTGCTTGAATCGCCCTGCTGCAGCGTTTCCTGGAAGCGCCGAACGAACTCCAGCAGGAGCACGTCCTGGTAGCCGTGCTCGGGGTCGAGCACGGCGCGAGACAGCATCGCCAGACGATGGCGGAGGCAGGAATGCGTCTCGGGGTTGCAGGCCCCTTCCACGGGTTTTGGATGCAGCGCCAGGAAACTGTGACGCAGGCCGGGATATACGCGCAGGATCAGCGTCTCGATGCGACTGTCTTCGAAGAACTCGATCGCCATGCGCTGCATGGGGCTGAAGTTGTCGGCAAACATCGGCTGGCTCCAGCGCCGATGCGCTGCGATATGGGCCAGTGTGACGCGGTAACGGTCGATGCCGGAAACACCATTGGCGTCGTCGAGGACGTCGGGCAGACGGATTCCTGACGAGTCGTAGTAGGGAACCGGCGGCCGTGTCTGGTCGATGTCGCTGGCGTAGGGAACCAGTTGCGCGCTGTCCTGCCACAGGGCTCGCAGGTAGAGGTCGAGCCGGTGTTCGTGATCGAGCAGGAGCGTGCCGTGCCGCTCGCGTTGCAGCACGGCGCGGCTGTCGGCTGATTGCAGGCTGAAGTAGGCACGCTGGCGTTCGGGATGGTGGTGGTAATTGCGGATGCCGTAGTCAAGCCAGTTCCTCAACCCGGCGAGGGTCAGCGCATTGAGCAGCCGCGGCGCCTGCGCGAAAAACTCCGGGAGCCCTGGGCTGGCGAAGGTCTGGTGGATACCATGGATGGAACCGGTGGTGCGCTCCATCAGGTCCAGCGTCAGGTCCAGGTAATGTTGCATCTGCTCGCGGCTCCCCAGCCGTCGGGCAACCGCCGCCAGGCTCTGCAGGAAAGGGAGGATGGCCTTGCCATTCGGTGATTTCCAGAGTCTGTGCACGCTCCGGGTGAGCGGCGGCAAAGCGTCTTCACCAAGGATTGCGGCGATCGCTGGCCACTCCCCGAGGAATGCCAGCACCGGTTCGACGCCACGCCCCATGCGACTCAGAAAACGTGCGTAGTCGAGGTAGGCGCTGACGCCCTCGGCGGTGAGCACGCGCAAGGCCTCGACCAGACAGTCCTCGAAGACCTCATTGACCTGCGGAAAGCGGCAGTCGAGTTGCTCGCGGTACTGGCGCAGGCGCTCGCTCCAGGCGGCACCCACCTGGTCGTCTGCACTGGAATTTGCCGGCATGCGGTTACGTTCCCATGCGATCAGGCCAAGATCGCATCGATCGCGTGATCCAGAGTGTCGCGGATATCATGGTCGTCGGTGATCGGTCGCACCAGGGCCAGTCGACAGGCGTCACGGGGCGCGACTCCGCCCTTGATCAGGGTTGCCGCATAGACCAGCAGACGCGTCGAGATCCCTTCATCGAGACCATGACCTTTGAGCCGGCGGGCGGTGGCTCCGATGTTCACCAGTTGCACGGCAATGCGGCTATCGATGCCGCTTTCACTGCAGAGGATGGCGACCTCCAGATCGGCATCGGGGTAGTCGAATTCGAAAGCCGTAAAACGCTGCTTGGTTGACTGCTTGAGGTCTTTCATCAGGCTCTGATAGCCAGGATTGTACGAGATGACCAGTTGAAAATCGGGATGCGCGTGGATCAGCTCGCCCTTCTTGTCGAGCGGCAGCGTACGCCGGTGGTCAGTCAGGGGGTGGATCACCACCGTCGTATCCTGACGCGCCTCGACAATTTCGTCGAGGTAACAGATCGCGCCGATGCGCGCTGCGGTGGTCAATGGCCCGTCGAGCCAGCGCGTGCCGTTGGCTTCGAGCAGGTAACGCCCGACCAGGTCGGAAGCGGTCAGGTCTTCGTTGCAGGCGACGGTGATCAGGGGTTTGCCAAGCTTCCAGGCCATGTATTCGATGAAGCGAGACTTGCCGCAGCCGGTCGGTCCCTTGACCATCACTGGCAGGCGTGCTGTGTAAGCCGCTTCGTACAACGCCACCTCGTTTCCCTGCGACTGGTAGAAAGGTTCCTCGATTACCCTGAATTGATCCTTGTCGGTCATTTCCTGCCCCTCGTGTGCGCTCATCCGATCTCAACGATGAACGCCGAGCTTTTCGCGCCAACCCGGATAGAGCTTGTCGGCGTCACCCGGGAAGGATTCGAAGGCGCGCGCGAATTCCTGGTGCTCCCTCGCCCACTCGATCGGATCGGCGCCAGCCTTCCAGCATTCGTAAGCCTGACGCAGCGAAAGCGCGCCAGCTGCCGGACTGTCGATGTGGCCATAGGAACCGCCACCGGAGGTGTTGATGACGTTGCCGTGGCCGAGATTCTCGAAGAATCCCGGTAAACGCAGTGCATTCATGCCACCCGAGATGATCGAGGTGGTCGGCTTCATGCCGTACCACTTCTGGTAATAGACCGGACCCTGGCACTCGTCACGCTCCAGCATGTAACAGATGTTCTTGTCCGAGTTCTCGCCTTCCATCTTGCCGAAACCCATGGTACCGACATGAATGCCGGATGCCCCTTGCAGACGCGCAATCTTGCCCAGCACGAATGCCGTATAGCCGCGCTTGGCGGACGGCGAGGTGATCATGCCGTGACCGGCACGGTGATAGTGCAGATATTGGTTCGGGTACTGCCGGCGGGCGGTGGTGATCATGCCTGGGCCGCCCACGAAACCGTCCACCAGGAAGGCCACCTTGTCGGCATCGGGGCCGAAGGTTTCCAGGATGAAGTCGGCGCGATGGAGCATTTCGTAATGGTCATCAGCGGTGATATTGGCGGAGAAAATTTTGGCCTGTCCGGTTTCATCCATAGCACGCTTCATGGCGTCATAGACCAGGGGGTACACTTTCCTCGCCGGGCAGAACACCTGATTACCCTGCGGCTCGTCATTCTTGATGAAGTCGCCACCCAGCCAGAACTGGTAGGCGGCCTTGGCGAACGGCTCCGGGCGCAGCCCCAACTTGGGCTTGATGATCGTGCCGGCGATGTAGCCGCCATCCTTGAGCGGGCGTCCGAGAATCCGCCACAGATCCGAGATGTCCTTGGCCGGGCCGTCGAAGAGCTGAATGGCGCGCCCGGGAATGAAAAGGTCATGGATCTTGCCGTATTCGATGTCGCCCATGCCCTGGTTGTTGCCAATGATCAGCGTCAGGATCGATACCATCATCATGCGACCGTCGGTCATGTTGCGATCGAACAGATCCAGCGGATAAGCGATGCGCATGTCTTCGGTCGCTTCGTCGATGGAATAGACCAGTGCATCGACGCCCTTGGTGAACTCATCGGTGGTACTGGTCTCGACATTCGTGCCCGTGGAAGATTCCGCGGCAAAGTGAGCGGCCGACTCAAGATAGCCATAGCCGGCTTTCGGCTTCATTTTGTACGCCACCAGAAGGTGCTTGCCTTCCTTGATCAGGTCTTCTTCCTTCAGGCTGAGGTCGGCGTAACGATTCGATTGGTCCATGCTTGTCTCCGTGTCAATGGGGTAAATACCGTGTTGGATCATGTGCGACAAGTGTAGGCGGCCAGATTGATTATTAAAAGTTAAACTTTTTTCTATTTATAGTTAGTTTTTACTTTCTTATTGAACACTCGCCGGAAAACTGAAGGCGTCCCTGCCCGATGCCCGCCCAGCAGATCCCCCTGCCTGCCCATGCTTCGTAACGGACAGTGGCAAAGCCTTCCATTTTGGCGGATAATTTGTCCATGCGACTGAACTCCCCGCCCCGAACCAGCGAAATATCGTGCCTACTGCGTTTCCCCCCCTGACCCGCGTCGTCCGCGCCCTTGCCATGGGCACGGTCCAGCAAGCCAGCTCCGGCCATCCTGGCATGCCGATGAGATGGCCGATGTCCGCAACACCCCTCCAGCGTCGCCACCTGCGCCACCATCCGGCCGATCCCCTGGCCGGATCGCGATCGTTTCGCTCTCTCGAAGGCTCACGGATCAATACTGAATATGTTGGACGCGACGGTGCCGTGGTCGGCATCGATCGCTTTGGAGTGTCGGCACCTGCCGGCCAGTGGTTTGACTTTCTCGGTCTCACGGTGACCCACCCAGTTAGCACCGTGAGATCACTGTTGTAATTTCTCAAGGAGATCGTTTCATGACAATCAAAGTAGGGATCAATGGCTTTGGCCGTATCGGTAGAATGGTTTTCCGCGCTGCCGTACAGAACTTCCCGGACATCGAAGTAGTCGGCATCAACGACCTGCTCGAACCCGACTATCTGGCGTACATGCTCAAGTATGACTCGGTACATCGTCGCTTCCAGGGCAGCGTTGCGGTCGAAGGCAACACGCTGGTCGTCAATGGCAAGAAGATCCGTCTGACTGCCGTCAAGGACCCGGCCGAGCTGAAGTGGGATGAGGTAGGCGCCGACATCGTCGTCGACTCGACCGGCCTCTTCCTGACTACCGAATCGTGCCAGAAGCATATCGCTGCCGGCGCCCGGAAGGTCATCCAGAGCGCTCCCAGCAAGGACGACACGCCGATGTTCGTGTTCGGCGTCAACGACCAGACCTATGCCGGCCAGACGATCATTTCGAACGCTTCGTGCACCACCAACTGCCTGGCACCCGTCGCCAAGGTGTTGCATGACAACTGGGGAATCAAGCGCGGTCTGATGACCACCGTGCACGCCGCCACGGCTACCCAGAAAACCGTCGATGGCCCGTCCAACAAGGATTGGCGCGGCGGCCGTGGCATCCTCGAGAACATCATTCCATCCTCGACCGGTGCGGCCAAGGCCGTCGGCAAGGTCATTCCCGAGCTGAACAAGAAGCTCACCGGCATGGCCTTCCGCGTTCCGACTTCCGACGTCTCGGTCGTCGACCTGACCGTCGAACTGAACAAGGACGCCACCTACGAAGAGATTTGTGCAGCCATGAAGGCCGCCTCCGAAGGTCCGATGAAGGGCATTCTCGGCTACACAAACGAGAAAGTGGTCGCCACCGATTTCCGTGGCGAAAGCTGCACGTCGGTGTTTGATGCCGAAGCCGGAATGGCCCTTGATAGCACTTTCGTCAAGGTCGTCTCGTGGTACGACAACGAATGGGGTTATTCCTGCAAGGTGCTGGAAATGGTCCGCGTAATGGCCCGCTAATCGACCATCAGGGGCGCTTCCGGGCGCCCTTTTCGTAAGGAAACCCCATGTTGTCACGCGATACCAAGATCGTTGCCACCCTCGGTCCGGCATCATCTGATGACGCAGTACTGGAGCGCATGATCCTCGCTGGCGTCGATGTCGTGCGCCTGAACTTCTCGCATGGCAAACCGGAAGATCATGTTGCCCGTGCGCAAATGGTTCGTGAAGTGGCCGCTCGTGTCGGGCGTCCGGTCGGGATTCTCGCTGACCTTCAGGGCCCCAAGATCCGTGTCGGAAAATTCGCCGACGGCAAGGCCAGGCTTGAGAACGGCGCACGCTTCATCCTCGACGCCCAATGCGAACTGGGCAATGCCGAGCGGGTTGGCCTCGACTACAAGGCGCTGACCCGTGACGTTTCGGCCGGGAGCGTTTTGCTCCTCGACGATGGCCGCATCGTCCTGGATGTCAAACGCGTCGTTGGCTCGGAAATCTTCACGGTCGTTCGCCACGGTGGCGAACTGTCCGACAACAAGGGAATCAACCGCCAGGGAGGTGGCCTTTCGGCGCCGGCACTGACTGCCAAGGACATGGAAGACATCCGCACCGCGGCAGGCATCGAAGTCGATTTCCTGGCCGTCTCCTTTCCCAAGAGTGCGGCCGACATGTACATGGCCAAACAACTGATCCACGCGGCGGGTGGGCAGGCACAGACCATCGCCAAGATCGAACGGGTCGAGGCCGTTGCCGCCCTCGAAGAGATCATCGCCGCATCGGATGGCATCATGGTCGCGCGCGGGGACCTCGCTGTCGAAGTCGGAGATGCTGCCGTTCCGGCACTGCAGAAGCGCATGATCCGCCTGGCACGCGAGAAGAACAAGCTGGCGATCACGGCAACGCAGATGATGGAGTCGATGATTGCCGCGCCGACCCCGACGCGTGCCGAAGTTTCCGACGTGGCCAACGCGGTGCTCGATGGAACCGACGCGGTGATGCTTTCCGCTGAAACCGCATCCGGCAAATATCCGGTCGAAACCGTCGAGGCCATGGCCCGCATCTGCCTGGAAGCCGAAAAGTCTGCCGCCGTAACGCTCGACCACGAGTTTCTCAATCAGGTCTTCACGCGCATCGATCAGACGATTTCCCTGGCCGCCCTCTGGACGGCGCACCACCTCAAGGTCAAGGCCATCGCCGCGCTCACCGAGACGGGCGCAACGGCCCTGTGGATGAGCCGCCTGAACTGTGGTGTTCCGGTCTATGCATTGACCCCGCAAGCCGACGCAGTGACCAGGATGAGCCTCTACCGATCGGTATTCCCCTTGTTCATGAAACAACGGCCGACGACTCGCGATGAGCTGCTCTATGACGCCGAGCAGTTGCTGAAGAATGAGGGAATCGTGGAAAATGGCGACCTGATCGTGCTCAGCGCCGGCGATCCGATGGGAACCAGCGGCGGCACCAATACGCTGAAGATCGTCCGTGTCGGCGATCCACAGCCGTACATGATCTGACCACAAGACCGATCCGGAGTGTCCCGCCGGCAAGTGGTCGCTTGGCGATCGAGAGTTATCTGAGGGCGGGCACCGCCCCCTTTGGCTGCTCGTCACTTTCCCTTGTCATGGCACTCAATCAATGGATCAACAACGTGACCGAAGCCCTCTTTGAATCGACGATCACCAGCCTGCCACTGCTCGGCCGCGGCAAGGTGCGCGACATTTACGCGATCGATACCGAGAAGCTGCTGATCGTGACCAGCGATCGCCTTTCGGCCTTTGACGTCATCCTGCCCGACCCGGTGCCCGACAAGGGCAAAGTGCTGACGCGGCTGGCCGGCTTCTGGTTCGCCAGACTCGCCGGCATCATCCCCAACCAACTGACCGGCATTGACCCTGAAACGGTGGTGACCGCCGACGAGCGTGCGCAGGTCCGTGGCCGTTCGCTGGTCGTGAAACGACTGAAACCGCTACCGATCGAAGCGGTGGTGCGCGGTTATCTGATCGGCTCGGGATGGCAGGATTATCAGGCCAGCGGCTCTGTTTGCGGCATCCGGCTACCGACCGGTCTGCGGCTCGCGAGCCGGCTGCCGCAACCGATCTTCACTCCGGCGACCAAAGCAGCCGTCGGCAATCACGACCAAAACGTTTCGTTCGAGCGCGCCCAGTCCGACTGTGCGCTGGCGCTTGCCGGTCTGCTGGCGGCCACCGGCCAGAGCGCTGAAGCGATCGTCACGCAGGCGCGCGACGCAGCCATCGCGCTGTACCTCAGCGCCGCCGAACACGCGGCGGCGTGCGGGATCATCATTGCCGATACCAAATTCGAGTTTGGCGTCGATGCTGCCGGCACGCTGCATCTGATCGATGAGGCACTGACCCCCGACTCATCACGCTTCTGGCCGGCCGACGCCTACCACGACGGGAGCAATCCGCCGTCCTACGACAAGCAGTATGTCCGCGACTATCTTGAGACCCTGGCCTGGAACAAACAGGCGCCTGGCCCCCGCCTGCCGCCAGCGGTACTCGCCGCCACCCGCGCCAGATACGTCGAGGCCTGCGAGCGCCTGACCGGCGAAGCGTTTGTCGATTGACCGAAACCCGGAGACCCGCACCACGACACCTCCGTCTACGCTCACCTCAACAAGGAGAACGCATGCCCCTGGAGCCCAGCCCCCCTGACTGCAGCCACATCCTGCCGCAAGTCCGCAGCGTCTCCGTCGGCCGGCCGTTTGCCTGGCTGGAGGCGGGCTGGGCCGACCTCCGCGCCAACCCGATCGCCAGCCTTGCCTATGGTCTGTTATTTGCGATCGCCGGCGACGTGATCACGATTTTTGCGTGGCGCAAAGGGCAACTGTTCATCATCGCGACTTCCGGCTTCTTTCTGGTCGGCCCTTTTCTCGCCGGGGGGTTGTACGAAATCAGCCGCCGCCGCGCGGCGGGCCAGACTTCGACTTTCTTCAGCTCGTTCGCCAGTGGCCGGCGCAACGCGCCCGAACTCGCCATGATGGGTCTGCTTCTGGCGATGATCGGGCTGACCTGGGAACGCATCACAACCTGGTTGTTCGCCTTGCTGGCGCCGACGATCACCCCGGATCTGCTCGAGTTGCTGGTAGAGATCCACCTGTCGGTCGACCATCGCGATCTGCTGTTGATCTGGATCATGATCGGCGGAGCGCTGGCCTTGTTCGTTTTTTCCATCACGGTCGTCTCGGTACCGATGCTGCTCGATCGCCAGATACCCTGCGGCATTGCCATCCGGACCAGTCTGCGCACCGTCGATGCCAATCTGCGGCTGATGATCTTCTGGGGTGCGATTGTGGTCATCCTGACCGGGATCGGTTTTCTCACCCTGTTTTTCGGACTGATCGTTTTCATGCCGCTGCTCGGCCATGCTTCATGGCATGCGTATCGCGACCTTGTAAAATATTAGCCATGCCGAGCGCCGTAAACCGCGCTCCCCTCCCTGATCGAACCACGGAATCCCGGATGACTGACCACTCCCTGCAAGACAACCCGCTGCTCGACTTCTCCGGCCTGCCTCGCTTCGATGTGCTGACGCCGGCCGATGTGCAACCCGCGATCAGTACGCTGCTCGGTCGCTGCCGGGCGCTGATCGAGCGACTGACCGCCGACGACCTGGCCGCCACCTGGACCGATTTCGCCGCACCGCTCTTCGACGGTTTCGAACAACTGTCACGGGCCTGGGGAATGATCGGACATGTCCACTCGGTCAATGACATCCCTGCCTGGCGTGACGCCTACAACGGCATGCTGCCCGAGGTTTCACGTTTTTATGCCGAAGTCGGACAGAATCTCCAGCTCTTCGGCAAGTACAAGGCGATCGCCGCCAGCGACGAATACGCGCGCCTGTCGGTGGCACAGCGGCGAATCGTGGACCACGAAATTCGCGATTTTCGCCTCGGCGGTGCGGAACTGGCGGCAGAGGACAAGCCGCGCTTCCAGGCGATTGCCGAGGAACTCGCACAGCTCTCGGCAAAGTTTTCGGAGAATCTTCTCGATGCCACCAACGCTTTTGCCGAAGTGCTGAGCGACGAGAGCGAACTGGCCGGACTGCCTGACGATGCTCGACAAGCCGCCCGCGAAGCCGCTGAACGCGACGGCAAGAGCGGCTGGAAGTTCACCCTGCACATGCCCTCCTATCTGCCGGTGATGCAATACGCTGACAGCCGCCGCCTGCGTGCCGTGATGTATCGCGCCTATGCCACGCGCGCGGCCGAATTCGGTGCCGCCGAACTCGACAACACACCGCTGATTGGACGCATCCTCGAACTCCGCCGCGAGCAGGCGCAACTGCTCGGCTACCAGAACTTCGCCGAGGTTTCGCTGGTGCCGAAAATGGCCGCATCGGTGCCCCAGGTACTCGGCTTCCTGCGCGATCTGGCGGTCAAGGCCCGGCCTTTTGCCGAACAGGACATCGCCGACCTGCGTACCTTTGCGGACAGCGAACTCGGTCTCGATCACATGGAAGCCTGGGACATTGCCTACGTTTCCGAGAAGCTGCTGCAAGCGCGTTATGCTTTCTCGGAACACGAGGTGAAACAGTATTTTACCGAGGACAAGGTTCTCTCCGGTCTGATTACGGTCATCGAAACGCTGTTCGGCGTTCGCATCCAGCCCGATCAAGCGCCGCTATGGCACCCGGACGTGCGCTTCTACCGGATCGAAACGCCGGCAGGTGAACTGATCGGTCAGTTCTACCTCGACCTCTACGCGCGCGAAACCAAACGTGGTGGTGCCTGGATGGACGAGGCCATCAGCCGCCGCAAGCTGCCAGAGGCGTCGTCAACACTGACCCGTGACGGCATCCAGAAGCCAGTCGCCTACCTCAACTGCAATTTTTCCCGACCAGTCTGCGACCAGGATGGCAAGCTGCGTCCGGCAACCTTCACCCATGACGATGTCACCACCCTCTTCCACGAGACCGGTCATGGCCTGCATCATTTATTGACGCGCGTTGACGAGATCGGCGTCGCCGGCATCCATGGCGTCGAATGGGATGCGGTCGAGTTGCCATCGCAGTTCATGGAGAACTATTGCTGGGAATGGAGCGTTCTGCAGAAAATGAGCGCTCATATCGACACCGGCGAGCCCTTGCCGCGCGCCCTGTTCGACAAGATGCTCGCGGCAAAAAACTTCCAGAGTGGCCTGCAGACCCTGCGGCAGGTCGAATTCTCGCTGTTCGACCTGTTGCTGCACAGCGACTTCGACCCGGCGGCCGGTCGCAGCGTGCTCGAACTGCTGGACGAGGTGCGCCGCGAAGTAGCGGTCTTCATCCCACCCGAATGGCATCGTTTCCCGAACAGTTTCGCGCACATCTTTGCCGGCGGTTATGGTGCCGGCTACTACAGCTACAAGTGGGCCGAGGTGCTTTCCGCCGATTGCTACGGTGCTTTTGAAGAGACCGGCAACCCCTTTGACCAGGCCACTGGACAGCGTTTCCTCAACGAAATCCTGTCGACCGGCGGCAGCCGCTCGGCAATCGACAATTTCCGCGCTTTCCGCGGCCGCGAACCG
>WBZU01002407.1_pt1 | contig 12954 bp, 13 predicted proteins | sample 5204311 | NCBI WGS metagenome assembly WBZU01 (sample SAMN12344359, study PRJNA552823) | activated sludge metagenome | biome: Activated sludge suspended growth; feature: Nitrification reactor; material: Wastewater; isolation source: activated sludge from nitrification reactor of wastewater...
TAGCGGATGAAGCCGTGAAATGAATCACATTGCTTCGTCAGCAGTCGGTCCGTAAACAGACGGTAAAGCTATGTCATTTAATCTGAGATAAACTGAAAGCTGTCCTCTGTGATGAACATTATGGTTTAGAACAAATCCTCTTAAGACATGAGTCCTCGGCATATCCATATAAACCTCTTCTCCTGCCTGCATTTTCCAGTTTGCAAGAAGTTTTTCGTCGCTTGCATTTTTCAGCGACTGTGTTGCTTTTGCAAGATTGTCATCAAATATCTGAAGAAGTTCGGCATTGGTAGCGGCTGCTTTTGGCTTATAATCAGATGTTGCAAAGTCAAGAACATCCTGTTCAACTGTTACATAAGCATAGTATGGCATTTCAGCAAGGTGTGATGCAAGCTGTCCCATCGTCATTGATTTTTCGTGCGGTTTCCAGGATAATTTATCTTCCGGAACGAGTTCCAGCATTTTCCTTGTGCTTTTTGCTTCATGAAGAAGTTCGTTTAGTAAAGGTTCGTATAAAGCCATGATGTATTTGTTTGATTTATGAATGTCATCAAAATAAGTATTAATATTTTCAACAGCAACGAATTATTTCTTTCAAAATTACTTTTTTCTGAGTTTTATATCTTTTCATTGGAAATTCTGAATAATTTAATTATTTTTAAAAAATTTAAAAACAAGAAAGGACAAGAAAATGAAATCTCTCACAAAATTTTTACTTGCGGTATTTATTCTTACAATCAGTTCTAATATCTTTGCTCAGACTGAAGCCGAACAAAAAGCCTGGATGGAATACATGGCTGTCAGTCCTGTACATGAAATGCTTGCTAAATCAAACGGCGAATGGAACGAAGAAATTACTTTCTGGATGGACGAAACATCACCTCCCATGTCTATGAATGCAACATGTACAAACAAAATGTTACTCGGAGGAAGATATCAGGAGTCATTAACAAACGGCTCAATGATGGGAATGCCATTTGAAGGAATAAACACTTTAGCTTATGACAATTTCAAAAAAATGTTCTACACTACATGGATTGATAATATGGGGACGGGGATGATGTATATGACGGGAACAAGTGATGCATCCGGTAAAAAAATTAATTTTACAGGAACACAGTTTGATCCTTTGACAGGTAAAGATCTGGATGCCAGACAGGTATTTACATCAATTGATGATAATAATCAGATGATGGAAATGTATGTAACTAAAGACGGCAAGGAAATGAAGACAATGGAAATAAAATTTAAAAGAAAATAATTTAACGGTAATTTTCATTCAAAGTCAAAACAGGTTTGAAATTTTCAAACCTGTTTTTTTAACACAAATGACTTTTCCTGATAATTATAATATTAGTTTAGCAATTTTCATACTTCCAGTTTCTCTTTTTGCCCTCACTGAGCCATTCAATAGCAGTATTAATTCTTTTTTGTCTTGTCTCTTCTGTTTTTGCTTCTGTTATCCATTGTACATATTCTTTTTTATGCGAATAACTGAATTCCTCAAATGTTTTTTCCGCCTTTTTATTTTTCTTTAAAATGATTTTAAAATAATCAGGAATAATTAAAGTTTTTTGTTCCCGGGATTTTGCTGCTGGCGGAAGTTTAACGCCATCTTTATTTAATTTAACCGCTTCCTTAATGTATTTAATAAGAATTGTATCTGAAGGCAGATCATTTAAACTTTTGATCTGTCCCAGATGACCCATTGCATCCCTGTCTTTCAGAGTCAAAATATTTTCGGGATCTTTCATAACGGAAGCTTTCCGGAATCCGAATGCACAGTGATGTTTGAATGCTGCCATGCTGCACATCATTTCATTCTGATAATCAAAATGCGGGAAACTCCATTTCATTGTTTCCTGAACATCCGGAGCGGCTTTGTGCACAAGTTCGCGCAGATGTTCTAATACCGGCTTTGCAAAATCAGCTGACTTTGATATATAATCGTCAATTCTCTTGTCTTTGTTATTCATGTTTGATTAATTTTAATTTAAAAATAAAAAATTATACTAAAAACTCTGAACTTATTCAGATGAATATTAATATTTTTCCCCGAAATACTTTCCCGTAATAAAAATACAATCTTACAAAAATAATCTTTAACTTTTTACATTCTTTCTGAAAATAATTATTATCAAAAAAGGTATAAGATGAAAAATAGCTGCTATAAACATCGCAATGATCTTTTTGCTGAATGCAACATCGTAATAACCCATTGCCAGTAATCCTGCCGGCAAATACAAAAGAGTTCCTGTTATCACACCCGGAAAATACCTTTTAAGATTAACTGTCTGTATGATATGCGCCGCACCGTTCAGCATTGCAAGAAAAACTGCTGACAGACCGATCAGCGGATAGTTATTTCCGAATAATACAACGAATAAGATCAGTGAAAGAAAAAGAATATTTATAGTTACTATCTGATAATTATTAATCTCAAGACCAAGTTTCTTAATAAATGATTTGAAATCATCTGCAAAGCCACCTGGATAAAGGAACTCCTCTGTCATGTGCAATATTACACTTCCCAGCAGAATGAAATATATGTTTTGCAAAAGCCAGTTCATCCGGAATAAATAATTTCAGAAATTAACTTAATAAAATCCTCTGCAAAATTAAATGGTTCAGAAATATCTGAAAATACAAAAGTATATGTTTACAAAGAAATTTTCTTATGGTTTTTTTTGCGCGGTAAATGAAATGGGATTAAGGAATGTTATGGAGAGTAATAAAATAGGGAAGAGCAGATAACTCTGCTCTCCCTGCTATATTCAGACTGTTAAAGCTTCGTGTCCTAATTCTTTCATGACTTTATCCACATCAACGCCGAGACCTTTTGCAATCGCCATTCCGAGTTTTTCATTGGCTCTGAAGAAATGACAAAGTTGTCTGTTAATGATCAGATCTTTTTTTTCACCTGTAATACCGCTCATTGCGCCGACAATATTAGATACCAGATTATGCCTGTCATAATCATTCATGGCTTTAGTATATAATAAACCGGGTTGAGTAAAATGATCATTATCATTTTCACCGTTCCTGTCATACCAGTCTGCAATATTACTGTCTATATGCATTGGAATTTCCTTGTAGCTTACGTCAGCATAAATGTCATCAAAACTGTTTGGAAAATAATTCGGATCGCTTCCTCCGTTATCATTAACTCTCATGTGACCGTCTCTTTCAAAATTCGAAACCATAAACGGACATTTGTTCACAGGAATCTGTTCGTAGTTTACTCCGAGTCTGTATCTGTGAGCATCCGGATATGAAAGCAGTCTGCCCTGAAGCATTTTGTCCGGTGAATAACCGATACCGTCAACGACATGAGCGGGAGCAAATGCGGACTGTTCAATTTCAGCAAAATAGTTTTTTGGAACCTGATTGAGTTCAAGAGTTCCTACATCTATCAATGGAAAATCAGAATGAGGCCAGACTTTAGTAAGATCAAAAGGATTGAAAGGAAATTCATTTGCCTGTTCATTGGTCATAACCTGTATTTTCAAAGCCCATTTAGGAAAATCCTTTTTATCAATGGCATCTACAAGATCTCTTTGAGCAAAATCGGCATCTTTGCCTTTCATATCTGCGGCTTCATCATTCGTGAAATTTTTTATTCCCTGCATAGTCTTGAAATGAAACTTCACCCAGACCATTTCATTCTTTGCATTTATCATTGAAAATGTATGACTCCCGAATCCGTCCATGTGACGATAACCGTAAGGAGTTCCCCTGTCGCTCATAAGAATCATGACCTGATGAAGACTTTCCGGATTGAGACTCCAGTAATCCCACATCATCGTCGGACTCTTGCAGTTAGTTCTCGGGTCGCGTTTTTGAGTATGAATGAAATCGGAAAATTTTTTCGGATCTTTAACAAAAAAGACAGGAGTATTATTTCCGACAAGGTCCCAGTTCCCGTCTTCTGTATAAAATTTAATTGCAAAACCTCTCGGATCTCTTTCAGTATCTGCGCTTCCTCTTTCACCGCCTACTGTGCTGAATCTGAGAAGCACTTTTGTCTGCTTGCCGATTTTATTGAAAATTTTTGCTTTAGAATATTTTGAAATGTCATTAGTTACTGTAAAAGTCCCGAAAGCTCCAGAACCTTTTGCATGAACAACTCTTTCCGGAATTCTCTCTCTGTTAAAGTTCGCCATTTTTTCGTGCAGAATAAAATCCTGAAGCAGCAATGGTCCCCGGCTGCCTATACTCATTGTATTTTCATTCTCTGCATACGGCTTACCGGATGCCGTAGTAAGTTTTCTTTTTGTTTCTTTTTCTGTTTTCATTTTATAGAATTTTTAATTGATGATTGAAATGAAGTTACTGAAACTTTACAAAATTACTTATAGCATTTGAATAAATCAAAGTTATAATTTTTATTTCTGAATAGTCTGTCTCTATAAATTTATTTCTTAATAAAATTTACTTACCGTAAAATTAAAATTTATTCTGAAGCATTTTCTAATTTCAATCATGATTTCATCATTCATTTCGTCAAAATAAATTTTTTCACAAATCGGTTTTTTTACCATTTGCTATTTTGCAGTAATAAAAATATTTTTGATTCGATTGGCAAAGTTGAAAGAAGTTGTTTTCTATTTTACTAAAATTTAAAAGTGAGTTAGTTATGACAGGATCCTCTGTAAAAAAAGGGGATTAGAAAAAATTACATTGAAATTATTTTGTTTGTGTTGGCCACCGAACGATAATAATCCAAGAAATTATTCTAACCCCTGAAACAATTTATAAATCTGAAATTTAAAACAAAATGGAAAATTTATAAATTATTCGGTTTTATATGTTTACTGTCAAATATAAATGATCTGATTTTTCCTGCAGTAAATACTACCGGATTAAAAAAACAATAACTAATTCATTAATTAAACAAACAAAAAAATGAAAACAGCAAAAAAAACTTTTCCAGCAGTTACCATCCTAATTTTTATTTTTGTTTACGGAACATCTTTCGGACAGAATCAGAAATTCGGAATCAAAGCTGGAGTCACTTTGTCGGACATTAAATCAGTTATGATTTTGCCTGATATTATACCTGGTGAGGTTGATCTTTTCCCCGGGAAAACCAAAGTCACAGGTTTCAGCATTTTTGCATCTTATGATGTGATAATGAATAAATTTCTGACTCTCTCTGGAGAAGCGGGATATGTTCAGAAAGGATTTAAATATAATACCGAGACTCAAAACGGAATCGGAGAAATTACCGGAAGAGGTAGCATTAAGAATAGTTTCAGTTATATTGATCTTTCAGCCAACTTGAAATTTATTTTACGAAAAAAGACTATCAGTCCTTATATATCAGTCACTCCGGTATTGGGTATATATCTGGGAAATTCATCTACAGTTACAGGCGATAAGGATACAATAAGCATGAATAACGATGTTATTGTCTTTGACAACCTGAATACATTTTCTTTTGGAACCAAGATCGGAGCCGGAGCGGAGATATACGGGTTAATAAAAAATATTCCCGTCATAGTAGAGTGCAGATACAATCAGGACTTAATTGATGTTTACAACAATAGCAATGAAACACTTAAGAACAGAACAATTGAATTTAATATCGGAATAAAATTTTAAACTTTTTTAAATATTAAATCCGCCGCAATGAAAACATCAGAAGAACTTTTAGCGATTAAAATGACGATAAAGATTTTAAGCGTTAAAGTTAAAAGAATTGAAAATGTAAATAAAAGACTTAAGAAAATTATTGAAGCGAACGACAATATCAATAAAGTGAGCGACAGCAGCCGGGGAAGAAAGCCCGGTTATCTTGACAGATTCCGTCCCGAAAAAAGAATAAACAATTTTCTTAATCCGGAAAATTAAACATTACAAAGTAAGTTTGCTGTATCGTTTACTTTTTAAAATAACCGGACTTATTACGAAGCGGGTAACAGAGTTTTAATCATTAAATAATTCTGTTAACTGCTTCAGCAAAATTGCATATTAAAAAGTGAATTTAGCTCCTGTTGAAATTGCGCTAACATTATAAGTCAGTTTTGTGAATTTCTGTTCGTAGGAGATGACTCCGCGATATAAACCTTTAGCTGTGTATGTCAGATAATTTTTTTCAGACTGTCTGAATGAATATCCGATATCAATATTCAGGTTTTTTAAGAGTCTGAAGTCAAGACTAATACCGAATTTAGTCTTGATCACATCTCCTGTATTATAAACACTGTATCCGTTCTGTTCATTATAGTTTTTCATCAGACCTGCAGAAGCATAAGCTTCGATAAATATTTTTTTTCCGGCGCTTATTCTAAAAGACTGGGAAACTATAAGATTTGAAATCTTATTCTCAGTATGCAGAGCCGCAGTAGTGTTTGAATAAAATGATGTCTTCTTTAAAGGATACATCAGGAAAGATAATCCTAGCTGTGTCTGATGCTCTTCGTTCAGAAAAGAAAAACTTCCGCTCAGGGTAAATTTATAAACAGAAAAATATTTTGAAGCGGAAAGTGAAAGTATAAAATTCTCATTATCAATTTCTTTCTCTGAAACAGAAATATCAGTTAACGTGCTGTCAGTAATACCCGCAAATAAGGTATTGTATTTTTTGCTTATATAATGTCCTGCCGGACTTATCACAAGACCATTAGCAGCAAGAATGTCAAATCTGTTGTAAAACCTGTTCTGAATTTCCTGAAAATCATCGTTCACTTTTTCATTATTTCTCATAATTACCTTTGTCTTTCCGGAATTAAAATAAGTATAATCATAAAATATATTCATTCGGTCAAACGGAAGCTGATTCAAACCTGCTGTTGCAAGAATTGAATTCCTTAAAATTGTCTGCTCGCCGTATTTATTTTCATTTCCGTCTATATCCGAATTAACATTCCGGCTCTCATCATTACTAAATTCATATTCCATCCCTGTGAAAATATTTTCTGCAAATGAATTATTAAGAGGTTTTATTCTGTTTTTTCCGGATTCCGATAACTTGCTGAAAACATATGCTGCATCTTCCGTCCTGCCTGTCTTAAGACATGAATTGTAAAGATATTCAAGAACATTTTCATCCCGGTAACCGATTTCAACAGCTCTTTCAAATTCAGGAATTGCATAAAAGTAATTTCCCTTTTCAAAATACGCCTCACCAAGTCTTACTCTCAGAAAATATGTCTCTGCATTTCTTTTCAATGCTTTATTTCCGAAACTAATAAGCTCATCCCATTTTTTATTTTGAAAAAGAAAAGCTGACTTTTTATCAACTGAATCTATGCTGAAATAATCCTGTGCTTTTGCATTTGCATTAAAGATCAAGAGGAAGAATAAAACTGAGAAACAGTTTCTGAATACAACAGGAAATGTAACTGATAAGATCATTAATTAAAAAATTTTTGTAGCGTAATATGATTTATTTTGGAGAAATTATAAATTCATTAATGAATTTTAAGGATTGCGGAAAGCGAATATAAAAAGCATTTTTAGAAATGATACCCGGGTTAATTGGAAGTCAAATAAATCAAACTTATGTTTTTTTAAAAATAATTTTATCTGCAAAAGTAAATATAAATATACAAGCCATCGCCAGAAGCACGACAATACCGCTTTTATAATCAAAAGCAATTCCCAGATTTTCAGCAGCCATGACGCTCAAGTATTCGATGTAGCCGGAAAATTTATCTATGATGCTGCTGAAATAGCTTATCTCATTTCCTTCTTTGCCTGTTTTCAGAAACATTGAAATTACAAGTGTCACTGCAATCATAAGCGATATAAACCCGCCTGTAAGATACTTTACCAGTTTGTCGGTTTTCTTATCCTGTGTTGCGAATTCTTTTTCAAGCTCCACTCTTTTCATCAGCTCAAAAGTAAATTCTGAAGAAGTGTTTGCAGACAAAGAATTCTTTATCTTTTCATCCAGGATATAGTCCATATTTTTATTTCCGTCACCCATTTGATTAAAGATACTATAAAAATCAGTGATATTAAAATTAAATTTTTTCATACATATTGTAAAATTTCTTCTTCGGAATATTTTTTTAGAATTATCTCTTTTAGTTTTGCTTTTGCCCTGAACAGTCTGTTTTTAACTGTTCCGACTGGCAGCTTTAGTATTTCCATTATCTCTTCATGCGAAAGATCGTTAATATAGAACATTGTCAGAATGACAGAATACTGTTCGGGAATTGAGTCTATGAAATTTCTGATGATATTCTCAACTTCCTTTCCGCTGATTTTTTTTTCAGTGTTCATTTCCGGATTACTGTCACTTGCATTTCTGCTTATTTCGGATTCGTAAAATTTCTTCAAAAGATCATCTCCTTCTTCAAAATCCGAATCATCTACATCTATAGATACTATGCTGAATCTTTTTGATTTTAATTTTTTATAATTGTCAACAGCCGTGTTATAAACTATGCTGTAAAAATATGTCGAGAGTTTTGATCTTTCTTCAAATTTTCCTTCGGTTATAGCTTTAAAAAGTTTTAAAAATGATTCCTGCAAAGAGTCTTCGGCATCTTCCTTATTTTTAAGTATTCTTACAGTCAGAGCATAGGACTTGTCTTTAAATTCATCTGCAATTATTCTGAATGCAGATGAATCTCCCGATTTCACTTTATCTATTATATCAATATACGATTCTGGCATTTTGAAATTAAGTTAATACAAGTTGCTGAAATTCAATTTAATATTCAAACTGAATTTTAAATTTCATTCCGGCCTATCAGTTTTATCTTGCCGTTCAGTGTTTCTATTCTTATATCTGCTTTAACTTCACCGGTCCCGAGTTTTCCCCTGAATACTTTCTTCTCTTTTTCGATCTCGCTGAATCTCAGATTTTCATCCGTGATCCTTCCGTTTGTTGTTTCAGCTTTTATCCTGGCATTGAGAAAGTTGCTTAGTGTTAATTTTACGCTGCCATTGATCGTGCTTATATCCATTCCTTTTGTAGAGTCTATATCCGCTGAGAAAGTTCCGTTGACAATATCGCATTCCAGTTTTCCGGAAAATTTATCCAGACTGACATCACCGTTTACCAGATCTATTTTCATATCATTGTTCAGTTTGTTTGTTGTTACTTCTCCGTTAACATTTTCTATTTCTATTTCAATATTCGAAGGTATGGTAATTTCATAATCTGTTTTTGAATCTCTTCCAACATTTATTTTAAAAAAATTATTTTCTCTTCGCTCATTAATTTCAGAATAAATCCTTATCTCTGAACTCAGAGTATCTATCATTATCCTGATCTCTTCAAACGGTTTATCAAGATCTTTTTTCTTTACTTTTATCTCTTTAGTTGCTCTGACTGTCATAAATCCGGAATCACTGCTGTGATTTATTGTTATGTTTCCTGTGACATTCTCCAGTTTTACTTTTTGCTTTCCGGCGATGCTTACCTGATGTTGTTCTGAACCGGATTTCAGATATTTCTTTGAAAGTAAACTGCATCCGCTGAAAGATGAAACTATCAGAACCGTTATTAATATTAAGATTTTTGCTTTCATGCTTTTGGTTTTAAATGTTTACTGAATGTTGGTTGACCCGGAAATCTGATTTTTCAATTTTGAACTTACCACTCCGTAATAGACCAGAAAGCCGATCCCTGCGAAAAGTACTATTATTCCCATCATTACGCCTTCTTCCAGATCATAAAGTCCTTCAAATAGATTAGCTAAAAATATTCCAATTCCCAGAAAGGTCAGAAGAATTCCCCATTTAAGAGATGAATACGGATTTCTCGGTTTATTATTCGTTTCGGAAAAATACGCTTTTACTTCATCCGGCGTCAGACCTTTTTCTATAAGCCGCATTCTTTCGCGGTGTTTTGTATAAAGCCACCAGAATATTATTACTCCCGGAATTCCGAATGTAAATACAATTGCTACCATTGGTATAAGAGCTTCTACTCCACCCATTTTTTACTCCTTTTTGTTTAATTTGTTTAATTAGTTTAATTTAATTTGTTAATTATAAAATTTTGATTTCTTCAGTGCCATGATTAACACTATAATGAAAGTTCCCGCTATTATTGATACATCTGACATTTGAATATCCTCTTTACATATTATGACTGTCAGAATAAAAAAAGGTTTCATAAAAAAGCGGTACAGTCTGAATTAACTGCACCGCTTAAAAATAAAACTATAAACAGATCAAATATTACTTTTCACTTTCTGGATACTTCCTTGTTCTTTCCAATCTTTTAACATCAGAGTTTCCTGATTGAAGATTCGGATCTCCTGAAACTAATTCAGTATTATTTTTTATTTCCGGATTTATTACCGTTAAAGGTCCTGCGCCGGGAGGAACGATCTTTACAACAGAGACAGAAGAATTGTTATCAGCAAGACTTTGATCCTGAGCATCAACAAAATTATCTCCGGTGACATCAGATCTTACATATCCTCCAACACCCGCAAAGGCGTCATTATCCACAATACTTACATCAGATGCGTCTACAATACCATCCTGATCTACATCTGCTCCCCATACGCCAAATGTCGGCGGTACATTATCTATCTTGGTCAAATTGCTGCCGTAAGCAACTGTAGAAGGAGTTAAAAAGGAATATTCTGTTTCAAAAGTAAGCGGGTCAAAATAAACCGGTATGCTGCTCCATGTCTCAATGGAATTTCTGTGATTCAGATGCAGATAATATGCTGCGCCTGAAGAAACATTCGGAAAAGTAAACTGACCGAAACCAGTGTTTGTGATTCTTACTCTTGCAGAATCTATTTTATTATAAGGCATCTCGGTATTTCTCAGATAAAATTTAATTGTATCTCTGATAGTGAGGTTTGTTGCCGGATTATAAAATCCTTCAATGAAAGCATTTGCATTCAGAAGATAAGGTTTTGTAGTTCTGTTATTGATCTGAATTCCCCATCCGTAAAGCATACCCGTATCTGTCGCTCCGCCTGCGGTTAAATCTCTGATCGTTAACTTCCAGTAGCCGCCCGAAGCACTTCCGCTGAAAGCTGAGTTTATACTTTGAAAAGGTTTTATTCTGGGGGAGAAGGAAACATAAGTATTAAAATTCAGTGAACTGTCTGCGTTATCGTCAAATATTGTTGTAAGATGATCTGAGTTTACAACAACTGAATTATTATTATAAAGCTTCACTAAATTCCCTGCCGGATCACTTAAAAATAATTCTAACTCCTGTTCTTCGTTATGATTAAGAGTAACAAACACATTCACATCTGATATTGACTCATTAAGAAGAATTTTCAGAGAGTCTGTTATGGATCCGCTGGATCCGCTTCCAGGAATTCTGAGATTTGCAGCTTTCTGATGGAATCCCGATTGGAAATTCAGATTATCCGCTCTGTTCATTGGAGACTGCGGCTGATCATTGATTGTACCGCAATGAGCAAATGAGGAATTTCCTCTGAAATTAAGTATTGGTGCGGTTGAACTCCCGTTGTTATATGCATAACCGTCAAGATTATACACAGCATAAGAACCTGCACCGCCGTTTGACAAATCAATTGATTTAAACATATTTTGATTGATAGTCTCAGTATATTGTACATCAGGTATTATTCTGACCTCATCAATGAATCCGTCAAAGTTTATTAAACTTGACGAACCTCCTATATATAAAGAATCTGTTCCATTAGTAATGTTTCCCTGAGCATTCGTTCCCTGAAAAACAAGCTTACCGTTTATGTGATACTGATATGCTCCTAATGATGCAAGATATGTAAATGCAACATGAGTCCATCTGTTAAGAGGTATTGTGTCATCACTTAAAAAACCAGTATTATTACCGTTAATTCCAGCGCTTAGTTTTCTGTTGACAACCATAAGACGATAATTTGTATTTACTCCGCCAGTTGGCGCTCCTTTGTGTACAATAGCAGAGTTTGTATAAGATCGCAAATATATCCATGCAGATAAAGTAAGCTGAGTTGTCGGACTTATTGATGCAGCATCAGGTGCTGTAAGATAATCCTGTGCGCCGTCCAGTTCTATGCAATCATTAGTCTGAATAGTCTGAAGTGGTCTGTTGCTCATATCATAAGTCGTTACTCCTCTGTTAATTCCTGTATTCCCGTTTCCTGACCAGTCGGTTAGACTAAAAAGTGTTCCGCTGTTATCATTATCCTGAAATGTCAAAGACATAACTAAACCTGAATAAGGACCGGTAGAGGATCCGAGTGAAGTTCTTCTGTAATTATTAACTTCCGTGCTGCTTAAGTTTCTGTTCCAGATTCTTACTTCATCCATTACACCATTAAAAGGACTATTAGATCCTTTTCCAATCCAGATTGAATCTGAATTTGTTGGAGGAGCTGCAGCCGCGACTACTGCGCTGGTATCAAAAGATCCGTTTACATAGGTTGTAAATGTATTTGTTGCAGAGTTATAAGTCCCTGCAATATGCGACCAGGTATTACTAGGTATTACCTGTTGTCCGGTAATTCTGGTAGATGATCCTGTCCTGATGGCAACTTTTCCGTTGGAAAGATAAAGCGTATATCCGTCTGCGCCAGCGTTTCTTTTCTGCAGAATGATCTGAAACGACGGGCTTGTCACATTTACAGGATTAACCCATGCTTCAATAGTGAAGCTTCCCGTAATATCAAGTTCGGCTGAATTCCTAACCGCAACATAACTTGAAGTGCTTCCTGAAAACGAACATCCCTGATTCCAGAACATCTGAGCATTTGCATTATTATCAAACATTACAATAATAAGGCAAAACATAAAAAATGTAATGAGTAGTTTAGATTTCATTTTTTCTCCTTTCGTTTTTTGATTTTTAGATGAAAAATTTCTGTTATTCAATTGATATTTCTTATTTCTAAAACATAAGCAATCATATAATTTAATTCAATTAACATTATCAAATAATATTTCTGATTATTTAATTTTTAACAAATTTAATGAATACTCCTCTTATGGATATGAATTTATACTTACCTTTCGATCTGATTTCAGATCTGTTAATAAAAAAAGCCCGGT
>WBZU01002409.1_pt1 | contig 12949 bp, 8 predicted proteins | sample 5204311 | NCBI WGS metagenome assembly WBZU01 (sample SAMN12344359, study PRJNA552823) | activated sludge metagenome | biome: Activated sludge suspended growth; feature: Nitrification reactor; material: Wastewater; isolation source: activated sludge from nitrification reactor of wastewater treatment...
AATTGGTATACGCACCATCTTGAGGGGGTGGCGCTGGAAACGGCGTGAGGGTTCAAGTCCCTCTTCTCGCACAAATATTTGCATATTCTATGTCAAAATTTATCTGATTACAAACTGAAATCAGATTATTTTTATTTTGGCTGATTAATAGAAGTCTAAATTTTTTGTTTAATAAATACTTAGTATTTTAAATAAACTTAGCAACAGAAATAAAATATCTTTTTACTTAAAATAATTCAGAAAACTCAGCAACAATCGTTCAATTATCTTGATTATTAGAGTTAAAAGAGATATATTTATAGCTTTAATTCACAAAATTTAAAATAAATTTATAAATTGAGTAAAAGATATTACGAATCTTATATTATATTTGATGGTAATCTTGAAGATGCCGGTATAGAAGAAGAAATCACAAAATATGAAAATCTTCTATTAAAAAATGAAATTGAGATTAACAAAATTGACAGAATGGGTCGCAAAAGATTAGCTTACCCAATTAAAAAAAGACAAAACGGATATTATGTTTGTTTTGAGATTTCAGCACCTCCTCAAATAATTACAAAAATTGAAAGAGCGTATGTACTTGATGAAAATATTTTAAGGTATTTAACGATATTTATGTCAGTAAAAGCATTAAAAGAAAAAGATGAGCATTTAAAAAACAGGGCAATAATCCAATCTAAATTCGAAGAAATTAAAAATAATGCTGCAATCCTGGAATCCGAAAAATCAAAAGAAGGTGTAACTGAAATTGTTACTGTTGCTGAAGAAGTTAAAGTTAAAGAAGAAATAAAAGTTAAAGAAGAATCAAAAGTTAAAGAAGAAATTAAAGTTGTTGAAGAAACAAAAATTAATGAATAGAAATAAATTAAATTTAAATTTAAAATTAAAAATAAACCTATAATTATCTGGGAGGAAAAATATGGCTGACTTTAAGATGCCCGAACTAAACTCTGTTGTAATAGCAGGAAATTTAACAAAAGATCCAATCTTCAGACAAACAACATCCGGAACGCCTGTAGTAAATTTCTCAATTGCAAGTAACAGAAGATTTAAAGACAAGAATGAAGAATGGAAAGAAGATGTTTGTTATGTTGGAATTGTTGCCTGGAACAGATTGGCAGACAGTTGTAAAGACAGATTGAAAAAAGGAAATGCTGTATTAGTTGATGGAGAACTTCAAAGCAGGACTTTTAAAACAGAAGATGGTATGAACAGAACAATTGTCGAGATTAAGGCAAGAAGAATTCAGTTTCTGAATAAAAGAGGATCCGGAGTCAGTACTGAAAAAGAAGAAGACATCACAACTTTTACTGATGATTCTTTTGATTCTTTGCTATCGCCTGAAGATTCAGACCTTATAAAAGGCAGTAACGATAAGCAGTCGTAAAAATATTGATTTTCGGGTAATACTTTTACCATTTTATAATAAAAAACATAATATTGATCTGTAATGAAAGTGATTTTAAAAAAAGATTATGATTTGCTTGGAGATGAAGGGCAGATTGTAGAAGTAAAGAGCGGATACGCCAGAAATTTTCTTATACCTAAGGGAATAGCAACAATTGCAAATCACTCTAACCTGATTTCATTTGATGAAATTAAGAAACAAAAAAGCAGAAAAGTCCAGAAGCTTACGGAAGAAGCAAGAAAATTAGCTGATGAGATGTCAAAAAACGTCATAACTATTCATGTTAAAACAGGTGAAGACGACAGAATTTTCGGTTCAGTAACTTCTCAAATGATTTTTGATGCATTAGTATCGAAAGGATTTGAAAACATTGAGAAAAAGAAAATCCTTATAAAGGATCCGATAAAATCTCTTGGAGAGCATGAAGTAGAAGTAAAATTGCAGCATTCTATTTTGTCAAAAATAAAAGTGAATGTAGTTCAGGAAAATTCGGAAGAAACAGTTGAATCTGAAGTTATAACTGCTGAAAATTAACATTAGGCAGAGTATTCTTAAATTAGTTATAAAAAAACCCGTAAAATATATTTTACGGGTTTTTTTTATACAGATTTTAAATATCAGAAATCATATCCAAAGGATATATAATATTTAGGACTGGAAAATTTATCAAGATCATAACTCCATGCAATATCAAACATAATTGGAAAACCAAGGAAATTAGCTCTGGCTCCTAAACCCGTTCCGAGAAGAAGATCATTTGTTTTTACTTTTCCATTGGAATCCCTGGAAATTAATTTCAGCGATTTAGTATCTGACCAGGCAGAACCTGCGTCAATAAAAGAGACTCCCTCTATATTAGCGAAACCCAAAGGTAATGCACCGAAGATAAGATATCTCAACAAAGGAAATCTAAGTTCAAGATTCAGGATTGAATATTTAGACCCGGACATTCTGTCATAATTAAATCCTCTTAGAGGTAATCCCGGAGAAGAAAACGCAAATTCTTCTATGCTTGAAATTGGGATAGAATAGTTTTCATAATCTCTGTTAATCCAGTTTTCCGTACCGCCGATGAAAAATCTTTGCGGATTCGGACCGAAACTTGCTCCTCCTGACAACCTGGCAACAAAAGAATAATCTTCTCCAAGTTTAACATAATGTCTGAAATCACCCAGCAAAGATCCGAAACCAATTCCTTCGGGACCTAATTTAGGAGAACCGAATAAAGTAAAATTATATCTTGTTCCGGAAACCGGCGCAGTATATCCGAATACAGTATTGTCATGAACTAGACTAAAAGAAGGAACAATTAATGTTTTTCTGCTTATTGGTTCTAATGCAAGATCCAGATTTTCCCGGGATACATGTTCAACTGTTAAATTACTTTCTACTCTTTTAAATCTGGAAATAGGATAAGAGGCGGACACGCTGCCTCCGATTGTTCTGTATCTGAAAAGATAATTATTAAAAACATTTCCGTAAGTTAAAAACCTTGCAGTATGATATAGCTGAAAACCATAATCAATTCTTTTCGGGAGATAATAATAAGCAACAGCGTAATCACTGTTTTTAAGATCTATTACCAATGATGTCTGAATATATATTCTGTGATTTCCCAGCATATCGCTTAATGCAATCTGAGCTACTCCCTGTAAGCCGTAAAAAGATGCATAATTGGCATTACCATAGACAAGGTCAGGAGAAAATTTAATTTTATAATTTTTTGTTTTGTAAGACCCGTCAGAATTTTGGTTATCACTAACTCTGAAATTTATATTGTCAGCGTAAGTAGAATCAACTATTCCTGTCTTGCTTAAATCCTGTGACTCAAAACTGATCTTCACATCTTCTCCGTAATATTTTGATGAATCAATTCCTTTATTGTCATTAGATTCAGAATTTAAATTTGATGAATTCAATACAGAGGAATCCTTTGAATCTGCAGAATCTAAGTAAGAATAATTCACGCTGCTGTCTTCTGTAACCTTTCCGGGATCAGTTATAAAATCAACGGATGATTTTTTCAATGAATCATTCTTTACTGCTATTTTAATACTATCGGAAATTAACTGATCAGATCCATTTAAAGTGTACAGCTTTTTACCGAATTTAACATCATATTCTCTGCTCTTTTTCTGATAATCAGTAAGTTCAAGTTCTTTCAATCCTATATTTCTTTCGAGGGGATTATCCATTGAAAAAATATCATAGCCCCCTTTGTTAAGAGATACAAACAACAATTTTTTACCGTCCTTTGATAAAGACAATTGATCTATCGGATTCAATGCATTTGTAATTGGTTTTTCAGTGAAATTTCCCGAAGAATCAATTTCCCTCATATAAATATTTGCAATACCGTTCTTATCAGACAGATAAATAATTTTTTTACCATCAGAACTGATCTGTGCATAACTTTCTTTCGAATATTTAAGATCGCTTAATCTTTCAATTTTTTTTGTCTGCAAATCAATACTGTAATAGTCCGTATTGGAATAATCATAATTCCACATTTTCAGATTGTCAGGAATTGTTTTAGGATCTGTATATCCAGATCTGTCTGAAGTAAAAAAAATTCTTTTTCCGTCAAGCGACCACGTAGGATTAGCATCTGAAAATACATCATCAGTAAGAGTTTCCAGTTTTTTCTTTTTTAAATTGTAGACATAAAGATTTGATCTGTCACTGTTTGCTCCAATGAAAGCAATATTATCTGCTACTGGCGACCAGCTCACATAATAAATCGTATTAAAATTCAATGGCAGCGTAGTTTTGTCTTCGCTATATATATCAACAATATAAATTACATCTTTATCTCCGGCTTTAGCGGTAATTGCAAGTTTTCTACCGTCAGGCGACCAAGTAAGAGAAGGAGTTAAGATATGAAGTTCTTCAAAATCAGTAGAATTATTTCCTTCAACTAACTTTTTAATAATCCTTCCATTTTTTGTATCTGCAATATAAATATCAAACAAATCATCTTTATTGGAAATGAAAGCGAATTTATCTCCGTCAGGAGATATTGCCGGGGCAACATTGTAGTATCCGCCATCTTTTTCATGGTCTGTAAGCTGTTTTGAAAAATCTTTTACATCTTCTCTGATTTTTAAATCGGGCCAGTAAGTTTTTTTAAGATATTTCTGCCATTTCTCGTCAAGCTGTTCAATATTTATTTTAAAAGTTTCCTTAAATCCCTGATCAACATCTCCAAATGTTTTTATATTATTAAGCAATATTCCCAATTTATCTTCACCATAAGTATCAGCAAGAAATGCAAAGAAACTCTGACCTCCTCTATAAGCAAAATAACCTCCTATATTTTCAAGAGACGGAACATAGTTATTAATTGTAGCATCCCTCATAAACATGTCTGTCTCTTTGTTCAATCCGTATAAACTCTGAACCTCAGCCATTCCTTCAGAGAACCATAACGGAAAGGCAAGAGAGATATTTTTTGAAATAATATTCTGTACAGAGCCACCGTAAAACATTTCATTCATAAATGCGTGAAGTAGTTCATGATGTATTACATGTCTGAACTTTTCATAATCTCCTTCAAACGGAACGTTTATTCTGTTTTTAAAAAGTTCAGTTACTCCGCCGACTCCTTCAGGAAGATACTCATCAATCACATTATTCTGCTGAAAATCATTATGTGAATTGTAAACAATTAACGGTATCCTGTTTGTTATATTGTAATCAAGGTTTTCGGTAAGATTTTTCAGAGAATTTTCAGCAACGTTAGCTGTAAACTGAGCTAATTTTTCTCCGCCTTTGCTAAAGTATATGTCAAAATGTTTTGTCTGAATGTATTTCCATTCGAACTCTTTGTATTGAACTTTATTTTGTCCAAACTGTCCAAGAGTTAAATCAGGGAATAAAAAAAGCATAAGAATAAAAGATACTAACGGAAAATATTTGATTTTCATGATATGATTTGTAAATTATTTTAAATAATTTAATTCTTAGAACACTATCTTGTATAAATTCGTTCTGTTTATAATTTTATAACTCAAAAATATTAAAACTCGCTAAAAACCTATTTCAAAACAAAGTGTAAATAATTTTTTCAATTTGCTGATAATTCGCCAAAAGTTATTTTCAATATCTTAAAAATATGTTACGGTGAAAGTCTGACACACTTCCATTCCCTGTCATTCCCGATTGTAAATAAAAACCTGTCGTGAAGTCTATTTGTCCTGTTTTGCCAGAATTCAATTTGATCAGGTATTAATCGGTATCCGATCCAGTAAGGAGGTCTCGGAATATTTTTACCTTTGTAAAAATTTCTTAACTCTTCCACTTTATTTAAAAAGAATTTACGGTCAGGAATTATGCTGCTTTGTTCTGAAGCCCACGCTCCAAGTCGACTAAGTTCAGGTCTTGTCGAAAAATACTCATCCGAGTCAGCATCCTGGATTACTTCAATTTTTCCTTCAATCCGAACCTGCTTTCCTAGTTTATTCCAGAAAAAAGTAAGCGCAGCGAACGGATTATCATTTAACTCTTTTCCTTTTCTGCTATTTGAATTACTGAAGAATATAAATCCGTTACTGTCATAAGCTTTTAAAAGAACCAATCTTCCGGAGGGTTTTCCGTTCTTATCTGCAGTTGACAATGTCATTGCTTCATAAAATGTTATTCTGGAATGAACGGCTTCTTTATACCATATATCAAACTGTTTGAAAGGATCCGAATCAATATTATCCTCTGAAATGAATTTATCAGGATTTATAATTTCCTGTATTTTTAATTTAAAAAAATGATAAATAATTCTTAGAGGATATTTAGGAAACATAATAAGCTACTCCTTTATAAAAAATTATTCAGAGTGATTACAAAAAATATTTAGATAAGATATAAAAAATTATAAATCACCAATTAATAAATCACTATTTGCAAAAAGAAGAAGAATATTCATCTTACAAATACAGTCATGAAAATATCTGAAACCTGAAAAACGATTTCCACTATACTCTTCTGAAAAATGCAAAGATAACTTTTATCAATATATAAATATTATTTTCTCAGAGCAATAATAATATAAAAGAGTTCTTTACCAGCCATTGTATAAACATTACCTCAAAGATATTCTGAAAAACAAATTTACTTAATAATTCAAGTTGAAAGTCTTGATTAATAAAGATTGTTAATGCCGCGAATTATACCAATACAAACTAATTTTATCAACAATTATTATTTTACAATCCTTTTTACTAATCAGGAGATTCGTAAAGGGAGTTAAAATATTTATTGTATTTTTGTCACATCTTGCTGACCGCTTCAAGATTGAAAACATGAAATTGCCACTAATTTTACTAATTGACACGAATTTGAAAATTTGTTTTTAAATCAATAAGTGTGAAATCTTGTAATTCGCGGGGGAAAACAATCTTCAACTTTCAATCGGTCAAATTTTTATATTGATTTATCTGCTTAAATCTGAGTGAAATATATTTAGCCCTGTAAAGAGATTTATCGGATGCAGCTCACAAAATTGCTTTGACATTTATTGCAAATAAAAAACCCTGACAAAACATCAGGGTTTATATTTAAAAAGAGACTTTAAAACAGTTTTATTTCAGAAGGATCATCCGTTTTGTTTCTGAAAAGTTGTCAGCGGACAATGTATAAAAATAAACTCCGCTTGTCAGATTAGAGGCATCAAATGACACTTTGTATTTCCCGGGACTTTGTCTTTCATTAACAAGCTCCGCCATTTCCTTTCCGAGAACATTATAAACAGTAAGTTTCACTAATTTTGCAGCCGGCACTTCATAGCTGATTTCCGTTCTTGGATTAAACGGATTCGGATAATTCTGGCTTAATAAAAAATTATCCGGGATTACGGAAGAAATCATTTCAACTTTTATAGTACCTCCTGCAAGCGTATATCTTTTGGCAAAATCCTGAAGGTATTGATTTGCTACAAGCGAATCATAAATCATAAGAAAGTTTTCATCATTGCCGGTAGTAGCGGCGGTAGAGAAATTATAAGATCCCGTTTCTACAATCGGATCGCTTGAAGGAAGGTCAGGATCAATCAGAATATATTTACTGTGAAGCAATCCGGACTCTCCGTCCAGATAAACAGGTGCAGGAGGATTCCATGGAGTTGTGCCGCCAATTCCTTTCATTTCAGGATAAACGCTTGAAGGATCAGTTCCGTTACCGTTATCAAAAACTCCTCTTACGTATTTATTCGGCGGCTGAAACTGAGTTTTCATTTTGTTAGCGATCTGAAATCTCGTAAAAGCAAATGCGCAGAAATAAATTGATTTATTAGTGTTAATGCCAATCATGTTTTCTATCTGAGCGGAAGGATTATCCGAAGGAGAAAAATAACACTCTACTTTTCTTCCTTTTATATTGAATAAATGAGGAGTGTTGTCGAGTTTCGCAGCTCCGAATTTTGCATTGGATGAATTGTTAACATTATTATGAGAACCCCACATTTCTTCAAACTCTCTTGTATAAGTATTGCAAAGCGCCTGATCCTGAATAAGAATTACATTCTGAGCATCATCATAGAACTGTGCGTTTGTGATGTTTGCAGATCCTCCCCAGAGCCAGTCATCAGAAAAAGATGTGTTGTCCCTTGCATCAAAAATAAAAAACTTATTATGCATAATATTTGTGCCTATAGGTCTTTGCTGAACTCTAACGCCTGCATTAATAAGATCCTGAACAAGCGCCTGAATGTTACCGTCTCTGTGATCATAAACCATTCTAACTTTCACTCCTCTGATAAGAGCGTTAATCAGTTTATCTTTAATCTGAGTTACTTCATTAAATGAATACATTGCAACATCAATTGATTTAGTCGCTGAATCAATTCTTTCACCCAGACGAACTTTAAAATCAACGTTCCCGACAGCATTGTTTCCTGGCATTGCATAAGAATTATCAACTGATTTATTGAAATACAATTCGAATTTTCCAGTAGAGCTTGGATCGGACTGAGTAGAAAAATATTTCGGCGTGCTGATACTTGTTCCCTGTCCGTTAGTAGAATATGCAAGAGCATAGTAAATCTTTCCGGGAATCAAATTATTTAAAGTAAAAGTATGATTTGTAGTCAATGAAGCGTTATACAAAGAATCTGTAAAAACAGCCGGCTGATCCAATGAATCAGATTTGAAAAATTTTAATTTACTGTCACCTGTATTTTGCGTAGTCCAGGTTAATGTAACGCTGTTAGGAGTAATACCGGATTCAGCAGGAGGTGTCAGTATTATGGGACCTGTAGTCTGTATGATATCATTTGTAAATCTTGGAAGAAACTGGTATCCGCTGTTATACGGCAATGTTGTTTTAAACTGTGAAGCAGCGGCAATACAGTCAAATGTTCCTGTCGGGATCAACGTTCCGACAAGATTAGAATTGTTGTCAATCCTTAGCTGACTTGTGCCGGTAGGATCGCCTACACTATAATTCGTATTTGCCTGAAATGCGCCTGAACCAGTTATAGTCAGTCCATTTATCCTTACTAACCTTCCTTCCCATTCTTCATGACCGTTCCACTGCTGATTGTTAAACTGAGCTAAAGTAATCGTAAATATCTGAAAACTTTTATTGGAATCAATAACAGAGAATGACGGAGTCCCGCCGAAAGTAGAGTATACTAATTCGGTTAACCCGTTGAACTGACTTAGCTTCGCTGTTACAATGACACTGTCACCAATGTCTATAGCTGTTGAAAACTCAGTATAGAATATAGCTAAGCCGCCGGTATTATCCTGGATATAGGAAGGACCTCCGAACTGATTGGCAACAGTTACAATTCCTGAAACTGTTTTAAAAGCTCCGGTATCTATCGGAATGCCATTGGAATTGTTTTGAGTAATGGATGCGATAGGAACTATCTGCGCCTGCAATGCTGAACAAAGAAGCGCAATTAATAGAACTGAAAATATTTTTTTCATATTTATAGGGATTAGTTTTTATTTTAAAAGTTTAGCGGAATAATTATTGTTTATATTTGTAATAATGACGCCATTAGGTTCTTCAGATAATTTTCTCTGAATTTCTTTCTTGACCTGTTCAGGATTTTCGGAAACGCCTTTATCGAGAATATTTTTCTGATAAAGAAAATTATAAGGAGTTACATATTTGTATTCGTATTTGTCAATGATTTCTTTAAACTTAGGCAAGTTTTTTACAAATAGAAATGACTTATCATCCCAGAACACAAGCTTCCACTCATCGCTTTTTTTGCTGAAGTATGAGATTATAGTTGATTCCATTTCTTTTGGTGCCCGGACGAGATCCGGAGCAAGATAAAATGAGTAATCGAAATCATATTGTTTAATCTTGTTTTCAAAACCCGGTTTTTTGGAAATCACAATATTATACTCATTGAAGATATCGTCATTGAGATTTCTGCTGTCAATAAAGTTTTTACTATCGGGAAAATTCCATACAAAAAATCCTCCGCTTCCGAAATGATTAAAGGGCTTTTCTCCTATTGTAGGAATATTATTAGTTTTCATAAAATCAAACATCTGCGTAGGAATAAAATCAGAGTTAATTCCGAATCCTGAAATTCTATAGTACTGAAGATAATCAAGATACAGTTTGTTGTTAGGAATGTTGAAAATAAGAAAAATAAGAATTGCTTCAAGTATTACTTTCGGAACGGGACTTTTATTTACAAAATCCTTTACACTGTTACTTTTAAAATTATTAATAATATAGTTTACGGATAAAGCCAGAAAAATTGTAATAATAATAATATAATCAACTGTAAATCTGACAGCCCTCACTGAATAAACTGCAAATCCGATAAAGAGCAATGCAGCAAACAAATCTTTTTTTCTGAAAGAGTAATACAGAATAAGAATGCCTCCGAATAAGAAAAGCTTGTATATATTTGTAACGAAACCTTTGCCGAATGTCGCATCAAAAGGCGATCTCCATTCATTAATTGTTTCGAGCATTTTCATTTTTGTATGATCAAATGCATAAACATAGGTAGCGAAGAAATTAGGATTGACAAGCATTACCAAAACGGAAGCAATAAATACAAGCGTAAGCCGTTTCAGTTCGTCAGCTTTAAGAGGCGCAATTTCTTTTGAAGAAAAATTTTGAGGTTCAAAATAAATTATTATTTCAGAAACAGTATAAATTCCGAAAAGAAATATTCCCGCAATAATTCCCATGTGCATATTCGCCCAGACAAGAAAAATAATTGGCACAAAGAACAGATTTTTGTAATTATTTCTGCTGAAATATCTGTACTCTGTAATTATCCAAAGCAGAAGTGTGAAAAAAAGCATTGAAATAATATGCGGACGGGGAGTGAGTCTGTCCATCATTCCAAACGCAAGTATTGTCAGGAAAATAAAAATTAAAGTATATCCTGTATTGAATTTCCTTAATATCCTGAAAAGCAGATAAAATATAAGAAGAAAAATCAGTGTTCTGAATACAGATAACGCTGTATAACCGCCGGCATTATAAAGACCGTAAGTAAGCACGTCCCAGCCCCATTCGAACGGCATCCATTCCTGTCCCTGAGTTACATATCCGAAAATATCTGCGGATGGAACTTCATGAGTCTGAACGATATGCCTTCCTGTGGCAAGATGCCAGAAAACATCGTCATCTCCGGTAATTTTGAAAGTGGTGAGTAAAATTATAAAAACTGCAAACAAGATCATCAGTCCGTAGTTATACAACGGATTGTCTGCAATGATGGTTTTTCCGTGAACCGGATTAACTGGAGATTTGATTTGCTTTTTACTCAATTTACTGAAGGTCAGTTGACAATTTATATCTGACTATTCTGTTGTTTCCGGTGTCAGCGATGTACAATACTTTATTAAAGAAGGAAACGCCTTTAGGATTTCTAAGCTGATTATCACCGGAGCCGGTTCCTCCAAAAGATTCTTTTTTAAATTTACCGGCATTTGTATACTTATAAAGAGAATCATTAGTATTATCCACAACGAAAATATTTTTATTATTATCAACTGTAATTCCTGCGGGACTTCCGAGTTGCTTATTCAGAATGTCAACATCATTTTCCGGTAAAAACTTAGGATCATAAGTGCCTTTTACGTTATCATACAAAAACCATTCTATCTTAAAACCAAAATCCGAAGTATTTCTTATAATGATAAAATCAGTCAGCTCGCCGTTGAAAGTTGTAATGCCCGACATTTTCTCAATAGAATAAATTCCGTTACCGTTTGTCTGAAATCCGCTTAAGTTACTTACCAAACTGACAGTATCCCTGCCTGTAATTTTCAGAAGCGCGTTATCAGGGTCAAGAGAGCTTGAATTGTCAGGACCGGTTCTTGTTATAATATATTTGTTATCTGAATAAACACCCACTCCGGTGAATTTTCTTTTACGGCTTGAGAGTACGGTTCCCTGATCGCTTCTGAGCATAATTTTAACAGCAGCATTTGTAATAATTCCTCCCTGTAGATTATCCACTAATTTAATTCTGTATAACACGCTTACAGTATCATTGGTAAGTGTCAGTACTGAATCACCAATAACAAGCAGATCAAAATTATAATCCTGAGCCAATGAAGTGGGATTATTAATTGAGCGTCTGCCGATTTCTACACCTGAAAGATCAAGCTGAACAACCTGATTATTTTTTGTGTCGGCGACATAAACAAGAGGTTCTCTGCCCAAAAGGACAGCGTTTGGCTGATTGAATCCAGTCCAGACAGGGGATTGCTGGACATACAGCGTATCGCTTACATTAGTACCTCCTCCGTTATTTGTAATAGGGAACTGCGAAAGATCCGTTTTATCGGAACATGAAGATAAAGTTAACAGAAAGGCAGTAAACAGTAATATAGTATATTTCATTTTAAAATTATTTTTTACTTGGGAATAAAATATTTAGTGAAAATCTTTGCGCAAGTCCAAGGTCCCTGTAATTAGCAATTGAATAATCAAGATTTGCTTTTGCAAAAGAGATCGGGAATTTAAGTCCCACTCCGCCGGAAAAATTTTCAGCGTCAACATTCAGTTTATATCCGGCTCTGAAGAATAAAAATTCTTTAAAAGCATATTCAGCTCCGAAATTAATATTCTCAGCATTATCATTCGGGCTGTTAAGCTGAATGGAAGTTGTCAGTCGGTTCTTCGCATTAAGAATCGGTTCGATTGCAAATCCAAACTGAAAGGAAGTGGGCGGCGGAAATTGCTGGAATGAATTTGCAGTTCTTCCTCCTACCAGATTAACTTCACCTGACGGTCTGATTTGTCCTCCGAAATTTGATATCATAATTGCAAATCTTGAAGTTCCCAGTCCGGTTTTGTAAAATGTTGCAAGGTCACCGAGAACACCCTGCATTTTTAAAGCTCCGAGATTTTCCTGAACAAATTTAACCGTAAGACCGAAAGAGAATTGTTCAGTCATTTGTCTTGCAAATGAAAGACCGACAGAAAGGTCCGAATAACGGAAATAATCACCTGTGCCACCGGGCTGAAATTCAGTTGTGACTTTCATATCTTCGGTACGGAGTGAAGTGACATTAAAACCAACTGCATTACTACCTCCGAAGTGATACACGC
>WBZU01002410.1_pt1 | contig 12948 bp, 12 predicted proteins | sample 5204311 | NCBI WGS metagenome assembly WBZU01 (sample SAMN12344359, study PRJNA552823) | activated sludge metagenome | biome: Activated sludge suspended growth; feature: Nitrification reactor; material: Wastewater; isolation source: activated sludge from nitrification reactor of wastewater...
GGGTGGTCGAGCTCTTCGAGGCTCGGTCCCCCAAGGGCAAGGCCACCCTGGCCCGCACCTCCGGTGTGGTCCGGATCGGCGAGGACGAGGGCAAGGGCCGGGTGATCACCATTGTCGGCGACGACGGCACCGAGGACACCTACACCGTGGCCGCACCGCAGCGGCTCGAGGTGGAGGACGGCGCCGAGGTCGAGGCCGGCGACGCGCTGGTGGAGGGTGCCCGTGACCCGAAGGAGCTGCTCGAGATCCGCGGCGTCCGCGAGACGCAGAGCTACCTCGTCGAGCAGGTGCAGAAGGTGTATCGCGAGCAGGGCGTGTCGATCCACGACAAGCACATCGAGCTGATCGTCCGGCAGATGACCCGGCGGGTGACGGTGCTCGAGGCCAACGAGTCCGACTTCCTGCCGGGCGAGCGCGTCGACCAGAAGGTCTTCGCCGACGCCAACCGCCTCCTGGTGGAGGAGGGCCGGAAGCCGGCCGAGGGTCGTGTCGAGCTGATGGGCATCACCAAGGCCTCGCTGGCCACCGACTCGTGGCTCTCGGCCGCCTCCTTCCAGGAGACCACCCGGGTGCTGACCGAGGCGGCGATCGACTCCCGCTCCGACTCGCTGGTCGGGCTCAAGGAGAACATCATCATCGGCAAGCTGATCCCGGCCGGGACCGGCATGCACCAGTACCGCGACATCGAGACGGTGGCGCCGGACTACCAGCCGATGGCGTTCTACTCCTCCGACGGCGACCTCCTCGACGATGCCGAGGGCCTGGCCAGCGCCCACGCCGCCCAGGCGGCGAGCGCCGAGGTGGTCACCCTGCCCACCGCGTCGGCCGACGCCTGAACCTCGCCGGGCCTCGGCCCGACGACAACCGGTCACCGCACGACGGGGCGTCCTCCGGGGCGCCCCGTCGGCGCGTCCACGCGGGCCCTCGGCCCCGGTGGGATCGGCCGCGGGCCGGCGGTACGATCCCGGCCCGATGACCCTCGCCGAACCGTCCGCGCCGGCGCCGTCGGGTCGTCGGGCCCGCAACCGTCGGGAGCGCGAGCGGGCCTACCTCGAAGCGGCGATGGACATCGCCGGGCGGGACGGGCTGCGAGCGCTGACCATGGCCCGCCTCGCCGCCGAGGTCGACGCCGCGGTGGGGACGGTCTACACGTACTTCCCCTCCAAGGGGGCGCTGGTGGCGGAGCTCCAGCGGGAGGCGATCGAGCGGCTGACCGCCTCCTACCACGTGGTTCGGGACCGCAGCGACGAGGTCCTGGCGGGATGGGCCGACCGGCGCGCCGCGGCGGTGGCTCGCCTCGCGGTGTTCGGCCACTTCTGGATCGCCAGCGCCGATGCCCTCCCCCAGGAGGCCGCGTTCCTGCACGCCCTGATCAGCGAGCGCGAGCAGGACGTCCCCCTCGAGGAGCACCACCGGGTCCTGCCGGCCGCGATGGCCCTCCTCGACGAAGCGCGCGCCTGCGTGGTGGACGCGACCGAGCTCGGCGCGATCCGGCCCGATGACCCGATGGACCTCGTGATCCGCTGGGCCGCCGCGCTCACCGGGGCGCTGCTGACCTCCAACCTCGGCCCCCTCAACCCGGTGGCCTTCGACGGCCGCCGGCTGGCCGACCACCTCCAGCGCGACCTCCTGCTCGGCTGGGGCGGGACGGCGGAGCAGGTGGCGGGTGCCCTCGCCCACGTCGAGGCCCTGCGGGCCGGTGGCCCGTTGGCCCCACCCGTGCCGTGACCCGTCGCCGCCCGCCATCGCCACGGCGGGCACCGCGGACGGTGCTGTACGTGCAGCACTACCCCGACGGAGGCTCGATCACGGGACTGCTCGACCTCGTGCGGGGCCTCGATCCGAGCACGGACCGGGCGGTGGTGAGCTTCCGCACGCCGAACGCGTTCCTCGACGAGTTCCGGGCCGCCGGCGCCGAGGTGGTCGTCCTCGACCCGCCCGACGTGCTGGCGCCCCCGGTGGGGCTCCCCGTGGGGCCGCTCGAGTGGCGGGACGTCCTCCGGTCGATCCGGCGGGAGGCCCGCCGGGTGCTCAAGCGAGACGTGCCCCGCGCCCTCCGCATCCGTCGGCTCATCCGCGATCACGACGTGGCGATCGTGCACACCAACAACGACGTCCGAGCCAACCGGGACGCGATCCTCGCGGCCTGGCTCACCCGGCGGCCGCTCGTGGTCCACGTTCGCTGGATCCCGAGCGCCGACGATCCGGTCTCGGTGCGGGTCGACCGGCTGCTCGCCCGGCGCGCCGACCGGATGCTCTACATGTCCCGGGCCATCGAGGCCGGGACCGAGGTCCTGCGGCCCCGGAGGGGCATCGGGTCCGTGCTCGACGATCCGTTCCCGGTGGACGACTACCGGGTCGCGCCATCGGCCGAGCGGCGCGACGAGCTGGGGGTGCCCGCCGGTGCGCCGGTGGTCCTGCACGTCGGCCGCATCGTGCCGTGGAAGGGCCAAGACGTCCTGCTCGACGCGGTCGGCCTGCTCGCCGACCGCCACCCGGACGTCGTGGCGGTCCTGGTGGGCGAGGCCACCGAGCAGGGGGGCGCGGACTTCGAGGTGCAGCTCCGACGCCGAGCCGAGGCGCCGGACCTCGCCGGGCGGGTCGTGTTCGCCGGTGCCCGTCGCGACGTGCCGGCGCTGCTCGCCGAGGCCACGGTGGCCGTCCACACCTCGACCAGCCCCGAGCCGTTCGGCCGGGTCGTCGTCGAGGCGATGGCCGCCGGCCGGCCGCTGGTGGCGAGCCGGGCCGGCGGGGTGCCGGAGATCGTGGAGGACGGGGTGACCGGCATCCTGGTCGAGCCCGGGCAGCCGTCGGCGCTGGCGGCCGCGCTCGACGCCCTGCTCCGGGATCCGGCGGAGGCCGAGGCGATGGGCGGGCGGGCCAGGACGGAGGCCCGGCGCCGCTTCTCGGTCGACGAGCACGTCGCCGCGGTCGGCGCGGTCTACGACGATTTGGCCCCGATCACCCGGCCCGCTTCGGGGAGCCCTGCCGGCGGGGCGGCGGCACCTCGCTAGGGTCGTCCGGGGGTGACGAGGAGGTCCCGGATGACGTGGTGGGCCGATCGAGGGGACCGCTGAGGTGCAGGTCCTCGCGCTGATCCCGGCCCGGGGGGGCTCCAAGGGTCTGCCCGGCAAGAACATCCGCCCGTTCCTCGGTCGGCCGCTGCTGGCCTGGTCTGCCGAGGCCGGTCTCGCCTCCTCCCTGGTCGGCCGGGTGGTGGTGAGCACCGACTCCGAGGAGATCGCCGCGGTCGCCCGTGACGCCGGTGCCGAGGTGCCCTTCCTGCGTCCCGCGGACCTCGCGGGCGACCTCGTTCGGGACCTGCCGGTCTTCGAGCACGCCCTCGCCTGGTTGCGCGAGCACGACGGGTACGAGCCCGACCTCGTCGTCCAGCTGCGTCCCACCTCACCGCTGCGGCCCCTGGGGATCATCGACCTCGCCATCGAACAGCTCCTCGCCCGGCCGGATGCGGACTCGATCCGAGCCGTGTGCCCCACGCTCCACCCCCCGTACAAGATGTGGCGGATCGAGGCCGACACGCTGGTTCCGTTGCTCGACTCCGGGGTGCCCGAGCAGCACGATGCTCCCCGCCAGGCCCTCCCCGCCACGTACCTCCAGAGCGGCCTGCTCGACGTCGTTCGCACCGCCACCATCACCGAACTCGGGTCGATGAGCGGCCGGCGGATCGTCCCGCTGGTCCTGGACGCCACCTACGACGTGGACATCGACGACCTGGCCGGGTTCGAGCAGGCCGAGGCGCGCGGGCGCGCCCTCGGGTACGGCGAGGACCCGGAGGCGATCCGGGGTCCCCAGGGCGCGCCATGAACGAACCGGCCGGCGGCGCCCGCCCACGACGCGTCCTGTTCGCCCAGCAGTACCCCGACGGCGGCTCGGTGACCAGCCTCGCCCTGCTCGTGTCGGGGTTGCGGGACCACGATGTCGAGCCGGTGGTCGTCCTGGCCGCCGACTGGCCGGCTCGCGCCGTGCTCGAAGCGGCGGGGGCACGGGTGATCGCCCGCGAGGGGGCTGACGCGGCCCCGGCCCCGAGCTACGGATCGGCGCCGGTCGAACGTCGCCTCGACGGCGCGCCGGTCGCCCGCTCCCACCCCCTGCGCCGAGACGTGCGACGCATCGTCCGCCGTGACCTTCCCCACCTCCGCTGGTGGAACCGGCTGCTGGCCGAAGAGCGCCCGGACCTGGTGCACGCCAACAACGACTTCGCCTCGAACCGGGCAGCGTTGGTGGCCGCCGGTCGGCACCGGATCCCGACCGTCGTCCACCTGCGGGGCCTCCACGAGTACGAGACCGGGGTCTCCCGGACCATCGACCGCGTGGTGGCCCGGCGGGCCGATGCCATCGTCGCCATCTCCGAGGCGGTCGCCGACCAACAGGCCGCCGAGCTGCGGCTGCCCCGCTCCCGCATCGCCGTGGTCGACAACCCCTTCGACCTCGAGGGCATCGTCCGCCCGCCGCGGCCCGAGCTGCGCGAGGAGCTCGGCGTCACCGGTCGCCGGATCGTCCTCCTGGTGGCTCGCCTCACCGCCTGGAAGGGCCACCGCGTCCTCATCGACGCCATGGCCCAGCTCGACGACGAGCACGCCGACGTGGTGGCGGTGGTCGTGGGGGGCTTTCGAGCACCTACAGCGAACCGGTGCGCGACGGCCTCGTGCGCCACGTCGAGGAGCTCGAGCTCACCGATCGGGTGATCTTCACCGGGGCACGGACCGATGTCCCGGACCTCCTCGCGCTCGCCGACGTGGTGGTGCACTGCTCGATCCGACCGGAGCCCTTCGGGCGGGTGGTGGTCGAGGCCCTGGCCGCCGGCCGCCCACTCGTGGCCGCGGACGGTGGGGGCGTGGTCGAGATCGTCGAGCCCGACCGCACCGGGGTGCTCGTGCCCGCGGGCGACGCGTCCGCGCTGGCCGCGGCCATCGGCCGGGTGCTCGACGATCCCGATGCGGCGGCGGCGATGGGCCGGGCCGGGCGGACGGCGATGCTGGAGCGCTTCGGCGTGTCCGGCCACGTCGAGGCCATCTCGGCGATCCACCGCCGGGCCCTCGGGCGCTGACGCCGGGCCGCCGGCCGCTCCTGGAAGCGAGTCAGTGGCGCAGGTCGTGGTCGGCGAGGAACCGCTCGACCTCGACGGCCACCCGTTCGGTGGAGCGGCCGTCGGTGGTGGTGGCGAGGTCGACCAGCATGCGCCGCCGGCCCTCGGCGTCGCGCTCCGGATCGTGGAGGGCGCGCGCCACCGCGGCGACGAACGACGCCGGATCGTGGACGAGGGCCATGCCGCCCGAGGCGACGATGGGCACGAAGTGCTCGCGTCGGTACAGGTCTCGGGCGTGGCGGTCGAAGGGGCCGCCGGGTCGGGCGTCGAACGCCGGGCCGACCTGGGGGCGACCGAAGAAGGCGCCGTCGAGCGTCATCGTGGACGACACGCTGACGTGCACGTCGGCGTGGGCGAGGCTCGAGCAGAGCCCGACCACCTGCGCCTCCCCGAGATCGATGTCGCCGGGCCGCCGGCCTGCGGTCCGGTTGACCCCGCCCGGATCGTCGACGTGCACGAGGGGCTCGTCGGTGAACCGGTCCCATCGTCCGGACCGGTCGAGTGGGTGGCGGCGGAGGACCACCCGCAGGTCCGCCGGCAGGACGCCCCGACGGATGGCGTCGACGAGCTGGTCGACGTGCTGGGTCTCGTGCGGGGCGATGTGCTCGGCCCCGGCGCCGTAGAGGACGGTGGGCGCTCCGGGCTCGAGCCCGAGCCCGGCCCGCCAGGCCGCCTCGTCGACGACGAACGACCGGTCCGCGTAGAAGTCGAACTGGGCGGGGCCGACGATGCGGACGTCGGCGGCGGCCACGCTCGGGTAGCCCCGCAGGACCTCGGCCCGGTTGTGGCGGTTCCAGACCAGGTAACGGTCGAAGACCACCGGCAGCGGGGGGCGGGTGGTCAGGTTGTCGAACGAGAGGATGCTGGTCAGCAGCGGGAGGTGGCGGCGCTCGGCCGCCCACAGCAGGACCTGCTCCTGGACCACGAACGGCGTCACCGAGAACACCGCCTGGATCCGATGGTGGTCGAGCAGGTCGAGGTACTCGCCCACGTTCGTGTCCCGGTCGAGCACCCGCTCCAGGGCTCGCTGCCGGCGGGCCCGGTCCCCGGGCAGCCACGAGCCGATCGTCGGCCCGAGGTCCCGGGCGGCCCGGCCGATACGTCGCCGGGTGGACCAGGACCGGCGGACCCGGCGGCGGTCCACCGCGGTGGACGACGAGCGGATCCGGCGACGGAAGTGGCGGGCGAGCTGGTCGAGCTCACGGTTCGCCTCCGTCCCCACCCGGGGTTCCGGGAGGCGCACGACCTCCGCGCCCGTGGCCGCGAGCTCGGCGGCGAGCTGCGGGTCGTCCCACGAGAGCGCCAACACCGGCTCGCACACCTCGAGGAGGCGGTCGAGGAGGCCGGTGCGCACGACGTAGCGCACGGCGAAGGTGATCGTGAGCGGGATGAGCAGCCGGGGACGATCGGGGACCGGACCGGCCGGGGGTGCAGTGGTCAGGGCCGGTGCTCCTGGGGAGGCGCTCGGTCGCGGTCGACGTGGGCCGAGGCAGGGTACCGGACGCGCTCGCCGGGACCGGTCCCAGGCGAGGGGCCCGCTTGCTCGTCGTCTCGTCGGCCTCGTAGCATGGCAACTCGGCCCTGGCACGGATGCGTGCCCGCTCGGGGCCGGTCGTCGCCGCAGTCGAAGAGGATCGTTCGTGCCCACCATCCAGCAGCTGGTCCGCAAGGGCCGCCAGGACAAGCCCACCAAGGGCAAGACCCCGGCCCTGAAGGGCGCCCCGCAGCGCCGCGGCGTCTGCACCCGGGTGTACACCAACACCCCCAAGAAGCCGAACTCCGCCCTGCGCAAGGTCGCCCGCGTGCGCCTGTCCAGCGGCGTCGAGGTCACCGCCTACATCCCCGGCGAGGGCCACAACCTCCAGGAGCACTCGATCGTGATGGTGCGCGGCGGTCGTGTGAAGGACCTCCCCGGCGTTCGCTACAAGATCATCCGCGGCACGCTCGACACCTCGGGCGTCAAGGACCGCAAGCAGGCCCGTAGCCGCTACGGCGCCAAGAAGGAAGGCTGAGATGCCCCGCAAGGGTCCCGCCCCCCGGCGCGAGCTGATGCCCGACCCGATCTACCGATCGGTCGCGGTCACCCAGATCGTCAACAAGGTGCTCCAGCGGGGCAAGCGCTCCACCGCCGAGCGCATCGTCTACGGCGCGCTGGACATCGTCATCGAGAAGACCGGCTCGGACGATCCGGTCGCCACCCTCAAGCGGGCCATCGAGAACGTCAAGCCGCAGCTCGAGGTGCGCAGCCGCCGGGTCGGTGGCGCCACCTACCAGGTGCCGGTCGAGGTGAAGCCGCGTCGAGCCAATACGCTGGCGGTCCGGTGGTTGGTGGGCTACGCCCGCCAGCGCCGCGAGAAGACCATGGCCGAGCGCCTGGCCAACGAGATCCTCGATGCCAGCAACGGCATCGGCGCCTCCGCCAAGCGGCGGGAGGACCTCCACAAGATGGCCGACTCCAACAAGGCCTTCGCCCACTACCGCTGGTAGCGAGCGAAGCCACCTCCAGGCCCCGCAGCGCACTGCTGGGCCGCACCACCGACCGGGTCCGCCTCAGGCGGTGCCCGGTCGTGGCATGTCACCGGCAAACCACGTGAACTGAGACGAAGCAGATGGCGAACATCCCACTCGAGCGCTACCGCAACATCGGGATCATGGCCCACATCGACGCGGGCAAGACCACCACGACCGAGCGGATCCTCTACTACACCGGCAAGACCTACAAGATCGGTGAGGTGCACGAGGGCGGCGCGGTCATGGACCACATGGTCCAGGAGCAGGAGCGCGGCATCACCATCACGTCGGCGGCCACGACGACGTTCTGGAACGACCACCGCATCAACATCATCGACACGCCCGGCCACGTGGACTTCACCGTCGAGGTGGAGCGCTCGCTGCGCGTGCTCGACGGCGCGGTGGCGGTGTTCGACGGCGTCGCCGGCGTGGAGCCGCAGACCGAGACCGTGTGGCGCCAGGCCGACAAGTACGGCGTGCCCCGCATGTGCTTCGTCAACAAGCTCGACCGCATGGGCGCCGACTTCTACAAGGCGGTCGATTCGATCAAGGACCGCCTCGGCGCCAACATCGCCGTGCTCCAGATCCCGATCGGCTACGAGGGCGACTTCTCGGGCGTGGTCGACCTGCTCAAGATGAAGGCGCTGATCTGGAGCGGCGAGGACCTCGGCGCCAGCTTCGACATCGTCGACATCCCCGCCGAGCTCACCGACAAGGCCGACGAGTACCGGGCGCTGCTGCTCGACGCCGTCGGCTCGGTCGACGACGACATCTTGGAGAAGTACCTCGGCGACGAGGAGATCTCCGAGGCCGACCTCAAGCGGGCGATCCGCACCGCCACCCTCGCCAACGAGCTCGTCCCGGTGCTCACCGGTTCGGCGTTCAAGAACAAGGGCGTGCAGCCGCTGCTGGACGCGGTGGTCGACTACCTGCCGTCTCCGCTCGACCTCCCGCCGGTCAAGGGCATCGAGCTCAAGGGCGGCGCCGAGACCACCCGCGAGGCCGACCCCAAGGCGCCGTTCTCGGCCCTGGCCTTCAAGATCGTGGCCGACCCCCACGGCAAGCTCACGTACTTCCGGGTGTACTCGGGCACGCTGAACAAGGGCGACAGCGTCCTCAACAGCCGCACGGGCCAGAAGGAGCGCGTCGGGCGCATCCTGCTCATGCACGCCAACCAGCGCGAGGACCTGGACTCGGTGTCCGCCGGCGACATCGCCGTGGGCATCGGCCTCAAGAACACCCGCACCGGCGACACGATCTCCGACGAGAAGAACCCGATCATCCTCGAGAACCTCACGTTCCCCGAGCCGGTGATCCAGGTGGCGGTCGAGCCGAAGACCAAGGCCGACCAGGACAAGATGGGCAAGGCCCTCTACTCCCTGGCCGAGGAAGATCCGACCTTCGTCGTCAAGACCGACGAGGAGACCGGCCAGACCCTGATCTCGGGCATGGGCGAGCTGCACCTCGAGGTGCTGGTCGACCGCATGATGCGGGAGTTCAACGTCGAGGCCACCGTCGGCAAGCCGCAGGTCGCCTACCGCGAGACGATCACCCGCCCGGTCGAGAAGCACCGCTACACGCACAAGAAGCAGACCGGTGGCTCGGGCCAGTACGCCGACGTGATCATCGCCCTCGAGCCGGCCCAGCCGGGCGAGGGGTACTCGTTCGAGGACAAGATCACCGGCGGCCGCATCCCCAAGGAGTACATCGGCCCGGTCGACCAGGGCATCCAGGCGGCGCTGTCGTCGGGCGTCCTCGCCGGCTTCCCGATCGTCGACGTGAAGGCCACCCTGCTCGACGGCTCGTTCCACGACGTGGACTCCTCGGAGATGGCGTTCAAGATCGCCGGCACCATGGCGTTCAAGGAGGCCGCTCGCACCGCGAAGCCGGTCCTGCTCGAGCCGATCATGGCCGTCGAGGTCGTGACCCCCGAGGACTACATGGGCGACGTGATGGGCGACCTGTCGTCCCGTCGTGGCCGCCTCAGCGGCAACGAGCCCCGGGGCAACGCCACCGCCATCCGGGCCGAGGTGCCCCTCTCGGAGATGTTCGGTTACGCTACCGACCTCCGTTCGCGCACCCAGGGCCGCGCCAACTACACGATGCAGTTCGACAGCTACCAGCAGATGCCGAGCAACATCCAGGAGGAGATCGTCGCCCGCCTCCGTGGCGAGTGACCTCTTCGCCCTGATCCCGATCTCCAACCAAGCAACCACCAGGCAAGAAAGGCTCCAGGCACCGCCATGGGCAAGGAAAAGTTCGAGCGCAACAAGCCGCACCTGAACATCGGCACGATGGGTCACATCGACCATGGCAAGACGACGCTGACCGCGGCGATCACCAAGACGCTGCACGACGCCGATCCGTCCACCGCCTTCACGCCGTTCGACATGATCGACAAGGCGCCCGAAGAGCGCCAGCGCGGCATCACCATCAACATCTCCCACGTGGAGTACGAGACGAAGAACCGTCACTACGCCCACGTCGACATGCCGGGCCACGCCGACTACATCAAGAACATGATCACCGGTGCCGCCCAGGTGGACGGCGCCATCCTCGTGGTGGCCGCCACCGACGGCCCGATGCCCCAGACCCGGGAGCACGTGCTGCTGGCCCGTCAGGTCGGCGTGCCGTCGATCGTGGTCGCCCTGAACAAGGTCGACATGGTCGACGACGACGAGCTCCTCGAGCTGGTCGAGATGGAGGTGCGCGAGCTCCTCACCGAGTACGAGTTTCCCGGTGACGACACCCCGGTCGTGCGGGTCTCGGCCCTCAAGGCCCTCGAGGGCGACGCCGACGCCGCCGCCCAGGTGCTCGAGCTCATGGAGGCGGTCGACTCGTTCGTCCCCGAGCCCGTCCGCGACATCGACAAGCCCTTCCTCATGCCGATCGAGGACGTGTTCTCGATCACCGGCCGCGGCACCGTGGTGACCGGCAAGGTCGAGCAGGGCGCCGTCCACACCGGCGACGAGGTCGAGATCGTCGGCATCAAGCCCACGCAGAAGACCACCTGCACCGGCGTGGAGATGTTCCGCAAGCTGCTCGACGAGGGCCAGGCCGGCGACAACATCGGCGCCCTCCTGCGCGGCACCAAGAAGGAGGAGGTCGAGCGCGGCCAGGTCCTCTGCAAGCCCGGCTCGATCACGCCCCACACCAACTTCGAGGGCGAGGTCTACGTGCTGACCAAGGAGGAGGGCGGCCGCCACAAGCCGTTCTTCGCCAACTACCGGCCGCAGTTCTTCTTCCGCACCACCGACGTCACCGGCACCATCACCCTCCCCGAGGGCACCGAGATGTGCATGCCCGGCGACAACACCCAGATGACGGTGGAGCTGATCAACCCCATCGCCATGGACGAGGGCCTGCGCTTCGCCATCCGCGAGGGTGGCCGCACCGTCGGCGCCGGCCGGGTCACCAAGATCCTCAAGTAGTTGCGATCGCCGCCGGGGGGCTTCGGCCTCCGGGCGGCGGCGCGTCCATTCCTCTTTGACAACCGCACCACCCGTGAAGAACGAAAGGCCCCTCCGTGGCTGACAAGCAGAAGATCCGCATCCGCCTGAAGGCCTACGACCACGAGGTCATCGACCAGTCGACGAAGAAGATCGTCGAGACGGTGGTGCGGACCCAGGCGACGGTCCGGGGCCCGATTCCGCTGCCCACCGACAAGCACCGCTACACGGTGATCCGCTCGCCCCACAAGTACAAGGACTCGCGGGAGCACTTCGAGATGCGGGTGCACAAGCGCCTCCTCGACATCCTCGATCCCACGCCGAAGACGGTCGACTCGCTCCAGCGCCTCGACCTGCCCGCCGGCGTGGACATCGAGATCAAGATCCAGCAGAGCTGAGCCGGCGATGCCGCAGGCCCGGGTCGGCGCCATCGATCTCGAGTACGAGGACCACGGGCCGGCCGACGCCGAGCCGATCCTGCTGGTGATGGGCCTCGGCGCCCAGCTCGTCACCTGGCCGGTGGCCTTCGTCGAGCGACTGGTCGCCTCCGGGCGGCGGGTCGTCCTGTTCGACAACCGTGACGTGGGGCGCTCGTCGCGGATCGCCGCGGCGTCACCGGGGCTCGGCACCCTCGCCCGGGCGCTGGTGGGTGGGCCGCGGGTGGCGGCGCCGTACTCGCTGGCCGACATGGCCGACGATGCCGCCGGCCTGCTCGATCACCTCGGCATCGAGCGGACCCACGTGATCGGCGCCTCGATGGGCGGGATGATCGCCCAGGAGCTGGCCATCCGGCACCCCGAGCGGGTCGCCACGGTCACCTCGATCATGTCGACCACCGGGGGCCGCCGCGTCGGCCGTCCCTCGGCGCGGCTGCTCCCGCTGTTCTTCCGCAGCCGCAAGCGCCTCGGCGACCCCGAGGAGGTGGCGGTCGATCTCGGCCGGGGCATCGGCGGGCCGCGGTTCGACGAGGCCGCCTGCCGGGCGCTGCACCACCTCCAGGCCGAGCGGGCCGGCGACGCCGACGAGGCGGCGCGGGGCCTGGCCCGCCAGACCCTCGCCGTGCTCACGGCACGGGACCGCACCGCGGACCTCGCCCGCCTGACCCAGCCGATGCTGGTGGTCCACGGCCTGCTCGATCGGCTGGTCGCCCCCTCCGGCGGGCTGGCCACGGCCCGGGCCGTGCCCGGCTCCCGGCTGGTCATGTACCCCGACATGGCCCACGACGTGCCCGACACCCGGGTGGCCGAGCTGGGCCAGGAGATCCGGGACCATCTGGCCCGGGCGCCGATCGGCGTGCCCGCGCCGGTCTGACCTCGGGCGAACCGCCCTCAGGCCCCGAGGACGGCGGCGGCCCACGCCGGGCCGACCGCCTCGACGGTGTGGTGGGCGGCCACGTGGCGGCGCAGGCGCTCGCCGGCCTCGGCCGCGGCCCGCGGGTCCTCGATCCAGCGGCCGACCGCCGCGGCCATCGCCGCCAGATCGTGGCCGGCGACCACGGCGCCTCGGCCGTCGGCCAGCAGGTCGGCCAGGCCGCCGGTGTCGGCGGCCACCACCGGCACCCCGCGACCCCCGGCCTCCAGGGCGACGAGCGGGAGCGGGTCCTCTCGACTGGGCGCGAGCAGGATCGTGCCCGCCCGGTGGAAGGCCCACGGGTCGGCCACCTCGCCGTCCCAGCGGACCGGGAGGTCGGCGTCGACCGCCCAGCGCTCCGCGGCGGGCAGCGGCGGCCCGATCCAGGCGAAGTCGGTGCCCGGGCGCCGGCGGCCGACCTCTCGGGCCACCGCCACGAAGCGGTCGGTGCCCTTCCGCCAGCCCGCGGTGCCGACGCCGAGCACCGTGCGGATCGGCGCCGCCGGGCGGGTCGGGCCGACGAGGTCGGTG
>WBZU01002412.1_pt1 | contig 12947 bp, 7 predicted proteins | sample 5204311 | NCBI WGS metagenome assembly WBZU01 (sample SAMN12344359, study PRJNA552823) | activated sludge metagenome | biome: Activated sludge suspended growth; feature: Nitrification reactor; material: Wastewater; isolation source: activated sludge from nitrification reactor of wastewater treatment...
CGATGGAGTGGGGAGCGGGATCTTTACGGACGCACAAGGCACTGGATCAGGTGGCAGCGTGAATGTATCAACTCAGACACTCGCCATTCAAAACGGCGGCGTTATTTCGGCATCAACGTCGGGAATCGAACCGACAGCAACGGGTGGGTCTATCCTAGTTTTGGCGAATCAATCCGTAAACGTGAGTGCCGGAGGCTCGATCTTGGCGAATAGTACCGGGCCCGCCAATGCCGGCAACATTGCAATCAATGCAGGCACTCAGTTTCTCAGCAACAATGGCTCCATTACGACGACGGCCAATCAAGCCAGCGGCGGCGACATACTCATACAGGCCACCGATTCGATCAGGCTCATCAATAGCCAACTCAGCACATCAGTCCAGGGCGGGCCCAATACATCCGGCGGGAACATCACGCTTGATCCAGCGGTGGTGACTCTGCAAAATAGCCAGGTCTTGGCACAAGCAGCCCAAGGGGCAGGCGGCAATATCAACATCATCGCGGGGACGTTCCTGGCTGACCCTACGAGCCTCGTCAGCGCCTCCTCGCAATTTGGACTAAGCGGGATGGTGAACATTCAATCCCCCGTCTCGAGTTTGAGCAACACCTTGGCCACGCTGCCGCAACGCCCGCTGCAAGCCCAACCGCTACTCAGTCAACGCTGCGCGGCGCAGATATCCGGCCATCTGAGCAGTCTGGTCGTTGCGGGACGGGATTCGCTGCCGACCGAACCGGGCGGCTGGCTCATGAGTCCGCTCGCGGGACTCATTGATGACGAACCGACTCCGCATGCTCACCGCATCACCAACGGCATCTTCGATGTGTCCAGCCAGAGCCAGACGGGTGCGGGAGACTCGCGACAGCAACGAGGGGCGTGGGACCGGCCCACCGGATGTGGGTCTTAACAGCGGCCACGTCGAGACATGTGTGGCGAGAAGAGTTTCTATGGTCAGGGCGCGACGCTTCCACATGGATCGCCTACATCTCTCGACCATGCTGCTGGCCTGGTGGCTCATCCAGCCGTTCGTGTTTGATACGGGCTTCGCCCAAGTCTCTCCACCCATCACCTCTTCGGGTCTGAACACGACCGTCACGAAAAGCGGGACCGTCTATGACATCACCGGCGGCACACGCCCTGGCAATGGCTCGAATCTGTTCCACAGCTTCGGTGAATTCGGCGTGCCCGCAAATCACATCGCCAACTTTCTCAACGATTCGGGGCTAACGACCACTAACATTCTAAGCCGCGTAACCGGCGGCAATCCCTCCACCATCTTCGGCACCATCCAGTCCATCGGCTTCGGTAATGCCAATGTGTGGTTGATGAATCCGGCAGGGATGGTTTTCGGCCCGAACGCTTCTTTGAACGTCGGGGGATCCGTACATTTCACGAGCGCAGACTATCTCCGTTTGGGCGACGGGGCTCAGTTCACTGCCGTCCCCGGGGCACATGATTCGGCCATCTCCAGCGCACCGGTCGCCGCATTTGGATTTCTGGGATCGAATCCGGGAGCCATGACGGTGCGAGGCAGCCAACTTTCCATTGCAGACACGCAGCACCTGTCGTTCGTGGGTGGAACGATCACCATCACCGGTGGGACGTTACCGAATGGAGCCGCACAATCCGCCAGACTTTCGGCTCCAGCCGGGCACATCAACCTTGTCGCAGTCGGCTCTGCCGGAGAGGTTTTGGCGACCGGGACAGCAACGCCGCCCAACGCCCCATCATTGAATGGGATCACCTCGCCTGGACATATTTCGATCACTCAAGGAGCAGCTCTCGATACGAGCGCCCCTTCTGCCGGTCGAATTGTCATACGCGCAGGACAATTCACCATGGAGAATGCCAGCCTTGAAGCTGCCGCGACGGGCACGCGTTCCAGCGCCACCAGTACTCCAGCGCAGGACGCGATTGCTATTCAGGCGAAGCACGTCACCCTGTCCGACGGGGCCCGCATCGTGACGTCCGCGGTGGATGGCACTGCAGGAAATATTACCCTTGAGGTCGGGACCTTGCGGAGTAATCTCACGGCCGATGGCAGCTCGCTCAGCGGTGTCGCGGCGGTCACACTCGCGAGCAGCAGTTCAGGCCAAGGCGGCCCCGGATCCATTGCCATTCACGGCATGGCAGGCGAACCGGCAGAGGTCATCTCGCTGAGCCACACCCGGATCGCCACCGAAGTCAGTCACAGGGCTGCCCCTTCAGTTGCGCCTGGGAATATCGCAATGACCGCGCAACGGGTGGAACTCCGAGACGGCACGGTGTTGCGAACGGATACCATCGGAGGCGCCGATGCCGGCGCAATCACGCTGAATGTCGATACCGTGAAGACCCAGGCAGGCCCGGAGGGGCGCGTGCTCTTTTCAAGCGACAGCAACTGCGGAAGCCAATGTTTTGGCGGACAAGCGGGCGACATTACCATCCAAGGGCTTCACGATACCGCGCATAGCAGGACGAGAAACTATTCGTTTATTCTTACGCCTGAACTGGGGCGCACGGATCCGCTGACGTTGTATGTTGCACGGCGAATTGACCTGCAGGGCACGGATTTCCATTCGCAAGCCACAAGTAATGCGCCAGGCGGAAAAGTGATCTTGCGGGCGCAAGAGCAGATTTCATTGGCGGATACGACTGTTTCCGTCGCGACGCAAGATTTCAACTTGGACGGCACGAAACCCAACGGTCAACCAGCACGCTATCAGGGATTGTCCAATATCGACATCATGGCGTCCGAGATCGTCCTGACCGATAGCACGATCAAAGCCGATGCGCTGGTATCGGATATCGGCACCTGTCCGGTCTGCCTGGGTGGGCCCACGGCCGGTGAAATCTGGTTACGGGCAGACCAGTCCGTCACCGTCAACAATTCATTCATCACCAATACCAGTCGCGGAAGGGCGCAAGCAGGCATTACAAAAATCATCGGAGATCACTATTTTACAGAGGGCGCCATCTGGGACACGCTCTACCCCGATGCGCCAACAGGCACCGTTCATCTCACCAATTCTGAAGTGACGGTTGAAGCGCTCCATTCCGGACTTCCCGGCTACCTGAGAATTCGAGCCGACGAGGTCACACTCGACCACACCGTTCTCAACTCCCGGGTGAATAACGTATCCAATGTCCGGACGCTCGGCGGCGATCTCACCGACGTGATCGGCGCGGGAGAGCGGGGTCCCGTACTGTCGGATGGCAGAGACGTCCAGGGCAGCACCCTGATTTCCGCAAGAGTGTTGGATATGACCGGAGGGGGGATCGTCGCACCAAGCCAAGGCAACAGAATCGCCAGCCGCATCCAACTGCAGACCGATGAACTGATCACTAGACCGGGAACCGGCCCGGGAGGCACGCTGGCCGCACCAAGAATCTTGAACCCCGACGCGCCCACTCGCGTCATCATCTCCAGCAGCAGCACTGGAAGCGGGGGCGCAGGTCTGATTGCGATCAGCGGCCGAAGGCCTCCCGCCCGCGGCGATACCCCATTGCCGCCCGGGACATCCGTCCGCCTGACGGACACAGATGTGATGACCGACACACAAGCCGATGCGCTCGGCGGACACATTCTCCTGAAAATGCGAGGGCCGGTCGAACTGCGGGATTCGACCATCTCCGCCAATGTGACAGATGTACGTGCGCAATCGATGGCTTCCCTGGAGCAGGGCGGAAATATCGATATCTCCGCCGGCAGCTTCTTGTTGCAGGGAGGGGGATTATCGGCTCTGTCCCGAGGAACGCAGAACGGCGGCAATATCGTGGTGAACACTCAGGGGGCTGCGTTGATGACCAACGGGGCAAGTGTTTCAGCCAGCAATACCGGTTCAGCGAACGCCGGCGATATCCTCGTCAACGCCGGTTCCCACGTTCACATTCAACAGGCTTCGGTCACCACGCAAGCCGATCAGGCCAGCGGCGGCAATATCTCGGTCCAGGCAACGGATGCGATCCGGCTCATCAACAGCCAACTCAACACCTCAGTCCATGGAGGCCCCACGACGGCTGGAGGAAATATTCTCCTCGACCCGGCGGTGGTGACGCTTCATAACAGTCAGGTGCGCGCAGAGGCCGTGCAGGGCGCTGGAGGCAATATCAGAATCATCGCGGGGACATTCCTTGCGGATCCGACCAGTATCGTCAGCGCCTCGTCGCAGTTCGGCTTGAGCGGCACAGTCACCATTCAATCGCCCGTCTCAAGTGTGAGCAATACCTTGACGACGCTGCCCCAACAACCGTTGCAGGTGCCGCACCTCTTACAACAGCGCTGTGCGGCGCAAACACACGGACAATTGAGCAGCCTCGTGGTGTCTGGTCGCGATACCCTCCCCAAGCAACCAGGCGATTGGCTGATGAGCCCCCTGCCCTTCCTGGCGTACGAGGCACCTCTCTCGCCGTCCGTTGGGCGTGTCTTCGAACCCGCGGAGCAGAACCATAGTTTTCCTGACGCCTGGCCTGACGGGTTGACCGCCTTACTCCAACGAAGCCCCGCTGCCCGGATGGCAGGTTGTCGCTCATGACGCAGGACGCCGGCATACCGGCAGATTGGTGGACGTATTGGGGTTTCAGATTGTCACGTTTCGGTCGGTGGTCGCAGGCCTTGTGATGGGCCTCTGTCTCATCGACCTGGCGGCGGTTGCGCAAGTGGCGCCCACGCTCCCGCCGATTTTTGATCCCACCGGCCGCTCTGGAAAACCACCAGCCCCGTTAAAGGAGGAATTCCCCCCTCCCCCCACAGATCCTCCTAGCTCGATTCTGCCGGAAGTTCCGTCCCCGCCGCACAGGCCGGCAGACAACAGATTGGGAAGCATCCGGGTATTTGTGCACGACATCCATGTAACCGGCAGCACCGTCTTTTCTGAAGCTGAACTGGCCGAGGTCATCACTCCTTATCGCAACCGTGAGCTCACGACTGAGGATCTCGAACGGCTTCGACTGTCCCTCACGCTGCTGTATGTGAACAGGGGCTATCTGACCTCCGGCGCCATCATCCCGGATCAAGACGTCACGTTCGGGACCATCGTGATTCACATGGTCGAAGGTCGACTGTCGCGCATCGACATCGAAGGCAACAACTGGTTTCGAAGCGCCTATATTCGTGATCGGGTGGGGCGCGGCGTCTCAACACCGCTCAACATTCAGCCGCTCCAGGAACAGGTCCAATTGCTGCAGCAGGATCCGCGAATCGAACGCATCAATGCCGAATTGAAGCCCGGGGACGTGCGGGGAGACAGCGTCTTGAACGTGCGGGTGCAGGACGCGAATCCCTGGAAAGCGTGGCTGGAGTTCAATACCTATCAAACGCCGGTGGTCGGCGCCGAACGAGGGCTGGCGACCGTGGCTCACCAAAATGTGACAGGCCATGGCGACCAGTTCACATTCAGTTATGGGCGGTCGCGCGGGGTCAACCCGATCGTGGATGCGTCATATAGTGTGCCGCTGAACGCCCGGGAGACCACCCTGACCGCGTATTATCGGCGCAACGCCTTTGTTGTCGTCGAGAATCCCTTTCGTTCTTTGGATTTGAACGTCGATTCCGAAGTCATCGGGATCGCGCTGCGCCAACCTGTGTACCGCACCGTGAGCGACGAATTCGCACTGACGCTCACCGGTGAGCACTTGTACCTGAAAACCACGTCCGCATTTGATGCCCCCGGCCTGCCCTCGCTCTTTATCCCCGGATCGTCCACCACCGGCGTGGCGACCGTCAGCGCGCTCCGATTCAGCCAGGAATACACGCATCGGTCAGCATCATTTGTGTTTGCCGCCCTGTCCCGGGTGAGCGTCGGGCTGAATGTCCTGGGGGCTACGGTCAACCATGGGTCCCTTCCCGATGGACAATTTGTCTCCTGGTTGGGCCAGGCGCAGGTCGTGAAGCGGTTAGAGGACTGGTGGGGCATCCAGTTGTTGGGACGTGTCGCGGCGCAGCTTGCGAACGACCGGCTCTTTCCCCTTGAACAAATGCCCGTGGGCGGACGCTTCAGCGTGCGCGGATATCGCGAGAACACGTTGGTGCGGGATGATGCCGTACTGGCCTCTGTGGAATCGCGAATTCCCCTCCTGCGTTTCCCTTCAGGCGAAGACCGGTTGCAGTTGGCTCAATTCGTCGATTTCGGCCATGCGTGGAACGCCAAAGGCGACACCCCTGATCCTCACATCTTGGCAAGCGTCGGGGCCGGAGTGCGCTGGATGATCCTGCCTCAAGAACGCGCGCGCTTCGAACTGTACTGGGGGCAACAACTCAACCATGTCCGGGGTGGTGAAGGGAATCTGCAGGACCACGGCATTCATCTTCAACTCGTCGTGCAGGTGCTGTGAATGGACAATCAGCGGCTCAGGCTGTTCCCCTCGGTGTCACCGCGGCTTCATCGCCTGTCTGCGACGCTCGGGCTCTGCCTGTTGGCGCTGCTCATAGGTACAGCCTCTCTTGCAGAAGACCACGCACCTTCGGCCGATGACCTCATGAAACGCGGCCAGGTCGCCTCACAGCAGGGAGCGCTGGAGGAGGCCCTCGTCGCCTGGAAAGCAGCCGCAGAGCTGTATGATCAGGCAGGCCAGGCGAGGGGCCAGATGCAGGCTCTCTCCAGTGCCGCATATGCTTCGCGTACGTTGGGGCATGTGAACCAAGCGTTCCTTCAACAGGAATTGGCTCTCCAACTTGCGAAGAAGATCGGCGATCCGAAATGGATGACCGTGACCCTCTCCGAATTGGGGAAGACCTATCTCGCGAATCATCAGTACGATGTCGCGGAGGACTATCTCTCGCAAGCCGCTGACCTTGCCAGGACCCAGAATATCCCGACACTCGCCGCGGCGCTCCAGAACGACCTGGGCATTGTGCTCGCGTTGCAGCATCACTTCCCGGAAGCACTCGCCGCCTTCCGCGAAGCCGTCACCAGGGCAAACAACGAACAGCTCGCACTGCTCGTTGTTCGTGCGCGTGTCAATGAAGCACGGGTGGCGATACAGTTGAAACAATTCGAGGAGACGGCAGCGGCCTTGAACGAAGCCGGCGAGAGACTGGCCGGATCTCCGGCCTCCTTCGACAAAGCTGAAGGGCTCATCAACCTCGCGTTGGGCTATCGTGACTTGTCAGTGGTGCATCTGCCGTCGCATGAGTCGGCCCTGAAGCGATCGGCAGCGCTGCTGCAGGAGGCAGGCGCGATGTCGGGGACGCCCGGTCATGCGCGCATGGCCTCCTATGCCTATGGCCACCTCGGACATCTCTATGAGATGGAGCGCCGCCCGGAAGAAGCCCTGCAACTGACTCGACGAGCGGTCTTTGCCGCGCAATCTGCGCGCGCGGCTGAATCGCTCTACCGTTGGCAATGGCAAAGCGGCCGCCTGCTGACACGTCTCGGCAAACTCGATGAGGCCTTGTCCGCCTATCAAGAGGCCGCGTCCACCTTGCAGCCGATCCGGGCCGAGGTCACCTTCGCCGCACAAACATCCGCGGACTCAGAGCAGCCATCGATTCGTGCGTTGTACTTTGAATTGGCCGACTTGCTGCTAAAACGTGCAGCGCTGACGGGTGATGATCTCCAGGCCGAGCCCTATTTGCGAACGGCCCGCGATGTGATCGAAGCCTATAAGGCCGCAGAGCTCCGGGACTATTTCCGAGATGACTGCGTAGACCAGATGCAGGCACGCGTCACCAGGCTGGAGGCCGTGTCCCCGTCGACTGCCGTCGTGTATCCGATCGTCTTCAATGATCGCACCGAACTGCTGGTGAGCTTTCCTGATGGGCTGAAGCGGCATTCGGTTCCGGTCACGGCTGCGGCCCTGACTGATGAAGTTCGTCGTTTCCGGCATCGCCTCGAAAAACGGACCACCAGGGAATACCTGCCCCATGCTCAGCAGTTATATGACTGGTTGATTCGTCCGCTTGATCAGGATCTTCGCCGACTCAAGGTGGACACCTTGGTGTTCGTTCCCGACGGATCACTGCGTACCATTCCCATGTCGGCGCTGCATGACGGGAACCGGTTCCTGATCGAACAGTACGCCGTGGCCATGACACCGGGGATTGATCTGACCGATCCTCACCCCATCAGCCGGACCGGAGTCCGCCTGCTATCCAGTGGGCTGACCAAGGCCGTGCAGGGATTTCCTCCCTTGCCGCATGTCGCCGAAGAGATCAGCTACATCCATTCGCTCTACAAGGGAGAGCAACTGCTCGACAACAATTTTGTCGCACCGCGAATTGAAGCAGAACTGCAGGATGGCCGTTACACCATTCTCCACATTGCCACCCATGGACAGTTTGCCACGGACGTCAATCAGTCGTTCCTTCTCACCTTCGACGATCGACTGAACATGACCCAGTTGGAGCGGCTCGTGGGACTGTTTCGCTTTCGTCACGATCCGCTGGAACTGCTGACCTTGAGCGCCTGTCAAACCGGCATTGGTGATGATCGAGCCGCGCTTGGCCTTGCCGGCATTGCGGTAAAAGCGGGCGCCAGGAGTGCGCTCGCCACACTGTGGTTCATCAATGACGATGCGTCATCCGAATTGGTGTCCGAATTTTATCGCCAACTGCATGACGCGCCCATCTCGAAGGCACGTGCTTTGCAAATTGCACAACTGAAGCTGTTGTCGGACCGCGTCTATGAGCACCCTGCCTATTGGGCAGCGTTTCTGTTATTGAATAACTGGCTGTGACGAACTTGCGGAAAGCGGGGGATCTCGTGGCCATATGGCCTCATCGATGCATGGCTCACATACTAGGGGTGACGATCCTGTTCACTGCCTTGGTGAACACGAGCGCCGCGAGAGCGGAAGGGGAGCCTGAGCTTCCGACCTACCATGCGCCGAAGAAGATGACTCCGCGTGCCCGCATCGGAGGAAGCTTGCGTGGCAGTGACGGTGACGACCCCGCGGTCGCCGCCCTCGTTCCCGACCATGTCGGCATGACCGCCAAACAACATCCGGCACTCAATTGGTTTGTATCCAAGCAGACGTCGCTGCCGATCAGATTCACGCTGATTGATGAACGATCGATCCGCGCCCTCATTGAACAATCGATATCGCCTCCCAGCCAACCGGGAGTCTACACCATCAAGCTGGAAGATCTGGATTTCACATTACAAGCAAACGTTCAATACCGATGGTATATTTCCGTGATCAAAGACACGGATTCTCCGTCGCAGGATATCGTGACCGGCGGAATGATCGAGCGTTGCGAATTCAATGAGTGCTCAATGTTGGGCGCCATGACAACCTGCACTCGCGACGCGGTTTCGGCCAGTGCCACGAAGGGATTTTGGTACGATGCCATGGGTTGCGTCTGCGAACTGATTGAATCCAATCCGGCAGACGTCGGCCTCCGGAAACAGCGTGCGGCCTTGCTCAGGCAAGTGGGTCTCCATGACGTGGCGGACTGGGATCTCGCACAATCCCATGCCTGGCACCGGTGACGAATGCTCTACTGGCGAACGTTGTTCCTGCTGATCCTCGCACTCTCCTGGATGACCGCCCCGCAGACGCGGCTTCTCCTTGGCTCTGCTGACAGCTTTGCTGCCGAGCCTGCCGCTCGTGCTGACGGGCGCTTGCCTCAATACAAGCCGAGAAAGCCCAATGCCCCCCGGGCGCGCCTGGGCGGGCAGACGCGCGGAGAACCAGGAACCCTCGTTCTCATCGCCCTGGTTCCCGATCATGTGGCGTTTACCGTGAAGAATGATCCCACCCTCTGTTGGTATCAATCTCTGCACACGTCTCAGCCCATGGTACTCAGCGTGGTGGACTCCCGCGGGATCCGGCCCATCCTGGAACAAGCCTTGCCCTCTCCGGTCCGTGCCGGCATTCACTGCATGAGGCCTCGCGACTATGGAGTCGAGTTCCGAGCAGAAGAGTCGTACCGGTGGTATGTCACGGTCGTGGTGGACCCGGACAGACCGTCACTCGATCTGGTGGCGGGTGGGATGATCGAACGCATTTCCCTGGATGAAGCTTGCGCCCTCGGTCTGCCCTGTCCCTCGCCTACCTGTGATACGGAAGGAATTTTTCGCTTTGCCGAGTCAGGGATTTGGTACGACGCCATTGCCTGCCTGGTGGAACTCACGCGACAGAATCCCAACAAGGACGGCGTAGGAGGAATGCTCGACCATCTACTGCGCCAATCCGGGGTACACTTGCCAGAAGGCTTTTCCCCCTGAGTGAGCAACTGTTTGACGAGATCGCTGTAACAGGCTCCTGGTCGCCCTGCTTGCCTCACTGCACCTGTGACGCACCCCCTCCCTCGATCTCGGTATCGAATCAGATACGTATCGCATCTGATTCGATACAGTGACTCAGCGTCGTCTGTCATTTCTCACCAACACCTACGAGAGCCGGTACGCGCCGCGCTCGTGGGAACAATGCGTTTTCCGCATGAGCGTTGACTCCTACGTAGACCATTACAATGGCACGACTGTTGCTGTACCAGAAAGCCTAGGCGATGTTCGGTCACTGCGAACGCAGTGCCCTTCGAGAATGAAAGGAGCCTGACATGGAACTCGTCATGGGTGGTCTCCTTGTGGGAGTCAGCGGCATGTTGGCCTTGTTGATCGTGGCCGTCTGGAAAAACAACACGGCCGACAAGAATGAAACGAACGCGACGCACCGAGGCGCCTAGCCAACGAGTGCCGCTTCGCAAGGCACGCACTAACGCCTGACGATGGATCGAGGAACCACGGAGAGGTATCCCTCCCCGCCTCTCGCGCAAAGGAGTTGCACGATGAACCGACTGATCTACCTCAGACCTCAAAAACGCCAACGCATGACTGTCAGCCTGCCCGCTGAGTTACTCGAGCGCATGCGGGATGCCGCCTACTGGACATCCGGCACCACGATGGCTGGGCTGATTTCCTCGGCGATGGAAGATATGCTGCATAACTTGGAGACGCAAAATGGCCGACCATTTTCTCCTCGCCTTCAAGATCTGAAGCCCGGACGTCCTCGCACCACCAAGCCCATTCCCACGCCTGTATCTGAACACATACAATCCGTATCCGGATAGATACGCGTCCCTCGTCATTCCACTAGCTGCCTTCCTCAGAAACCCTCACTCAATCCCGGAACCCCTTCCGTCCACACGGCAGTGAGTCCTACACCGCCCCCACTCCACAAGCACGCATTTTGCGTCAGCACATTCTGATCCAAACGACTCCCAGGTTATTCTTCCATGTGACAACGCCAGGACATCCGGCCGGGGTCTTACGGAATGCTATGCGCCTTCGAATCCAGCCGCACTCCACATCTTCTCACCCCCTCTCGCCGCCTGTGTTTTCTCACCACTCCCCCATACGGTCACGACAGGACAGCGTGCGATGGCGACAGACATTGTGGTCGGTCTGCGGTGAGCGCAAACACCTCTCCTGCGCCACCGCCTGCCAGGCTCAGCGCCCATCATGGATTGCAACGGCTGATTCCGATCTCTCGCCCGCCGGCGAAACGCGAGCAGTTCTCAAACCAAAGCCTGTCCACAGGCACATTCGGCAGCCGGGCGATGACCTGAGCCACGGTGAGATGGTGAGCGACCAATGAGACGAACCGGCCCCACAAGCATCTGGCTCTCGCTTCTCGCCGCAATCTTGACCGTGAGCCTGCAAACAGTGGCCGGCGCAGCATCGACCGCGGCGGTTTCCGAGGACTCCCTCTCCTCTCCACTCAACAACGATCTGGAATTGCTCAAGGAAGAGGAGACCGTGAGCATCGCCTCGCGATACGAACAACCCATCTCTCAAGCACCGTCCAACGTCTACGTGGTCACCGATGAAGATATCCGGCAATCCGGCGCCACAGATCTGCCGACCGTGCTGCGCCGTATCCCCGGCCTGGAAGTCATGCAGATGACGGGCGGAGATTTCAATGTCAGCGCGAGGGGGGGCAATCAACCGTTCGCAAATAAAATGCTGGTCATGGTGGACGGTCGCTCTATCTATCTCGATGTGCAGGGGATCGTCTATTGGAAATCAATCCCCGTTACGCTGCCGGAGATCAAACGGATCGAGGTGCTCAAGGGACCGGCCGCAGCCATGTATGGATTCAACGCCTTCGACGGGGTCATCAACATCATCACCAAGTCGCCGGAGGAGATGAAGGGCACCACGCTCCAATTCGGCGGCGGCGAACTGGGCACAATCAGCAGCGCGGCGGTCCATGCGGGAACCGTCGGCAAATTTGGCTATCGGCTCTCCGTCGGACGCGACCAAACACAGCAATGGGGGAACCACGACGCCCTCGCGTTCCGGTCGCACAAGTTCAATGTGCAGACCGACTATGCCCTGTCGGCCGTTTCCAAATTGCAGATCTCCGGAGGGCTGATCGAGACCAATCGGTACGACGGGCAGGTCGGCGAAATCACGAGTAACTCGGTTCGTCCGTCGTTCGGATATGCCAACGTCCTCTATGAACGGGGCGCGTTGCTCGTTCGGGCCTGGTGGTCCGGCTATACCGACGACGCGACGATCAACCCCACCTCTCAATTGTTCAACCTGATCCGGATCACCGACAGGAACGGAGCGTCCACCAACCCCTTCTCCGCAAACACCTATAACGTAGACGTGCAACATGCGGCCGATCTCTGGTCCACCAACCGATTGCTTTATGGGATCAATTATCGTCACAACTCGCTGTCGAGCAGCGCGACGGACCAATTCAGCCGGGAGGATCGGCTGGGTCTGTTCATTCAGGACGAATGGCGTCCGACAGCGGCCCTGACGGTCGTCGCCGGCGTTCGCTATGACCTGCATACCCAGATCAATGGCACCTGGAGCCCGCGATTAGCTATTTTGTATCAGCCGATCGAGGGCCACACATTCCATCTGTCAGGCTCTGCCGCCTACCGGCCGCCGACCCTCTTTGAATCACATCAAGACCAGCGAGTGCTTTCGCCAAACCCCTTTGCGCCGCCCGGGTTTCTCACGGTTCCGGTCACGGGCTCGACCGGGCTCGCTCCTGAACAGATCACGTCCTAC
>WBZU01002413.1_pt1 | contig 12945 bp, 10 predicted proteins | sample 5204311 | NCBI WGS metagenome assembly WBZU01 (sample SAMN12344359, study PRJNA552823) | activated sludge metagenome | biome: Activated sludge suspended growth; feature: Nitrification reactor; material: Wastewater; isolation source: activated sludge from nitrification reactor of wastewater...
TATTCTTAAGATGGAGTCGCTTACGCCCATCAGGAGGGGTATAGTTCAAATGAATGGCACGGCTTATGTAGGTAATAAATTAGTATGTGAAGGTGTCCTCACTGCCCAAATCGTCAAAAGGTCTGCTGAAAGTGATCAAAAGTAATATACATCCAGAGGCTCGTATTGGAGCCAATACTGTAATAGAGCCATTTGCTACAATTGGAGCAGATGTGGTGATTGGAAACAACTGTTGGATTGGTCCATATGTTACCATAATGGATGGATCTAGAGTTGGAAATTCTTGTAAAATATTTCCAGGGGCAGTGGTAGGTGCTATCCCTCAAGATCTGAAATTTGGAGGTGAAGCTTCAACATTGGAGATTGGAGACAACACCATTGTGAGAGAATATTGTACTCTAAATCGAGGTACTAAAGCATTAATGACAACCCGGATTGGCTCGAATTGCCTTCTTATGGCCTATGTTCATGTCGCACATGATTGTATTGTTGGAAATAATGTTATTCTTGCCAATAATGTGAATCTGGCTGGACACATTACTATTGATGATTATGCCATCCTTGGAGGATTAACAGCAGTTCACCAATTTGTACAAATTGGACGACATGTAATGGTTGGTGGAGGATCTTTAGTAATGAAAGACATTCCTCATTATGTGAAGGCAGCAAGAAACCCATTGTCCTATGAAGGAGTGAATTCTATCGGATTGAGGAGGAGAGGTTTTACTCAAGAACAAATCAATAATATCCACGAAATTTACAGGTACCTTTTTATAAAGAACAGTAATATATCGCAAGGATTGAAAATGGTTCAAGCAGAACTTCCTGATACAGCCGAGAAGGATGAAATTGTACAGTTTATAATGGCATCCCAACGTGGCATTATGAAAGGGTATCACAGTACAATATCATGAAAATAAGCCTGGAAGGAGTCTCTAAAAAGTTTAATTCTTCCTGGGTAATCAAAAACTTTGATTTTGAATTCAATGAAGGAATATCTTACGGCATAGCCGGTAGGAATGGAGTTGGTAAGTCTACATTGATGCAACTTATCGGCGGAATGATCAGACCCAACAAAGGAAAAGTTCATTGGGTAGTGAATGGAAAAGAGACCAGGAAAGATTTTGAGCCATTGATCTGTATGGCAGCCCCTTATATGGACTTGCCTTCTTATTTTACCATAAATGAATTATTGAATTTTCACTTTACATTTAAAAGCTACATTGACAATATTTCCAGTCATGACTTCTGGGATCTGACTGATCTGAAAAGCCATCAAAGAAAAACAATTCTTGAACTCTCTTCAGGACTATATCAGAGATTAAAATTAGCGCTTGCGATACTCTCTGAGGGAGAGGTTCTCCTTTTAGATGAACCAACCACTAATTTAGACTCCGAAGCAAGAAAATGGTTCTCAAAACTGTTGCACGATTTTGCAAAAAACAGAACTGTAATAATAGCCTCCAACGAAGAACAGGATTTTTTTCATACCCAAATAAAAATTGAGTTAAAACAGTATATGAAAGTATAAAATACTTACCTTGGGCACTTATTTAGTTCATATGCCAAGTTTAACTCCTTATTCAGGTCCATTTGGAAAAAAGGAATTGCTTCATCTTTTACGCCGTACACTTTTTGGTGTGAGAATTTCAGATCTCAAACAACTTGATGGCAAATCATTAATTTCAGTTATTGATGTATTGTTGAAAGATCCGCCTCCGGATGCCGGACCTTTGAAAACTTATTTTACAGTAAGCAACAATGTCAAAACTGACAATCTGGATACTACTGTGCCTATGGGAACCAGCTGGGCAAATATACCTATTCCTATTGGAGCAAACCCAAACCCAAATGGGTACAGAAGACTCAGTTATAAAAATTGGTGGACAGGACTTCAGATACATCAAGATATTAGCATATATGAAAAAATGGTGCTATTCTGGCACAATCATTTTGCAACTGAAGATTCTGTTGTAGAACAAGCATTGTTGTCATATTATACCAATGTTGCTCTGCGAAAAAACACACTAGGTTCATTTCGACAAATGGTAAAAGATATCACTCTGGATCCTGGAATGCTGCGCTACCTCAATGGGAATTTGAATAAGAAAAGCGCTCCGGATGAGAATTATGGTAGGGAGCTTCAGGAACTGTTTTGTATAGGAAAAGGATCAGGATCGGGATATACAGAAGACGATGTAAAAGCAGCAGCCAGAGTGCTCACCGGGTGGACTTTTATCACTCAAAAGAAAGACGCGAACAATGCAACTTATGCAATCCTTCCTGAGACTAGTTTTGTGAGTGCAAATCATGATGTGGATGCAAAACAATTTTCAGCATTTTATAAAAATAAACAAATCCTTCGCACACCAAAAGCTGGTGAGGAGAGATTAATGGCTGAATTGGAAATCGATGATATGATTTCTATGTTATTGGAAACTGACGAATGTGCAAAATTCATTTGTAGGAAATTGTGGATTTATTTTGTTTATTATGATATAACTCCAGACATTGAATCCAATGTTATCGAACCTCTGGCAGAAATTTTTAGGAAGAATTATGACATAAAAGAAGTATTGCGCGCACTGTTCACGAGCGATTACTTTTTTAAATCTGAAAATTTTGGTTGTATGCTTAAAAGTCCAACAGACTTTACGATAGGAATGTTACGGACTTTTCAGTTGCCAATCCCCAAACCGGATGATGCAGTACATTCAGATTTAGCTTATGTAAATTTTTCTCAAATCAGAAATTATGTGATTAAAGGTGGGTTTGATGTAGGTGATCCACCAAATGTTGCAGGATGGCCGGCGTATTACCAAGCTCCTGTTTTTCATGAATATTGGTTAGATACGACAACTTATCCGGAACGAAAAAATTTCTTTGAAGCTGTAGGTAAGTCAGGTCTCAATAGTGGAAATTCAGTATTTCTGGACGCAAATAAAAACCAAAAATTAACTATTGATTATGTGAGTTTTGTGAAGCAGTTTGCTCATCCCGAAGATCCAAATGAATTAATCAATGAAGCAATCGAATTACTCTTCGGTGTAAGTATTTCAGATGCGGTAAAAAGTCAAATAAAAACAACCTATTTATTACTTGGGCAAAGTTCAGATTATTATTGGACAGATGCTTATCAGATTTTTATCGGGGATCCATCTACAAGTGATCCAGAAGCAAAACGAGTGCCAAGTATGTTACAAGATTTATTTATCTATTTGCAATCAGCAGCAGAATATCACCTGTGCTAATATTTTCATTAAATTATTAATTTTTTAAAATGAAAAGAAGATCGTTTGTCCAATCCGTTCCACTGGCAATAGGTGGGGTCTCCCTGAATGCATATAGTGCATCACCGTTTTTCGGTGGATTAGATTCTCTGATGTATGATACTGATCGTGTGCTGGTGATCGTGCAGCTAACTGGAGGGAATGACGGTTTGAATACAGTCATCCCATTGGACCAATATGCCACGCTGTCTTTAGATACCATCAGGAAAAATGTTTTACTTCCTGAGTCTTCCGTATTAAAATTGTCTGGTACATTCGGAAAGACAGGATTACATCCGGCAATGAATAGGTTCAGCGAATTATGGGATGATGGTCAGTTGAGTATAGTGCAAGGAGTTGGTTATCCCCAATTTAGTTTTTCGCATTTCCGATCTACTGATATTTGGATTACTGGCAGTGATACAAAAGAGTATCTCAACTCCGGTTGGACAGGTAGATATTTAAATTATGAATATCCAAACTTTCCAGTTGGTTTCCCAAATTCTATAATGCCTGATCCTCCCTCTATCCGGATTGGTGGCAGTGTTGGTTTAGGGCTTCAGAACCAAGGCGTGAATATGGGCATAGCCATCAACAACACTAAAGATTTACTCAACCTTACAGGAAATATTTTCAAAGATCCGGCACCTGTAAATTGCACCGGTAAGGAATTGCTTTATGTAAGAGAAGTTCAAAGGCAGACAGATAAATTTGGAGATGCGGTTGAGTTAGCAGCAAATAAGGGAAAGAACTTAACATCGCTCTACCCAAAATCTTCACCAGCTGAACCCGGCGCTGCATTGGGAAGTGCACTTTCAATAGTTGCAAAATTAATTTCAGGTGGCTTAAAAACCCGCGTCTATTGGGTCAGCACAGGTGGTTTTGATACACACTCCGCTCAAGTGAACAGTACTGACCATACTCAGGGAAATCATGCCAACTTACTGAAAGGAGTATCAGATGCGATTTATGCATTTACCGATGATTTAAAGTTATTAGGTTTGAGTGATAGAGTATTGGGAATGACATTTTCAGAATTTGGTAGAAGAATCGTATCCAATGCATCAGGGGGCACTGATCATGGTGCAGCTCAACCGATGTTCTTGTTCGGCTCAAAAGTTTCTTCTAGTGTTATAGGACAAAATCCTGTAATTGATGCCGCTTCGACATCAAAATCCAATCTGCCAATGCAGTACGATTTTAGATCCGTATATGCTTCTATATTGCAAGATTGGTTTTGTGTTCCGCAACCGGATTTGGATGCCATCATGCTTAATAATTACCAGCAGATTCCAATTCTCCAGAAATCAAACTGCATACCAACCTCTGTTCATGACTCTAATAACAGAGCTGGCCAGAATTTGGTATCAGCATATCCCAATCCTTTCGTTTCAAATACAACTATTAAATTTGAAAGTTTGGGAGGTCACACCATGATTCAAATTATCTCTGATTCAGGTCATGTAATTCGAACTTTAATCAATGAACATATGTCAGCCGGATTGTATCAGGTAAATTGTGATTTGGAAGGTATGCCTGAAGGAATTTACTATGTTCGATTGCAAAACGAATCCATCCAGCAGGTCAAAAGTTTGATGAAAGTAAGATAATTCATTTTAAAATCATTATAGAATCAGGATGCTAAAAATTTCAGAATTTTAATCTTGATCTGCGAATTATACCAAACTATTTCCTGGGTTAACGAATCAGTTGATTAATGCAAATAATTTTCTCGGGTAATAGTGCCGACACCGGACTATTATTTTCAATACGAATCTTTAGTTTTTGACCGGGTAAAATATCAAAGTAATTTGGAAAATATCTAATGTTTTCAGATTCTTGGAGATAAACACCTTTTGCCGGATTGTTGCATGTAATGAAAAAAGAATAGACTCCATTGTAATTTGTAATAGATGTCATTTCAAACTGCGTTTCTTCCCACTTTATTTTCTTTGGGACATCAAACAAATGCCATTTTATGTTGGATATTTTTTGATTAAAAGGCTGAAGGACTAGTATGTGATTGTGTACATCAAATGGAAAACTCAATTTCGAAATATCCAGCTCATAGACTATTTTGGATTCGTTCGCTTTAAGTTGGAAATTTATTTTTTCCTGCCATATTGTTTTACCCTTAGTCTCAATAATTTTAATGTCAAGTGAATCCGTGTAAGGATATAGCAAGTCTGATGTTGCAAAGACATGTACAAGGTTAAACTTAGACTCTGCTGATATCAATACTGGTTTATAGATTTCTTTAGTTTTATGCTGCAGAGCTTTCCATCGACCTGAATACTCTCTACCTGACCAGGAAATTCCGGGCCAACAATCATTGTACTGCCAGTATAAAGTACCCATGCAGTATGGTTTGGCTCTTCGATGTGCTTCTATTCCTACAGCCATTCCGTCAGCCTGAGTCAATTGGCTCAGGTATATCATATCTGGAAAATTTGTTGGATCTGGAAAATCGTGCTGTATGTATTTTGAAATGAGCTTATTGCCTCGAGGATGTTTTTGATGTGATAGTAATGACGGAGATTGAAGGTCCCATTCTGAAGAATCAGCGATTTGCACAATAGTTGACAGTGATGGCAACGACTGGAATCCGGCTTCACTCATAAATCTGGGAACTCGGGTTTCAAAAACATCGAACGGCATCTCATCGTGCCAAACTCCCCAATCATGGGCGTCGCCTTCAGATTGAAATCTACTATCGCCTCTCCCGAAAAGTGGTGATGATTCCCAATAATCCGTTCTACTGAAGGATTGAACAGCCGTAGGTAATATGGATTTAAAAAGTTTATCGTAATCAGAACTGAGCTTGGATTTGATGGATTTAGTAAGTAATGTCTGCCAACCCCAACGATCCCATCCTTCGCTAATTTCATTATTCCCACACCATAGTGCGAGGCAAGCGTGTGCGGAAATCCTTTTTACTTGATGGTCGGCTTCCGCCAAGACATTGTCCAGAAAATCTTCATCACCCGGATACATCCCACAAGCAAACATAAAATCTTGCCAAATTAAAATCCCTAAACTATCGCAGATATGATAAAATCTTTCCGTTTCGTAAGTTCCTCCACCCCAAATTCTCAACATATTAAAGTGGCAATCTTTGGCGTCTTGCAAAAGTTGGATTGGGTCAGCATCTGGTTTCAGAATATCAGGGGGAATATAATTAGATCCTTTGATAAAAATTTGTTCACCATTTACCAAGAAGTAAAATGACTTTCCATCTTTATCATTCTCATGTACCAATTTGATCTGCCTTATACCGCATTGCCATTGTTTGGAAAAATGGTGATTCAAATTCATTGACCTTGCGTTTAATGTAACACGATACAATTTTTGATTTCCGTTTCCATTAGGCCACCACAATTCCGGATTTTTGATTTTTATTTTTTTTCGAAACAAATGAGTTCCAGCTTCCAAATTTTCCTGAAATATAAACTTCCGATCATCCATCAACAACTCGAACTCGTATTCATCAGAATTTGAAGCAGTATATTCTACCATGAGTTCCAGCTCAGCCTTACCATTTTGAATTTTCATGGTTTGCAGACTAGCATAATCACAATGAATATTCTGATTAATAATGATTTCAGGCAAACTTGAAATTCCGTTACTTATCAATTTTGGGCCAAAATCCCAACCAAAATGATATTGTGGTTTACGTATAGTTACTCTTGCTTCTCCCGGTAGGGGAGTGATTTGTTTTGAATAAAGATTTTGAGATATCAAATCTGCCGACTTGATATGAATAAGGCACTCGTTTCTACCTTTTTGTATGTAATTTTTGATATCATACCTCCACTTGCGAAATGCATTATTACTCTCACCAACCAATTTACCATTGATCCAAATTTCGCAGTAAGTATCTAACCCGTCACATTCCCACCAGACATGACTTGCATTCATCTGTAGTTCTGTTAAATCGAAATAGCTTCTATACTGATTGCTCTCAGCGTTGTAGATTTGAGCATTGAATTCATTTATCCCCTTATATGGGCTTTGGATCATGTGATTTTCAATCAAGGCTGAAATGTGGTTACCGGGAATCGTACATGGGTACCACTCTTTCTGAGATAAAATATTCCACTCCCAACCGGACAGATAGATTTTTTCTGTCTGCGAGTGCAAATAACTTAAGCTTAATGCTGTCATCAATAAAACAAGATATACACGCATAGCACAAAAATACTGAAACTCATTTCCTTGAGACTCAATCCTATCAGATAGATGGTCTGAAATATTGAATTGATGCTAAAATGATTGAATCACTCTTCGTGAGAAGGTGCACTGCCATTGATGATTAAATTTTGGGATTGTTTTGCCCAATCGGCAATCCCTTTTCTTTGCTCATCCGACAAGTTGGCTTCAGGATGAAGTCCAAGCGCTGTATAGTAGTTAGGTGGCATTTCTTTTTTCTCAACAATCTCTCCAATCTCTTCCATTTTATGTGCTTGTTTCTTGGCTGAATATGCTGAAAATTCGGAAAAATTTAGTTTGCCTTTGCCCTCTTTTACGTGGTGGTTTAGCCAAAAGCTCACTGGTTGTATTTTTGCATACCATGGATATTTGGTGATGTTGCTATGGCAATCAAAGCAGGATGAACGTATCGTTTGCTCCAGCTCAGGAGTTATTGGGTATTTATCAAACACCAGACCCGGATGTTGGTCAGAAGTGTTGTTATTGAACTTAAATAACTGAAGCAAGAGTAAGAAAATGATTAAACCGGTCAATATTTTTTTTATCATAGCGCCAAAAATAAAAAAAGGCTACCTGTTTAGGTAGCCTTATCGTTAAAAATAAAATTTTTACTTTGCTTGCTCGCTGGAAGCACCATCTTTTGAGCAGGTTTTAGCACCTTTCTTGCAACATGATTTAGCACCTTTCTTGCAACAAGCTTTTGATTCGCCACCGGTGCAAGCTTTTTTAGAATCAGACATTGAAGAGCCATCGGCACTTACAAACATCGCCTTTCCTTCGTCAAATACCACATCATTATAAGTAACTGTTCCTGCAGCATCTGTAGATTTTCTTTGAAAACTCACTTTTCCTGACTTTTCACAAACTTTTTTCTCGATAGTAGCATCAGCTTCTGCTGCTTTAAGGGCTGCTTCTGAAACAGCAGCTGAAGATGCGCTGCACGATTTTGCGTCTTTTTTGGCATGTTGGCAAGTTTGTGCAGATAATGGATTGAAACTCAATCCGATAAACAATCCTAAAACGATTAAGATACTTTTCATATTTGATTTAAATTTAATTAATAATCTTTGCAAAAATAAAACGAAATATGGGATCATTTTGTTCCCTTAATCAAATATTAACTTACATTTATGATACTATAGGTTTAACTTGCTGTCAAACAATCAGATATTTGAGCTTTTTAGCTTTAGAATCAGGCTATTTGGTAAACAAGCGAAGTTTTTTTGAAATAAAATGAAAGTTACTGAGATGAAGCATTTGTACATTTATATAGGGATTTGTGCCGGAGTTTTGGCATTGTCTGTACTTTGGGCGTGTAAGAGCGCAAAAGTTATAGATTACACTAAAGAAGATTACATTCGGATTGGCTCCGGTGGCGGTTTTGTGGGTAGGGAGCTTTTTACAAATTTGTATAAAGATGGAACCTTGATAAATTCAGCTCAAGTGAAAGCCAAAATGAAAAAAACTGACGCCACCCAAATGTTCCAGAATCTCAGCTCACTTAGGCTCTTTGATGCAGAGGAGAGCAATCCCGGAAACATTTATAAGTTTATTGAAATAAAAATAGGTGATCAGGTGAAAAGACTGGTATGGGATGGGTCAAAGCAAGCTACTGAGCCTAATTTAAATTTGTTTTATTCCAATATGGAACACTTCATACAAAAAGCTTTTAAAGAAACAAAATAAACAAGATGAAATTCAGATTTACATTTGTATTGATAGCCTTGGCTTTAGGGTATAGCGTGGGTTTTGGTCAAATGAAAAAGAACATTCGTTTTGATCAATCAAGTAAGCCAAAGACGCCTGGAATTTTGACGAAAGCGAATACCCATGAGGGAAGTAATTTCGGGTGGAGTGTATTGCAAGATCTACCATCGTTGCCACTTTCTAAAAGGGTATTGGAAAATGCCTCTATGCGTATGTCGGTAATCAGTCAAGATAAGAATGATCGGCCTACGAGATTCGAATGCGTCTTGCCGGCTCAAACCAGGTCCGATTCCAAAGAGTTTTGGAACGATTTTATCGGGCAAAGACTAGCATTAGAAGGTACAGGGACTCAGTTCGTAGTAAAGCGAAATGAGTTGGATGAACTAGGCATCCGGCATATTCGCATGCAGCAATATTTTGCTGGTGTACCTATTTATGCATCAGAGTATTTTATTCATCTTTACTCTAAGGATCAAAAACTGATGGCACATGGTAATGCTGAAGTTCCTTCAATTGCTCCAGTACAGGCGAGAATAAGCAGTAATCAGGCATACCAATTTGCCAAAAAACATCTGAGCGATGTAGAAAAAATAGCCACTGACGAAGTGACTTATGGTATTGGCGGATTAAGAACCGGTCTCAAGTCTCAATCATTGGAGTATTGGAAAGACAAGACTAGCAATTGGTTTTTGGTATATATACTGGATATCATGCCGCAAGCTACTGAAAGATATCAAGTCATTGTCGATGCTATAAATGGTAAAGTACTTAAAAGCAGCACAAGCATTTGTAAGCTGCATTCACAAGGAGCACTACACTCTCATGATCATAATCTTGAAGGAACATCCATGCTATCACCCCTTGGAGATGAAATGGCAAACGGTACAGATTTATTGGGTGTAAATCGCAGTTTTAGAACATGGAAAGAAGGTTCAAGATACTATATGATTGATGGGTCGAGATCTATGTTTAACCCATCTGCTTCCAAAATGCCAGATGAACCGGTAGGTGCAATTTTTACTATTGACGCATTAAATTCAAGAGCAGGTAGCAGCAATTTTCAAGCTGATCATATCACCTCGTCAAACAATATCTGGAATAATCCTACAGCCATTTCAGCACACTACAATGCAGGCAAAGCTTATGACTATTATTTGGGTACTCATCAAAGAAACAGTATCAATGGGGAGAAAGGCACCATCATATCTTTCATCAATGTTACGGATGAAGACGGAAAGAAAATGGACAATGCTTTTTGGAACGGTGAAGCTATGTTTTATGGAAATGGAAATCAGGCATTTACACCTTTGGCAAAAGGGTTGGATGTGGCAGGGCATGAGATGTCACATGGTGTCATTCAAAATTCTGCAAATCTGACTTACGAGAATGAGTCTGGTGCGTTGAATGAATCATTTGCAGACATTTTTGGGGCAATGATAGATCGTGAAGATTGGAAAATGGGTGAAGATGTTGTCGTAAAAGCATATTTTCCATCAGGAGCCCTTAGAGATTTAAGCAATCCTCACAATGGCGCTAGTCAAGGTAATTATGCCTGGCAACCCAACCATGTAAATGAACAATATAAAGGAACAGAGGATAATGGAGGCGTCCATATCAACAGTGGGATTACAAATTATGCTTATTACCTTTTTGTACAAGAGATTGCAAAAAATATGAGCGAGGAACAGGCAAAAATTATTGCTGAAAAGGTTTATTACAGAGCATTGACAAATTATCTGACCAGATCATCCAAATTTCTTGATTTAAGAGCATCTATCGAACAAAGTTGTAAAGACCTGTATGCATCAAATGCAAATGTTCTGGCAGCTGCACAGTCTGCATTTAGCAAGGTAGGTATCGGTGGAGGCGGAAGCACAGGTGGTGGAAATTATCAGAAGGACCTTTCACCTAATCCTGGAAAAGAATATATCGTGTGTACAGATCAAAACCTAGATGGAGTATACTTGGTGGATGAACAAAATTCAAAATTTTTCGAGTTGTCGACAAAAAGTATTATTTCAAAACCGAGTGTTACTGATGATGGCACAGAGATCTATTATATTGCCAGTGATAACTCTATGCATGGGTTGTTTTTTAATAGTCAGACAAGTGCTTATCAAGACGTCGATTTAGATCCGGGAAATAATATTTATAGAAATGTTGTAGTGTCAAAAGATGGAAGGTTGTTAGCTGCATTACTCAATACAGAAGAAAAAATTATTCATGTGTATGATTTTGTTTCTCAACAATGGAAAAGTTTTACACTTTACAATCCGACCTACACTCAGGGCGTTTCAACCGGAGAAGTGAAATATGCGGATTTTATGGATTTTGATTTGTCAAGCCAATATATACTTTATGATTCATATAGCTCCATTGCAAGTAATTCAGGAGGAGCTACAGTAAATTATTGGGATATTGGATTCCTAAAGGTTTTTGAGAGCAGCTCAAAAACCTTTTCAGATGGAAAAATCGAAAAACTGTTTTCCGCTCTACCAGAAAATACAAGTATTGGCAATGCAATATTTTCTAAAAATTCACCTTACATCATTGCATTTGATTATGTACAAGAAGATTTGTTTTCAACAAATTATGCCATTCTTGGTACTAATATAGAAACTGGAGAGACTGAAGCGATTCTAGACAACCGTTCGGGAACAGGATATCCAAATTATAATGTCTTGGACAATCGTGTCATTTATGAAGACGAATCATCTCAATTTAATTTGTTTAAAATTCCAGTAGGAGGTACAAAAATTAGTGGAAGTGGAACTCCTGCGCGAGTTGTAGATGCTGCTCGATGGGGTTCTTATTTTGGACTCGGTAAAAGAAGTTTGATAAACACCAAGGATTTACCTGCAGTTAAAAAAATGGAGTTTGGGCCTAATCCTACAACAGAATTATTGAATTTGTATTTAGAAATGGATCATTCCACTGACCTTCAATATCAGTTAGTTGATGGTTCAGGAAAGATTTGGAGAAATGGTACCGAAAAACTCATAGATGGTAGTAATCATCTTCAGATTCGCGTAGCAGATTTGACCGATGGATTATACCATTTGGTTTTAAGTGTGGACAATCAAACAAAGACATTATCTATTTATAAGTAAAATTAAATTTTCTGAAATCCCAGCCGAAGAAGATTCTGGTTATTCGATTTAGTTCGATCGGTGATATTATTTTGACTTCTCCGGTACTCAGGTGCGTGCATCAGCAAATGAAGGCTGAAGTACATGTGCTAACCCGAACTACTTTTGCCGGATTGTTTTTAAGTAATCCAAATGTCAGCAAGGTTTGGGCGGTTGAAAAATTCGTAGATAAGGAACTTCTTGAGGCTCTACGGGCTCAAAAATTTGAATTATGTATTGATCTCCATAATAATTGGAGAAGCATGCAGGTATGTTGGAATCTGGGAGTAAAAACAATCAACTATTCTAAGCAGAACATTCAAAAATGGCTCAAAGTCAGACTTAAAAGTTGGTACTCATTTCAGGCACGACATATCGTAGATCGTTATTTTGAATCTCTCAAGACTTTAAAAGTAGAATATGACGGAGGAGGATTAGAATATTTCTTTGATCCTAGTTTTGTGGCATCTCTGGAGATGATCAATAGTGTAAGGCGTAATTATATTGTTGGGGTTCTAGGAGCTGCCCATGTGACAAAGCAAATTCCTTATGATCTTTGGAAACAGATTATCAGTATCAGGGCTTCCAGAAAAATGGTGCTTTTGGGTGGGAAAGATGTGCTAAACTTGGGC
>WBZU01002416.1_pt1 | contig 12930 bp, 18 predicted proteins | sample 5204311 | NCBI WGS metagenome assembly WBZU01 (sample SAMN12344359, study PRJNA552823) | activated sludge metagenome | biome: Activated sludge suspended growth; feature: Nitrification reactor; material: Wastewater; isolation source: activated sludge from nitrification reactor of wastewater...
CGAGGCGATGGCCGCCGCCTTCGGGCAGGTCGACTTCATCATCGCCGCCACCAACCCCGGCCCGGCCTTCAAGGCGGAGTCCACCAAGTCCAACGAGGACCGGGACCTGATCGACCTCGTGACCGGCAGCAGCGCGGCCCGCTGGGGGCTCCGGGGCGGCATGTTCGCCACCCGGGTGCTGTCGAGCTTCGCCCCCCGGCTGCCCACCACGCTCCTCGACGTGGCCACCGCCCGCTTCCCCGACATGATCTCGATGGGCGGGCTCACGATCATCTCGAACATCTACGGCAACCCGGCGGTGTCGATCCCGGCGGGCACGATCGACGGCCTGCCGATCGGGCTCCAGGTGCTCGGTCGCCACCACGAGGACGAGCTGCTCTTCGACGTCGCCCTCGCCGTCGAGCGCGAGCGGCCGTGGCCGATGGTCGCCCCGGCGGCGGCCGCCACCGTCGCCGCCTAGGACCGGCCCGCCCCCGCCGGCGATCAGCCGGCCGGCGGCGGCCCCGCCGGCGGGGTCATGAACCCGGTCTCGGCCGATCGCGCGTCGGGGTCGACGGCGAGCACGACGCGCGCCCGCTTGCCGCCCTCGGGGTCGTCGGTCACCGTGAACATCGCCCCCCAGTCGGCCGGATCGCCGCCGGCCAGGACGTCGGTCCCGTCGGTGGTGTCGAGGTCGCCGTGGTAGGGCGCCGACGCGAACACGGCGTGGTTCAGCTCGTCGGGGAAGTAGAGCTGGGTGGTGACGACGGTGGCGTCGCCGAGGTGCACTCGGGTGTGGATGTGCACGGCGCGACCGGTGTACCAACCCGGGTAGATCGTGGCGAACTCCACGATCCCCTCGGCGTTGGCGGTCTGGGTCCCCCGCAGGAACGTGGTGCCCGCGCCCTCGTCGTCCGCGGGATCCTCGGCCCCGTCGGTGTAGGCCGAGTAGTCGCCGTCGGCGTCGCAGTGCCAGAACTCCACCACCGCCCCCGGCAGCGGCGTGCAGGCGTCGTCCACCACCAGCGCGCCGATCCGCAAGGGGAGGCCGGGCTTGCCCTAGGTGAGGTTTCGCCGCTCCCACAGCTCGGGCGACGGGAACGGCCCGGCGGTCACCTCGGGCTGGGTGAGGCAGGCGCCGAGGCTCTCAGGTGCGGCGGGCCGACGCGATCGCGGCGCCGGCGGCCACCACGACGAAGGCGGCGATGGCGAGCAGCACGATCGTGCCGCCCGAGGGGGTGTCGGCCTGGAACGAGATCGCCACCCCGGCCACCGAGGCCAGCACGGCCACCAGGGTGGCGATCACCAGCGTCCCGCGGAAGCTGCGGGCCACGAGCTGGGCGGTGGCCACCGGCACCACCATCAGGGCGCTGATCAGCAGCAGGCCGACCACCCGCATCGACACCACCACCGTCACCGACGTGACCATGGCCAGCACCAGGTTCAGGCCGAGCACCGGCAGCCCCGACGCTCGGGCGTACTCCTCGTCGTCGCCGACGGCGAACAGGTGGCGCCCGAGGCCGACGGTGACCGCCAGCACGACGCCGGCCAGCGCGGCGAAGGTCCACACGTCGTGGGTGGTCGTGGTGGTGATGGCGCCGAACAGGTAGGCGTCCAGGTTGGTGCTGCGGCCCGGCGGCGCCTGCGAGACGATCACGACGCCGCCGGCGATGCCGCCGTAGAAGAGCACGGCGAGGGCGACGTCGCCGCTGGTGCGCCCGCGGGCCCGGATCAGCTCGACCACCACCGAGCCGACCACGGCGGCCACCAGCGCGGTGAGGACCGGGGAGGTGGCGGTGACCAGGCCGATCGCCACGCCGGTGAGGGCGACGTGGCCCAGCCCGTCGCCGATCAGGGCGAGCCGGCGCTGCACCAGGTGGACCCCGACCGGCGGCGCGGTGAGCCCGACCAGCAGCGCGGCCAGCAGGGCGCGCCGCATGAACGCGTACTGGAGCAGCTCGACCTCCATCAGGCCCCGCCCCCGAGGCGTTCTTGGCCGAGCCCGAGCCCGGGCGGGACGGGCGGGTCGCCGTGGTGGTGGTGCCAGTCGTCGTCGTGGCCGTGGCGGTGCTCGTCGGGCGCCTCCGCCGCCGGGCCGTCGTGCACGACCGCACCGTCGCGCAGCGCGACCGTGCGGGTGATCACCCCGGCGGCGGGCCCGAGCTCGTGGGTGACCAGCACGATCGTCGTGCCCCGCTCGGCCAGCGCGCCGAGCGTGGCGGCCAGCGCCACCTGGTTCTCGTGGTCGACCCCGGCGGTCGGCTCGTCGAGGACGAGCACCTCCGGGTCCGACGCCAGCGCCCGGGCGATCAGCGCCCGCCGCTGCTGGCCGCCCGAGAGCGTCGCCAGCGGCGCCCGCGCCCGATCGGCCAGGCCCACCGTGGCCAGCGCCTCGTCCACCGCCCGACGATCCTCGGACCCGAAGCGCCGGAAGGGGCGCGGCCCCCGCAGGCGGCCGACCTCCACCACCTCCCGCACGGTCACCGGCACCCCGCCCACCGCCGCCTGGCGCTGCGGCACGTAGCCGAGGCGTCGCCAGGCTCGGAACCGGCGGCGGTCGACGCCGAACAGCTCGATCGACCCGCCGAGCACCGGCACCAGCCCCAGGATCGATCGCACCAGCGTGGACTTGCCCGACCCGTTGGGGCCGAGGATGCCCACCGCCTCGCCGGCGTGGATCGCCAGGTCGAGGTCGCGCACGACCGGACGGCCCTCGTAGCCGAGGTCGGCGTGGCGGAAGGCCACCACCGGGGCAGCGCCGGCCCGGCTCACCGACACCGCTGGCCCCTGCGCAGCGTGGCGAGGTTGGCTCGCATCACCTCGAGGTAGGTGCGTCCGGCCGACCGGTCGGTGATCGTCTCGACCGGGTCGAGGACCGCGGTGGCCACGCCGGCCTCGTCGGCGACGGTCCGCGCCACCGCCGGGTCCACCAGCGCCTCGGTGTACACGGTGGTGACCCCCCGGTCCTCGACCAGGTCGACCACCCGGGCCAGGGTGGCCGGCGACGGCTCGCGGTCGGGGCTGATCCCGGCGATGCCCACCTGCTGGAGGTCGTAGCGGCGGGCGAACCACCCGAACGCCTCGTGGCTCGTCACCAGGGTGCGGACCGCGCAGGAGCGCAGCCCGGCTCGCAGCTCGCCGTCGAGCTCGTCGAGGCGCGCCACCAGGTCGGTCGCCCGCCGTCGGTACCCGTCGGCGCCGGCGGGATCGAGCGCGGCCAGCCGCTCCCCCACCGCGGTGGCCACCCGGGCCAGCCGGGTGGGGTCGAGCCACAGGTGGGGATCGGGGTGGCGATCGTGACCGTCCCCGTCCTCGTGGCCGTCTCCCTCCTCGTGGCCGCCGGACGCCGCCGGCGGATCGCCGGCCACGGCCAGCGCGTCGAGGATCGGGGCGCGGCCTCCCGCCGCCGCCTCGTCCACCGCCGGCTGGAACCCCTCGACCAGCACGACGAGGTCGGCCTCCTGGAGGATGGCCACGTCGCGCGGCGAGAGCTCGAGGTCGTGGGGCTCGGCGCCGGGCGGGGTCAGGTCGTGCACGTCCACCCGGTCGCCGCCCACCTCCTCGGCCACCCACGCCAGCGGCTCGAAGGCCGCTTCCACCCGGAGCCGACCATCGCCGCCGGCCAGGCCCGAGCCGCACCCGGCCAGGCCGGCGGCGCCGCACGCCAGGCCGACGGCCAGCGCCGCCGCCCGTCGGCGACCCCGCCGCAAGAGCACATCGTCGGGCACCGACCGAGGTTCCCGTAAAATGAGAACGATTGTCAAACTCAGGAGCGCGCCGAACTCGCCGCCCGAGCGCCGACGGCGCCAGACTGGTGCGGTGCAACGGATCACGGGGCTGATCGGCGCCGTCGGCGCCGCGGTGGCCGACCTCGTCGCCTTTCCCACCCGCCAGCTCACCGCGTTCCTGGACGACGCCGACGCCGTCTGGATCGTCGACGGGTTCTCCGACCCCGACGAGTGAGCCCGGCCGATCACCCGAACGGGTGATCGTCCCCATCCGGGCGACAGAGAGGGCCGACGCGGGGCGATGATGACCGCCCGGCACCCGGCCGGACCGGAGGTGTTCCCCCCATGTGGTTCCTCATCACGTTCCTGATCGTCGGCTTCCTGGCCGGCCTGATCGCCCGGGCGCTCGTGTCCGGGCCGAGCCCGAGCGGGATCATCCCCACCACCGTCCTCGGCGTGGTCGGCTCCTTCGTCGGCGGGTTCCTCGGCTACCTGCTGCTCGGCAAGGACCTCGGCGAGGGCAGCCTCCAGCCGTCCGGGATCATCGGCTCGATCATCGGCGCCATCATCGTGCTGCTGATCTGGCGCCGGGCCGCCAGCCGCTGATCGGGCGGCGCGCAGCTCGGCGGTAGCGTCGCCGGGTGCCCCGCCCGCCCGCCGTCGCACGCCGCGCTGGCGCCGGGCGCCTCGTCGCGGCGGCGGTGGTCCTCGGCCTCGCGCCGGCCGGCTGCTCCGGCGGCGACCACTCGGCGCCCACCACCACGGCGGCGCCGACCACCACCACGCTCGTGCCCGCGGTCGAGGTGCTCGACGCCGGTGCCGCCCCGCGCGCCGTCCGCCGCTTCCGCTTCACCGCCGGGACCACCGCCCACCTCGAGGTCACCACCGACCTCGACGTGGACCAGGACGCGGGCGCCGACGCCGAGGCGCCCACGCTCGACGGCCCGGCGGTCACCCAGGCCATCTCGCTCGAGATCGGCCGGGTGGCCGCGGACGGCGCGTCGGCCGAGCTGACCGTCGAGCTGGGCGAGGTATCGATCGATCGGGAGGGCACCGATCTCACCGACGCCGAGGTGGTCGACCTCGTCGCCGAGCTCTCCGCGCTCCGCGGGTTGCGGGCCACCGCCCGCATGACCGACCGCGGCGCGGTGGAGGCGTTCGCCTACGAACCGCCCGAGGGGGCCACCGCCCGCGCCCTCACCGCCCTCGACGGCGTGGCCGACCAGGTCGCCTCGCTCACCGTGCCGCTCCCCGAGGCCGCCATCGGCGTGGGCGCCCGGTGGCAGGCCACCACGGCGGCGGCGATCGGCGGGCTGCGGGCCAGCGCCCGCACCACCTACGAGCTGACGGCGATCGACGGTGACGTCCTCACCTATCGGGCCACCGTCGTCGACACGATCGCGCCCCAGGACCTGCCGGCCGATCAGCTGCCCGGGGGCACGACGGCGCGGCTCACCGCGGCCGACGTCGAGGGCACCACCACCGGCACGACCGATCTGGCCGGGCTGGCCGCCACCGCCGAGGGCTCGATCGCCGGCACCCAGGAACTCGAGGTCCGCGGCCCGGAGGGCACGACCTCGGTCACCCAGCGGCTCCAGCTCGACGTGCGGGTGGCGGCGGCGGGCTGAGCGATGGCCGGCCTGCCTGATCTCGAGCCGATGCGGGCCACCGCGGCCGACGCCCTGCCCACCGGCGACCGGTGGGCGTTCGAGCCGAAGTGGGACGGGATGCGGATCCTGGCCGGGGTCGACGGCGGCGTCCGCCTGCGCAGCAGCCGCGGGCTCGACGTGACCGTCCGCTTCCCCGAGCTGGCCGGCCTGGCCGACCACCTCGGTGGCCACCGGGCGCTGCTCGACGGCGAGGTGGTCGCCTTCGACGAGGCCGGCCGCCCGAGCTTCGGCCGCCTCCAGCACCGCATGCACCTGCACGACCCGGCGCGGGTGGCCGAGGTGGCCGCCGAGGTGCCGGTCGCCTACGTCGTCTTCGATCTCCTCCACCTCGACGACCACCCCACGATCGAGGTGCCCTACCTCGACCGGCGGCGGCTGCTGGCCGAGCTGGTCGAGCCCACCGGAGGCTGGACGGTCCCGGCCCACCACGAGGGCGAGGCGGCCGGCGCCGACCTGTTCGAGGCGGCGGCGCGGCTCGGGCTGGAGGGCGTCATGGCCAAGCGGGTCGACGGCGCCTACCTGCCCGGGCGTCGCTCCCCCACCTGGCGCAAGCTCAAGGTCCGCCGACGCCAGGAGGTGGTGATCGGTGGCTGGCGGCCGGGCACCGGCGGACGCGGGGGCGGCCTCGGGGCGCTGCTCGTGGGCGTGCGCGAGCGAGCCGGCGGCCCGCTGCGGTTCGCCGGCGGGGTCGGCACCGGCTTCGACGCCCGCACCCTCGCCGACCTCGAGGCCCGGCTGGCCGCCCGCGCCACCGAGGCCTGCCCGTTCGATCCGCCCCCGCCCTCCGACGTCCGCCGGACGGCCCGCTGGGTCGTCGCCGACCAGGTGGCCGAGGTGGCCTTCGGCGAGTGGACCGGCGACGGCCGCCTCCGCCACCCCTCCTACCTCGGCCTGCGGGCCGACAAGGATCCCGCCGCCGTGATCCGGGAGCCCGACGGCGTCCCCCGAGCCGACGGCGCGGGCGGCTCCCCGGACGACGGCGCCACCCGACGGTAGGGTCGACCCCGGCGTGCCTCCCCCCTCCCGCCCCGACGCTCCGGACGAGGTCGTCCTCACGGTGCCGGCCGACCCTCGCTACGCGCGGGTCGCCCGCCTGGCGGTCACCGGCATGGCGGCGCGGGTCGGGTTCTCCTACGACGAGGTGGAGGACCTGCGCATCGCCGTGGGCGAGGTGTGCGGCCTGCTGCTCGGCGGCGCCGCCGACGGCGAGGAGGACCCTCGCCTGTCGTTGCGCTGCCTGGTGGGCGACGGCGAGCTCCGCATCGAAGCCGCCCGCTCGCCGGCCGGCGCCGAGCTCGACGTGTCCGACCTGTCGCGCCAGATCCTCGCCGCGGTGGTCGACGAGGCCACCATCGACCGCTCGAACCGGCGCGTCGAGGTGTCCAAGCGCCACCGCGCCTAGCCGTGGCGAGCGACGATCCGAGCCGCGCCGCCGCCCTCGAGCGGTTCGTGGCCTACCGGCGGACGGGGGACCCGGCGATCCGGGACGAGCTGGTGACCGCCCACCTCCGGCTGGCCACCCACCTCGCCCGCCGGTTCGAGCACCGCGGCGTCCCCCTCGACGACCTCGTGCAGGTGGCCTCCCTCGGCCTGGTCCAGGCGGTCGAGCGGTTCGATCCCGAGCACGGCGCCGAGTTCGCCACCTTCGCCACCCCGACGATCGTCGGCGAACTCAAGCGCCACTTCCGCGACAAGGGCTGGTCGGTGCGGGTGCCCCGTCGCGTCCAGGAGCTCCACCTGCGGATCGGCGCCCTGGTCGGCGAGCTGACCCAGCAGGAGGGGCGCTCGCCCACGATCGCCGAGCTGGCGGTGGCCGCCCGCAGCTCGCCGGAGGAGGTGCTCGAGGCCATCGAGGCGGCCGAGGCGTACCGGGCGATCTCCCTCGAGGGGCCCGGCCCCCAGAGCGAGGAGCCCGCCGGCGACCTGCTCGGCGCGGTCGACGACCAGCTCGGCCACGTCGAGGACCGCCTCGTCGTCGAGCGCCTGATCGGGGCCCTCCCGCCGCGCGAGCAGCTGATGGTGCGCCTGCGGTTCTTCGAGGAGATGACCCAGGCCGACATCGCCGAGCGCCTCGGCCTCTCCCAGATGCACGTCTCCCGGCTCCTGGCCCGCTGCCTCGACCGCCTGCGCGTGCTCCTCGCCGCCGACGAGGCCGCGGACCCGCCGGGTGACGACCCGGCGACGGCCTAGGGCGCCGGGTCGAGGTCGACCGCGGCCCGACCGGCGAACCCGCCGCTGCTGCCGAACCCGGCGGCGTCGCGATCGGACCTCGGGAGCTCGTCGACCACCACGAGGTCGGCCGCCTCGACCCGCTGCACGACGAGCTGGGCGATGCGGTCGCCCCGGCGGACCTCGAACGGCTCGGTGGGGTCGAGGTTGACCAGCAGGACCTTGAGCTCGCCGCGGTAGCCGCAGTCGACCAGCCCGGGCGTGTTGAGGCAGGTGACGCCGTGGTGGAGGGCCAGGCCGCTGCGGGGCTGGATGAACCCGGCGGTGCCCGACGGCAGGGCGACGGCGATGCCGGTGGGCACCAGCGCCCGACCCCCGGCCGCGGCCAGGACGACGCCCTCGCGGGCCCGCAGGTCGAGCCCGGCGTCGCCCTCGCTGGCGTAGCTCGGCAGGGGCAGCTCGGCATCGAGCACCTGGACGGGGAGGCGCAGCACGGGTCTCGACGGTAGCGGCGCGGACCCACCGGTAGGGTCGGTGCCCATGTTGGTGTGGATGGACCTCGAGATGACCGGGCTCGACCCCGACCGCAACGTCATCGTCGAGATCGCCACCCTGATCACCGACGACGAGCTGGAGGTGGTGGCCGAAGGGCCCGACCTCGTCGTGCACCAGCCGGACGACGCCCTCGCCCTCATGGACCCCGTCGTCGTCGAGATGCACACCAGCTCGGGGCTGCTCGACCAGATCCGGGCGTCCACGATCAGCCTCGACGAGGCCGGCGCGGCCACGCTCGCCTTCCTCCTCGAACACGTCCCCGAGCCCCGCACCACCCCGCTGTGCGGCAACTCGATCGGCACCGATCGCCGGTTCCTCGCCCGCCACCTCCCGGCCATCGAGGACCACCTGCACTACCGCTCGGTCGACGTCTCCACCATCAAGGAGCTGGCCCGACGCTGGTACCCGGAGGTGCTCGCCTCCCAGCCCCGCAAGGCGGCGGCCCACCGGGCCCTGGACGACATCCGCGAGAGCGTGGCCGAGCTCCGCTTCTACCGCGAGCGCCTGTTCGTGCCCGGCCAGGCCCGGCCCCCGGCGGACCCTCCGGCCGCCTGATCCCGACCCGATCTCGATAATTCGGTTGACGGGGCGCGCGGTCGCGTGGTGCAGTGACCCCTGCGCCCCCGCCGGGGGCGCGATCGAACCACGGACCGATGTCCGCGAACCGGAGCGCCCGATGAACCCGACCACCACCTGCAACCAGCGCCTGCGGGCTGCTGGTGGTGTCGCGTCCGGGCACTGGTCCGCCGATGCCGCCGCCGCCCCGGCCGAGTACCGCCACGCCGCGGTGCTCCCGGTGCACCGGATGCCCATCACCTTCGCGGTGAAGCGCACCCACGGCATCACCCGTCGGCCGTCGGAGGCTTCGACCTAGGCACACGCCAAGCTCGAAACCGAACCTCCGAAGACGGCCGCTGGGATCACCCAGCGGCCTCTCGCCTTTTCGGGCCGAGGTTCGATCCGGACGACCCCACCGCACGAGATGCACCCACCCACCGACCACCGACCACCCGACTGAACGACCAGCACGCACGAGAGGGGAACGGCGATGTCCGCCGTCATCGACACCGAAGCAGCAACCTACGACGAGGAAGACCGGAGCTGGTGGGCGGACGCCTCCTGCGCCACCGGCGGCGCCGGCCTGACCGCGCTCTTCTTCTCCGATGAGCTCCAGGACATCGCCGCGGCCAAGCGCCTCTGCGCCGAGTGCCCGGTGATGGTCCCCTGCCTCGAGGGGGCGATCGCCCGGCGCGAGCCGTGGGGCGTCTGGGGTGGCCAGCTGTTCCTCAACGGCCACATCCTGGCGTCGAAGCGGCGTCGGGGTCGTCCTCCGAAGGTCGCCCGGCCCGAGGACCAGCTGCCCGAGATCCCGATCCCGGAGCACCTGCGCTCGGCGTGACGCCGAGGGCCGGTCTCCGGGATCGGCGAGGTCGACCGTGGCGCCGCCCGAACGGCGCCCGCGGCCGGGGTGACAGCAGGGCTCGCGCCCGACGTCTGAGCCCCGACCCGCCTGCGGTCCCGCCCCACCGGCGCCGGACCGGGAGCTCCCTGCTCCCGGGCCCGGCGCCGGCGGCGCGTCTCGGCCGGGCCTCTCGCGATGGGGGGCGACGCCGCTCGCGCCGGTACCGTCGTCGGCGTCATGGACAGCACGTCGCCCACCGACGGGACGTCCGGGTCCGACCCCGCCGAGGCCGAGGAAACCGCCGAGGGCGAGGAGGCGGCGCCCGAGACCGACGCCCGCCCCGCTCGGCGGCGTCGCCTCGACCGGCGCACGATCGCCATCTGCGTGTGCGTGGCCCTGGTGGCGGCGCTGGCCGCCGGCCTGGCCACGAGCGTCCTGACCGGCGACGACGGCTCGCCCGCCGCGGAGCAGGGCCTCGACCTCTCCAACCCGGTGGACACCGACACGCTGCTCGACGTCGAGCTGCTCACCGTCGAGGGGGCCAAGACCTCGCTGCGCGACCACCTGGCCGACCGGCCGGTCGTCGTCAACATCTGGGCCCAGAGCTGCCCTCCGTGTGTCACCGAGATGCCCCTGCTCGAACAGCTCCACCAGGACCGGCCCGACATCGACGTGCTGGGCGTCGACACCCAGGACCGCCTCGACCTCGCCCTCCCGCTGGCGGCCAAGACCGGGATCACCTACCCCTGGTTCCAGGACCCATCGGGGGACTTCTTCTACGCGGCGGAGGCGGCGGGGATGCCCACCACGCTGCTGGTCAACCCGGCCGGCGCGGTCATGGCGGTCAAGACCGGTGAGTTCAAGGATGCCGCCGACCTCGACGACTGGATCGAGCGCTACGTCGGCCCCCCTGCCTCGTGATCGACGCCCCGCTCGCGCTGGCGTTCACCGCCGGGATGGTCGCCACCGTCAACCCGTGCGGGTTCGCCATGCTCCCGGCCTACCTCGGCTACTTCCTGGGCCTGGAGACCACCGACGAGGACGCCGAGGACCCGACCGCCGGCCTCCTCCGAGCCCTGCTGGTGGGTGCGGTGGTCTCGGCCGGGTTCCTCGTGCTGTTCGCGATGGCCGGCGCGGTGGTGTCGTGGACGTCGTTCGCCGTCGGGCGCTGGTCGCCCTGGCTGACCGTGGTGATCGGCCTCGCGCTGGTGGCCCTCGGGGCGGGGTTCGTGCTCGGCTGGCAGCCGAAGCTCGCCCTCCCCCGCCTCGACCGCGGCGGGCGCGACCGGGGGCTGTGGTCGATGTTCCTGTTCGGCCTCTCCTACGCCATCGCCTCGCTCTCCTGCACGATCGGCCCGTTCACCAGCGTGGTCGCCTCCACCTTCTCCCGGGCGTCGGTGGCGTCGGGGATCGTCACGTTCGTGGCCTACGGGCTCGGCATGGCGGTGCTCCTGATCGTCCTGACCGTCACCCTGGCCCTGGCCCGCCGCAGCCTGGCCCACCGCCTGCGCCGGGCGCTGCCCTGGGTCCAGCGGATCTCCGGCGTGATCGTGGTCCTGATGGGGGCGTACCTGGCCTGGTATGGCGTCTACGAGGTGCGGCTGGCCCGCTCCGGCAAGGCCACCGGGCGCGGCCCGGTCGACCGGGTGACCGGCTGGTCGGCCGACCTCTCCGATCGCCTGGTGGCGGTCGACCCGCTCAAGGCCGCGCTGACCGGCGCCCTGGTGATCGCGGTGGTGGTGCTCGTGGTGCTGCTCCGCTCCGGCCCGCACGAGGGCGCGCGAGGCGGCGAGCGGCCGGTCAGGGACTGAGGCGGTCGATCGTCCAGCCGCCGCCGGCGTCGGCGCGGCGGTACTCGAAGCGGTCGTGCAGGCGGTCCGGGCGACCCTGCCAGAACTCCATGCGTTCGACCCCGACGCGGATCCCGCCCCAGAACGGGGGACGGGGGATCGGCGGATCGTCGTCGGCCTCGCCGAACCGGCTCGCCACGTCGGCCCGGTGGGCCTCCAGCTCGGCCCGATCGGCCAAGACCTCGCTCTGCTCGGAGGCCCAACCCCCGAGCTGGCTCCCCCGAGGGCGCGACGCCCAGTACGCATCCGCGGTGGCGGCGTCGATCGGGGTCACCGGGCCCTCCACCCGCACCTGGCGGTGCTGCTCGAGCCACCCGAACACGATGGCGGCGTGGGGCATCGCCTCGATCTGGTGGGCCTTGCGACTCTCGAGGTTGGTGAAGATCTCGAAGCCGTGGTGGTCGAAGCGGCGGCACAGCACGAAGCGGGCGTGGGGCCGGCCCTCGGCGTCCGCGGTGGCCAGCACGCAGGCGGCGGCGTCGTAGCGGGGCTCGGCCACCCACTCGGCCCACCACCGACCGAACTGCTCGACGGGATCAGCGGCCAGGTCGGCCCGGCGCAGCACCCCCAGGTCGTAGCGCTCGCGGAAGGCTCCGAGGTCGGTCATCGCCCCATCCTCGCCGATCGGCTCCGGCCCGGCGCCAGGCCCGGTACCCGCCGGCCACGTCGCTGACCCGGCGCAGGCCGAGGTCCAAGAGGTCGCGGGCGGCGAGGCTCGACGCGTAGCCCTCGTTGCACACGAGCACGATCCAGGTGTCGTCGTCCACGCCGGCCAGCGCCGCCCCGCTCGTGGCGTCGAGCCGCCACTCCAGGTGGATGCGCTCGACGACGACCGCGCCCGGCAGCTCGCCCTCGGCGGCACGGTCGGCGGCGGGCCGGAGGTCGACGACCAGGGCGCCGGCGGCCAGGGCGGCGGCGAGGCCGCCGGGCTCCACCCGGTGCAGCCCGGCCCGCGCCCGCTCGAGCCGGGCATCGATCCGCGAGCCGACGACCGCGCTCATCGACCGCTCGGGTGGAGGGCGCGGGCGGTGGCGCTGGCGTCGACCAGCGCCGGCACCTCCTCCACCAGCTCGTGGAAGCTGGGCGTCCCGTCCGGCTCGTAGAAGGTCATCGACCGGAGGGGCGCGGCGTACGCGTGGATGCTCGTGGCCGGGCCGGCCCCGCCGTGGACCACGTCGTGGATGGTCCCGGACGCCACGGTGGCGGTGGCCCCGGTGCGGTGGCGCACCCGATCGATCCGGCCGCCGTGGAGGCGCAGCTCGTCGAGCTCGCCCTCGACCACGGTGAAGGCCGCCTCGGAGCCGCCGTGGTCGTGGAGCTGCACCCGCTGGCCCGCCGTCCACCCGAGCAGCCACACCTCGTAGGCCGGCGTGGCGATCAGGCGCACGCTCGTGCGGCTGCGGGGATCGTGGGCGACGCGGGGTCGCCACAGGTCCTCGGCGAGCGCCAGGCCCTGGACGATCTCGGCCAGGACCTCCGGAGCGAGGGCCGGGGCGTGCACGGGCCGGGGGGCCGGGCCGCGGGCGACGCCCACGCGGCGGGCCGAGGGCGACCCGAAGCCGCTGGCGAGCTGGGTG
>WBZU01002417.1_pt1 | contig 12925 bp, 14 predicted proteins | sample 5204311 | NCBI WGS metagenome assembly WBZU01 (sample SAMN12344359, study PRJNA552823) | activated sludge metagenome | biome: Activated sludge suspended growth; feature: Nitrification reactor; material: Wastewater; isolation source: activated sludge from nitrification reactor of wastewater...
GCGAAGGCGCAAGCGTTCCTTGAGCCACAGGACGTGGACGATGCTGGCGTGCCGGTCTACGAAAACGTGATCGAGGCGAATCCTCGTCGGGCCACCTACCGCCGCAAGGCGTGGCGCGTGGCGTGGACTTCTCTACCCGCTGGCATCCGCAACACGCTGCAGACGACGGGGGCCATCACGGTGTCGGTCGCGCAGATCCGCAACTACCTGCGCCGCGTCCGCGACGACGCCGTGTATGACGGGCTCGACTGATGGCGGACACCATCAAGACCGTCAAGTCGAGCGGGGGCGATTACTCGTCGCTCTCCGCGTGGGAGGCCGGGCAGCAAAAATCTATCGCATCCGGCGACCGTGAGATTGCCGAGTGCTACGCATTTGCCGATGCCCTTTCAACTACCTTGACCATCGATGGCTGGACGACGGCTGCCGATGCTTCGATAGTCATTCGAGCAGCATCCGGCAACTCGCACGGTGGAGTTGTTGGTGCTGGGTATCGGATTTCAGCGCCCTCCGGCTACATGGTGATTCAAAATCTCGAGGCCTATGTCACCTGTGACGGTATCGCCGTAAGCACCGCAAGCACATCAGGTGTTTATGGGGTCTCCTTCTCGCCTGGCGGGACTTATAACCAAAGCCGCTTCGTTTTTGCGAATGGGTTGATTAGCACCTCCGGCGACTACTCTGCCGACTCTAGCGGGCGCGCGTGTTGGGCAGGACAGGGCACGATGATCGTCGTGAATACCATCGTTCTCGGTAAGTGGTATTACGGCATCCTTGAGACAGATAACGGTGGCCCGCATGTCATTGCCTACAACTGCATCGTGGCTGGCGCGATCAACGGTTTCTATTCGGATGTCTATGGCAAGTTTGTCAACTGCTACTCGCACGCCACGACGTGTTGGACTGCAGCCGGGGGCACTCAAACGCGGACGACGTGCATGCATTCGTCGTCGCAAAGCATCAGCGGTTCGACGGGTAACGTCGCCTACTCGACCGCCAACTTCACCAGCGTTACTGGCGGCAGCGAAGACTTGAGCCTCCCCTCCGGCTCCGCGCTCATCGACGCGGGCACCGATCTCTCGGGCGACGCCGACTACCCGTTCTCGACCGACTTCGAGGGCGTGACGCGCAGCGGGACGTGGGACATTGGGCCGGACGAATACGTCGCATCGGGGAGCGCCGGCCCGGCCCCGAAATGCTGGTGGGATGAAGAATTGGAGCTGGCGGCGTGAGCTGGTTCGACAAGGATCTCAACCTCGATCGGTGGTTCGACGATCACTTCGATGCCGGCGCGAGCGGGCCGACCACGTACAACGAGAGCGTGAGCGAGACGATGGCGCTCACGGACCTCCAGTCCTCGGTGGCCGTGTTCCCGGGCAGCGTGAGCGAGTCGATCCCTCTTGCGGACTCGATCGTGGGCGGGATCCTGTACGCGAACGCGGTGGACGAGAGCCTGCCGCTCGTGGACTCGCAGTCGGCGTCGATGACGTTCCCGGGCGCGGCGAGCGAGAGCATGCCGCTCACCGATTCGCAGAGCGCGACGCTCAACGCGGCGGGCGCGGTGTCGGAGTCGATGCCGCTCGCGGACGCGCCCTCGTCGCTCATCTCGACGAACGACAGCCTCGCGGAGAGTCTGCCGCTGGCTGACTCGCAGTCCGCAGGCTCGATCTACAACGAGACCGTGAGCGAATCTCTGCCGCTCACGGAGTCGCAGAGTGCTACGCTGGCGGCGGCCGGGGCGGTGAGTGAGTCGCTGCCCCTTTCCGATGCGCCCGCCTCGAACATCGTGGCGAATTCCTCGGTGAGCGAGAGCATGCCGCTTGCCGACAACCAGACCGAGGACGGCGGAACCCCGCCGGCCACACCGACAACCGACGACTGGGTGGGGCGCACGCGCCGCCGCCGGTCCTGACAGGGGCACTGAATGGCGACTCTCCGATCCAAGCGCAGGCTCCGGCGCGACCCTCCCAAGGTGGAGGCGCAGATTGGCATGGCGAGCGAGGGCGATAGCGCCGAGGAGATGATGCTCGCGCGCCTCGAAGCGATCAGCCAAGCGCTCGCCGAGAGCCGATCCGAAGCCGTGAACGCGCGCGTGGCGAGCGGCATCGAGCAGATCTGGCGCGAGGACGAGGAGCACTACGAGGGGATCGACGACAAGAACCGCCACCTCGTGGGCGGCAACAGCGCATGGCACTCGAAGCCCCCGGGGCGCTCGATGCCGAAGTCCTCGCGCACCGAGTCGGTCGAGTTCCCGAACATCACCCGGGCCTACGTGGACGCCGCCGCCGCGCGCGTGGGGGACATCATCCTCGCGACCGACGATCGCCCATGGACCCTGAAGCCCACGCCGGTGCCCGATCTCCTCGACATGAGCATGGGCCGGCTGCCGGATCACGTGCAGGAGGGCATGGAGCAGGTGGGCGTGCCCCCGGAGCAGCAGCAGCAGATCGCCACGATCGAGGAGCAGGAGGCGAGCAAGAAGATCGACAAGGCCGAGCGCGCCGCGCGCAAGGTGAGCGATCGCATCGAGGACTGGATGATCGAGGGGCAGTGGCACGCCGAGATGCGCAAGGTGCTGCACGAGGCGTGCCGGCTGGGCTCGGGCGTGCTGCGCGGCCCGATGCCTCGCACGAAGAAGATCATGGTGTGGAAGGACGGCAAGCCCAACCTCATCGAGGAGACGAAGCCGGTCTCGAAGAAGATCTCGGTGTGGAACTTCTACCCGGACCCGGCGTGCGGCGAGTCGATCCACAACGGCGCCTACACGTGGGAGGTGGACTTCCTCACGAAGTCCATGCTCATCGCCCTGAAAGACCAGAAGGACGAGCAGGGGCGCCCGTACTACCTGCACTCGCAGATCGACCTGTGCATCGACGAGGGCCCCAAGCGGGTGGCCGGGCAGAGGAAGACGGCCGACGGGCGAGACCTCGGCGACGCTGCGCTCTACGAGATCTGGTACTACTTCGGCCACGCCACGCGCGAGGATCTGGAGAGCGCGGGCTGCGACTGCACGAACGCCAAGGGGCACTTCGCCATACCCGCGATGTTCGTGATGGTGAACGATCGCGTCATCAAGGCGTCGATCAACCCGCTCGACTCGGGCGAGTTCCCCTACGACGTGCTGCCGTGGAAGCAGCGCCAGAACCTGCCGTGGGGCACGGGAGTCGCGCGCGAGATCCGCACCGCCCAGCGCATCGTGACGGCGGCCACCCGCGTCATGCTCACCAACGGCGGCAGGTCTGCCGGCCCCATCATCGTGCGAAAGCGTGGCGCCGTGGTGGGCGCGGACAACAACGACGACATCACGCCGTGGAAGATCTTCGACGCGATCGAGTCGGACACGGTGGACGTGAACAAGATCTTCCGCGTCTTCGAGATCCCCGACCGGCAAGCCTCGCTCCAGAACATCATCAACTACGGGCTCAAGATCGCCGAGGACACGACCGGCCTGCCGATGCTCCTGCAAGGGCAGACGGGCAGCGCGCCCGACACGCTCGGCGGCCAGCAGCTGGCGGAGCGCAACGCGAACAGCGTGCTGCGCCGCATCGCCCGGCAGGTGGACGACTGCATCACCGAGCCGCACCTGCGCCGCTACTACGCCTATTTCCTCCAGTACGGCCCGGACGAGGAGAAGGGCGACTACATCCTCGACGCGCGCGGCTCGACCGACCTCGTGGAGCGCGAGATCTACAAGAACGAGGTGAACGCCCTGCTGCAAGCCTCGCTCAACCCGGCCTTCGGACTCGACCCCAAGCGGGCGATGAAGGAGCACCTGCGTGTCACGAAGAAGCGCCCGAGCGACTTCCAGTTCAGCGAGAAGGAGCTGAAGGATCAGGCCGAGGCCGCGAAGCAGCAGCAGCCCGACCCGCGCGTGGAGGTGGCGAAGATCCGCGCCCAAGCCGATGCGCAGATCGCCGAGGCCGATCGCAAGAGCGAGGAGAAGATCGCGCAGATGACGCTCGAAGAGCGGATCATGGAATTCGGCGAGAAGCGCGGCATGACGCTCGACCAGATCAAGGCGGACCTCGCCGCGCTCGTGATGAAGCTGCGCACGCAGAAGGAGCTGTCGGACTCCGACCGGATCCACGACGCGCGCAAGCACGTCGATGGCGTCGCCACCAACCGCAAGAAGGTCGCCCTCTCTCCGCCGACGGAGCCGGCCGGGAGGGCGCCAGCGGGCGAATCGTTCGCCAAGTAAATGGCGCTCTCGGTCCTCAACCCCGGGGTCATCACCCCGGTCCAGCAGTGGAACCGCAGCGCCCCGGGCGTCACGTACCCGAATCCCCGGGTGCTCTCGCCGCGAGCCCTCTCGCTCAACCCGCTCACGGTGGGCACGGGGCTCTTCGCTGACGGGACGGTGACGGCGCCCTCGATCGCGTTTTCGAGCGAGCCGGGGCTGGGGTTCTTCCGGCAGGCATCCGGCGCCATCTCTGCCGCGATCGGCGGGGCATCGGTGCTGGGGATCACGACGACCTCGCTCAACCACGTCCGCTACGGCATCGACGGCGGGCTCCAGCTCTATCGCGCGAACGGCACGTTCGCGAGCCCCACGAACGTCCTCTCCGGGGAAAAGATCGCCCACGTGATGGGGCTCGGGTACGCCACCACGGCGGGCTTCAGCGCCAACACGGCGATCAGCTTCTACGCCGCCGAGAACCAGACGAACACGGCGCGCGGCACGTCGGTGATCTTCGAGAACACGCTCATCGGGGCGACGGCCCGGGCGCAGCGCGCGATCATCGACGGCAACGGGCACGTCGGGCTCTTCACGAACACCAACCCGCCGTCCCTGCAAGACCAAGGCACGCCGATGCTCTACATGGGCGACGGCGTGTTCGGGGCGCGGGCGGGCTACTCGTTCGTGAGCAACGCCTACATGCAGGGCGGCGTGTGGAAGGCGATCGCGGCGGGGTACTCGGTCGCACTTACGACGAGCAGCGGGTTCTTCTTCTACCGCTCCACGTCGGCGGCGGGCGCGGGCTCCAACGTCGCATTCTCGGAGACCATGCGCCTCGGCTCCGACGGGTACGTGTCGATCGGCGGCATTGGCGCCGTCAACCGGCTCACGGTGCAAAGCGATGGCGCCACCACGCCGACCGCCGCGTTCATGGGCTCGGGAAGCACGAACCACCGACTCTACCTCGGGTACAACTCGACGAGCGGCTATGGCACCGTGCGCGCGGCCAACGAGGGAACGGCGCACGTGCCGCTCGTGCTCTCGGAATTTGGCGGCGGCGTGGGCATCCAGTGCGTCCCCGCAGACGCCAACTTCGAGATCAAGGCGAGCGACTACCGGCACATGGCGCTCAACCCGAACTCGGGCTCGCGTCGCGCCTTCTACAGCATCGACTCGTCTGGAGCCGGATACTGGGACATCAACCGCCGCACGTACGATGGCACGTTCGGGGACACGGGGGCCACGCACGCCGGGGTGCTGATGACCACCGGCAACTCCTACTCGACCTATCAGTTGAGGCTGGGCGGCACCAACAACACGCTCGGCCCGATCGTCCAATACATCGACTCCGCGCGCAACTTCGGATTCGGGTGGAGCACCTTCGGCTCCAGTGTCGTGGGCGTGTTCTCGATCGCCAACGGCACGGCGCCTACCACCTCACCCGCTGGCGGCGGCCAGCTGTGGGTGGAATCGGGGGCCCTCAAGTACCGTGGTTCGAGCGGGACCGTTACCACGATCGCGGCGGCATAGGAGAGACCATGGCATTCAAGATGCAGATGACCGCGCTGGGCTTCGACTTCCCCGAGGCGCACGTCGAGATCACGGCCTGCGAGATCTACCGAAACTCGCAGATGGTGAGGCTCTACTACAACGTCTACCCGAATCGCGCGGCGGCCGTGGCAGAGCCGCAGAAGAACATCGTGCGAGCGGCCCTGCTGGAGCTGACCTTCGCGCAGCTCGCCGCCTCGCTGGGCCCGTTCTACGTGTCGCTCCAGCAGCAGATCCAGACCCTTTACCCGACCGCCTCGCCGGCGGCTGATGTCCTGTAGCACAACCAGAGAGGAGACCGCATGACCACGAACCAAGCGCCCGCGAACCCGGCGCCGCCGCCGATGCCCGACCGCATGCTCATCATCGCCAACGCCGTCGCGCAGCAGCGCAACCAAGGCTTCGACACGCTCGCCGAGTGCGTCGCCGATCTGGAGATCGCGCGCCGCTCGCTCTCGGAGCTGGAGGGTCAGGCGCAGCAGGAGAAGGAAGCCATGGCGCGCATCGCCAAGGCGCTCTTCGGCAGCGCGGACAGCGTGAGCTGGGCCGCGATCGCCAACGAGATCGAGCTGCGCGTGGCCTCGAAGAGCCTCTGATGGAAGTCATCCAGCTTCTCGCCACGAAGGCGACGACCGGCGCCGGCGCAGCCAAGGAGGTCGAGGCCCCGGGCGCCGCCGGCATCGCGGCGCGCTCGTACCTGCGCTCCTTCCAAGTCACGCTCGTGGGCGGCGGCAGCGCGACAGTGAAGATCCAGTTCTCGAACGACAACAGCGGGTGGGTGGACGCCGGCACGATCGACGTGACCGCCGCCGCCCCGGCCGATGGGTTCGCGTCCGAGGTTCCGTGGAAGTACGTGCGAGCGAACGTGACGGCGATCGCCACGGGCTCGGTCAACGTGACGATGGCGCGATGAAGCTCACCAAGCAGCAGCAGCAAGACCCGCTCTGGCTCCAGCTGAAGGAGCACATGGAAGCCGAGCTGCTGAAGTACCGGGTGTCCAACGACAACCCGGAGCACGACGAAGAAGCGACCGCCCGCCTGCGCGGGAGGATCGCGATGCTCAAGGATCTCTTGGAGGTGGGCAAGCCTCCGACAGTGAGGGACGACGGCTGACGCCCTCGTCTCACCCGCCGGCACACCGGCATAGCGAAGGAGGAGTGGACGTGAACGACGTGATCCCGCAGGAAAGCACCCAGCAACCAGCAGCCCCGGCAGCGCCGGTCGAGGACGCACAAGCGGCATTCTCCGCCGGGTTCGCGAATGCGCGAGGGGAGCCCACCGCGCAACCGCAAGCCCCGGCCGACAGGAAGCCCGAGGCCAAGGAAGAGGCCCCGCCAGCCAAGCCGGCGGAAGAGGCCGCCCCCGCTGCCGCGCCGGCAGCCGAGGAGGATCCTTGGAAGGACGTGCCGAAAAAGGTGCGCGAAACCCTCGAAGCAGTGCAGAATTCAGTTGCCAGCCTGACCAACCACGTGAAGCCTCTGGAAGGTCGGCTCGGCAAGATGCAGCGAGTGTTCGACGAGTGGAAAGCAGCGAAGGATACGCCGGCCCCTGCCGCCGCCCCCGCGCCCACTCAAGAGCAGATGGACGCCGCGAAGAAAAGCACGGCGAAGTGGGACGAGCTGAAGGATCAGTACCCCCAGTGGGCCGAAGCCATGGAAGAGCGCCTCGCCGCAGAGCGGGCCGCAGCCAAGCCGGCAGCACCGGCGGTGGACCCGGAAGAGATCCGGGCGAAGATCCGCAGCGAGCTGGAGCAGTCGGTCCAACAGCAGATCCTCGAAGCAACCCGCGCTGCGCACAGCACCGTGGTCGAGCTTCGGCATCCGGGCTGGGTGACGACCGTGAAGTCCGATGACTTCAAAGCGTGGCGTGCGAAGCAGACCGCCGAGGTGAATGCGCTCGGGGCCAGCGAGAACGCTGCGGATGCGATCAAGTTGCTCGACCTCTACAAGGAGGCCAAGCAGAAGGAAAAAGCGGCTGCGTCACGGCTCAAGAGCGCGGAACTGCCCTCCGGGGTGCCCGCGATTCCCACCGCGACCAGCGATCAAGATGCGTTCTCCGCCGGGTACAAGAAAGCTCGCGGGGGATAACCAACACAAGGAGAGATCCACATGGCTGCCCAAGTCTATGCGACCCCTGCCGGTCGTATCAACCTGCTGAAGGGCGAGATCCTCGGCCACGCGATCCCGGTCGAGTGCCTCGGCATCACGGGCCAGAACCGCAAGCACCCGAAGAACTCCGGCGACACCGTGATCTACCGTCGCTGGCTGCCCTTCGGCGGCGCCACCACCAACGCGAACACCATCAACCGCTGGTCGGTGTCGGTGTCCGCGCACATCACGCAGGAAGGCGTGACGCCCAACGCGGACACGCTGACCCCGCAGGACATCACCGTCGTGCTCCAGCAGTACAGCTGCCTCTATCAGTACACCGACAAGACGGCGAACCTGTACGAAGACGACGTGCCCGCCGAGATGAAGAAGCAGACCGGCGAGCGCATGGGCCTCGTGCGCGAGATGATCCGCTACGGCGAGCTGAAGGCTTGCACCAACGCCTTCTACGCCGGCGGCACCACGCGCGCCACGGTGGCCGCGCCGATCTCGAAGAACCTCCTGTCCAAGATCGCCCGGGGCCTGCTCGCGAACCACGCGAAGCAGATCACCTCCGTGCTCAAGGCGGGCCCGGACTTCGCCACCGCCCCGGTGGAAGCGGCGTTCCTCGTGTTCGTCCACACGGACGCGGAGCACGACATCCGTGAACTCCCGGGCTTCAAGCAGACCAGCGAGTACGCCCAGCGCAAGACCATCCACGACATGGAGCTGGGCTCGATGGGGCGCTTCCGCTTCATCGTCTCGCCGGAACTCGCCTCCTACGCCGACGCCGGCGCGGCGGTGGGCACCACGGGCCTGTTCTCCACGACCGGCTCGAACATCGACGTGTACCCGTTCATCGTCGTGGCCGAGGACGCATGGGGCGAGGTTGCCCTGCGCGGCTCCGAGTCCCTCGACGTGACGGACCTGCGCCCCGGGGAGAAGTCGAAGGAAGACCCGCTGGGCCAGCGCGGCTACATCGGCGCGAGCTTCTGGAGCGCGGCGAAGATCACCAACCAAGGGTGGATGGCTGTCGCCGAGTGCGGCATCACCAACCTGTAACCAAGGAGACCGCACATGAACACCTCCCTGCGCCGCGCAGTTGCCGCGACCTTCAACCCCACCACCGCCGGCCTCTCGCTGACGGGCGGTGCGGCCAACACCTACGCCCTCGCCGCCGCGACCAGCGGCGTCATCGGCGGCAAGTTCGGCACCCCGCTTGCCTCGGGCGCCGGCAAGACCACCCCGACCACCGACGTGAACACGGGGGCGGCGTTCGCGCCGCTCCAGCCGAACTACGGCACGGTCTTCGTGTGGGGCGTCAACGCCGCCGGCGCCGCCGTGGTGGCGCGTGGTTCCACCGAGCCGCTCGTCGGCGGCGTCACCACGACCCCGGGCTCGTTCGCGAACTCGGTGCCGCAGTTCCCGGTGCTGCCGGACGACTTCTGCCCGATCGCGTACACGGTGCTCAAGGGCGCGCCCTCGATGTCGCCGTTCACCTTCGGCTCCGGCAACTGGAACGCGAGCGGTCTCGGCGCGTCCACGGTGAACATCTGCACCCTGCCCGATCGTCCGCAGGTCGCGTGATGGACGCGGGGCCCGGGTTCGCCCGGGCCCTGTTCCCATAACCTGTCGAAATCAGGAGAACGACCATGATGCTGTGGAAGCGGCTGAAGGATCTCATCATCACCGACACGCTGCGCCTGAACCGTGGCGCGCAGCTCTTCATCAACGATAGCGCGGAGCTGGAGGTCATCCAGCTGAACTACATCGCGTCGCTGGTCACGCAGACCATCTACACGGCCGCGAGGCCGGTGAAGGTCATGTCGATCATCGGCCGCGTCCGCGTGGCCGGCACGGGCGGTGCCTGCACGATCTCGTTCTACAAGGTGCCCTCGGGCACGGCGGTGGGATCGGGCACGCTGCTGCACTCGGGGAGCTACAACCTCGTGGGCACGGTGGACACCAACCAAGTCCTCACGCTCTCCGCGACGGCGGGCGCGCTGGATCTGGCGACCGGCGACTCGATCGGCTACGTCCTCACGGGCACGGCCACGAGCGCGGTGGGCAACGTCACCATCGGCCTCCAGCCGAAGTAGTCAACCCGGGGCGGCTTCGGCCGCCCCATCTTTCGAGGAGTGGAGCATGGCAAAAGGACGCAGGAACGGAATCGACGCAAGCGAGGTGACGATCGGCCAGCCCGGTGTCGTCACGATGCCCTCGAACGGCCCGGCCGAACTGGAGAAGCCCGACATCCAGATCGTCTCCGGCCCGGAGTGGAAGAGCCTCGCCGAGGAGCTGGCCTTCAACGAGGAGCTGGTCGAGGTCGTCGTCCACACCACCAGCGAGAAGGGCGCCGAGCCGATCGTGCCCGTGTGGGTGAACGGTCGCCTCCAGAACTTCATCCGGGGCCAGAAGGTCGTGGTGAAGCGCAAGTACGTCGAGCGCCTCGCGCGCGCGAAGCCCGAGTCCTACCGCAACGAGGAGTACACCGACACGGACGGCAACAAGAGCGTGCGCTGGCCCAAGGAGGCGTCGCTGCGCTACCCGTTCTCGGTGACGCGCGACGACAACCCGAAGGGCATCGCGTGGCTCCAGAAGATCCTCGCCGAGGCCGCGTGAGATGAACCTGCTTCAGCTCGTCCAACTGCTCCAGCAGGAAAGCTCCGGGGTGCAGACCATCACCACGGCACAGAACCAGACGGGCGAGCTGAAGCGCATGGTGGACTGGGTGAAGCAGGCCAACATGGCGATCCAGCGGCGCCACACCAACTGGCGCTGGATGAGGAAGGGCGTGCTCATCCAGACGCTGCCCAACACGGAGAGCATCCCGGTGGGCGTGGCGGGGCCGTCGGTGGTGGACTACGACATCGCCACTGGCACGGTCACGTCGGGCAGCATCTGGTCGCGCTTCTCGCGCTGGCACACCGGAGACCTCATGTGGAAAGCGTGGGATCCGATCGCCGGAGAGAACACGTCGAGGTGGCTCAACTGGCTCGAATACGACGAGTTCCGCCAGCTCTGGCTCCTCCAGCCGCAGCCGGCAAGCTCCTCGTCTTTCTACACCGTCGATCCGAACAACGCCATCCTGCTCGGGCCGCCGATGCAAAGCTCGTACAGCCTCGTCGGCGAGTACCAGCGGAACCCGATCACGCTCACCGATGACGATGACGAGCCCGAATTCCCCGAGCGATTCCACGAGCTGATCGTGTGGGAGGCGCTCAAGAAGTACGGCTACTACGAATCCGCGCAGGAGGCGATCATGCGAGCGAACTTCGAGGCATCGCAGCTGTGGCACGCCCTCGAAGCCGACCAGAAGCCGGCGACCAACTTCTCCGACGCACTCTGCTGATGCTCGCCCCCCTGCCGAAAGTGCCGTGGGACACCAAGCCCATCTACTTCAACGGCGGGCTCGATGTCGTCACCCCGCCGCTCCAGATCAAGCCCGGCTTCTGCCGCGACGCGCAGAACTACGAGCAGGACATCAACGGCGGCTATGCCCGCAGCGCCGGGTACGAGCGCTACAACGGGCTCGCCCGTCCTTCTGACGCGATCTACGCCACGCTCCCGGCGCTGCTGACCGGAACGCTTTCCGTCGGCAACGTGGTGACGGGCGCAACCTCCGGGGCAACTGGCACGATCATCGCGATCGAGGTCAGCTCTGGCGTCGGCTACGACCGCATCCTCGTGCTCACGAAGATCACCGGCACATTCGTCACCGAGACCCTCACTGTCGCGGCGGTGCCGCAGGCCAACTGCACCGGCCCGCAGGTGATCGACGGGGCCAGCACTGCGCTCTTGAGCGCCCAGTACCGCAACCTCGCCGCCGACGTGTACCGCGCTCTCATCACGGCCGTGCCGGGGGCTGGCTCCGTGCTCGGGGTGTGGTGGTACAACGACTCGCTCTACGCCTTCCGCAACAACGTCGGCAACACGGCGGCGGTGATGCACAAGGCCACCGGCTCGGGCTGGGTCGCCGTGACCATGCCCGAAGAGGTGAGCTTCACCAACGCGAACGTCAACGTGGGGGATGGGGACACGCTCACGCAGGGCGCCGTGACGGCGACGATCTCGCGCGTGGTGCTCCAGACCGGATCGCTGGAATCCGGCGTGAACACCGGGCGCCTCATCATCACCGGCAGGTCGGGCGGGAACTTCGCTGCCGGCGCCGCAACCTCCACTGGCTCCGGCACGGTCACGCTCTCCGGGGCGCAAACGGCCGTGTCGTTCGCCGTGCCCAGTGGGCGATTCGAGTTCTGCAATTACGGCTTCAGCGGGTCGAGCGCGCAGCGCATGTACGGCTGCGACGGGAAGAACCGCTGCTTCGAGTTCGATGGCACGACGCTGGTGCCGATCGCCACGGGGATGACGGGAGTCGCGGATGCGCCTACGCACATCTGCGTCCACAAGAACCACCTCTTCGTGTCCTTCGGCAACTCGGTGCAGCACTGCCGGCCGGGATACCCGTACCAGTGGAACGTGATCGTGGGCGCCGGCGAGATCGCCATGGGCGACACGGTGTCGGCGTTCCAAGTGCAGCCCGGCGGGCAGGGCGAGGCGGCCCTCGCGATCTTCACGCGCAACCAGTTCTCGATCCTCTACGGCAAGACCGTGGACGACTGGAACCTCGTGCCCTTCCGCTTCGAGAGCGGATGCCTGCCCTACACGGCGCAGTTCATGGCGTCCTCCATCTACCTCGACGACCGGGGCCTCACGAGCCTCGCGGCCGTGCAGGCGTACGGCAACTTCGAGGACGCGACGATCAGCAAGCTCATCCAGCCGTGGCTGCGCGAGAGGAAGGCGCTCGCCGTGGACTCGTGCGTGGTGCGAGCGAAGAACCAGTACCGACTCTTCTTCTCCAGCGGCGACGCCCTCTACGTGACGATGGACGGCGGGAAGGTGCTCGGCATGATGCCGCAGCTCTTCACGCACATCCCCACGTGCGTGTGCTCGTCGGAGCAGAACAACGGCGACGAGGTGATCTTCTTCGGCGCGAGCAACGGCATGGTGTACCAGATGGAGAAGGGCACCAGCTTCGACGGCGACTCGATCGACGCATGGATCAACCTCGTCTTCTGCAACTTCGGCTCACCCCGGCGCAAGAAGCGCTTCC
>WBZU01002419.1_pt1 | contig 12923 bp, 13 predicted proteins | sample 5204311 | NCBI WGS metagenome assembly WBZU01 (sample SAMN12344359, study PRJNA552823) | activated sludge metagenome | biome: Activated sludge suspended growth; feature: Nitrification reactor; material: Wastewater; isolation source: activated sludge from nitrification reactor of wastewater...
GGGCCCGACGCCGTGCCCGTCGAGCACAGCGTGAGTGCGCTGGCGGGGGTTGGCGTCGTGGTCGGAGGCGTGGTCGGAGGCGGTGTCGGAGGTGTGGGTGGCGTGGTCGTCGGGGGAGTGATGGCCGAGGTCGGCACCGGTTGGCGTGGCGGCGCCGGCGTGGTCACGGGGACCTCGGGTTCGGCCTCGGCGACGGCCCCGACCAGCCAGCTCGGGAGCTGGCAGCCGCTCGTGGCGACGACCAGCAGCACGAGGGCCGCGGAATGGGCGCGCCGACGCAGGTGGCGCGAGGTGGTGTTGCTCATCTTCGTTGCTATCGGCGCTCGAGGCGGACGAGTGAAGCCCAGAAGATGTGAAATTCGACCTGAGTCATGGGCCGGGCGACCCAGGACTGAGGCTAGCCCGAGGTCAGCGCAGCCGGAGCCGGTGTGGTCGTCCGATCCGCACCTCGACGCCCGGCGACCACAGGACGGTCGGCTCGCCCGTCGGGCGGGTCAGCCCGGCGCCTCGCACCAGCGAGTCGTCACAGTGAACGAGCGTCGCCCGTCGGAGCGGCCAGGGAGGATGGTCGACCTGCGCCCAGGCGTTCAGTCCGGCAAACCGCGAGGCGAGTGCCCAGCGCGCCGTGACGAAGCGTTCGACCTCGGTGAGATCCTCGTCGTCCACCGGATCGCCGATCCGGATCGCCAGTCGACTCGTCGCCGGCCGGTGCGGTCGACGCCTCGACGCCGTGTATTCGATGACGTCGGGACCACGGTGTGAGATCGACATGGTCCCCCAGCAGTAGGGGAGCCCGTAGGTGAGCCGGGCGACGGTGGCCGGCACGAGCCTCGAGATGTCGAGGCTGAAGAACCACACGGCTCTGCGGCCATCGGGAGCGACGACGTAGGTGCGCACGTTGGTCTCGGGAAACGTCGACCATCGACCGAACGGTGGGCATCCGGGGATGCGGATGCGACGCATGTGGAACGGGATGAGCCCGACCCATGCCGTTCCTCCGCAGGTGTCGACGCGGAGGCCGGCGGGGAGCAGGCGCTGGATCTCTGCGGGGTCGTACGGCCAGTGCACCGACGCGAGGTCGTACCAGCCCTGCAGCATCACGGGCCGTCGAACGGGCCGAGGGCAGTCAGTGGTGATTGGCTCGACGCCGTGGTTCATCGGGAGGGCACCGTCATCCCCGGAGGAGGCCGGTGATCGCCGTCGCCGCCAGGTGGCCCGACGTCGCCGCCCCTTCGACGCGGCCGCTCGTGCCGAACCCGTCGCCGGCGGCGACCGCGGGAGGCACGCCGCCCAGCAGGAGGAATGCCTCGGGAAGCAGTTCCGCTGTTCGGGCGAACCGCCAGCGGTGGACGTGGGAGTCGACCACGTGCACTCCGGCGAGGTCGATTCCGGCGAGCAGGTCGGTGACCACTGTGGCGTCGTCGAGCTCCCACAGCGCCCGGCTGGCGGCCGCGGTGGCGTGGACCGTCAGTGCCGGGACCGCCGAGATGCCCTTGCCCGCGTTGTCGGCGTACCACGCGACCGGGCCCGCGGCGGGGCGTCGTGCTGCGGGATGGCCGATGCCCGACGGACCGTCGAGAACGGCGAGCACCGCGATGCACGGGTCGTATCCGATCTGCTCGAGGCGAGTGCGGTCCGACGAATCGATCGACGCGGGGTCGAGCATCGCCAGCGTCTGTGGCGCCGGCGCGGTCAGGACGATGGCGTCCGCCTCGATCGGGAACCTGTCGGAGATCTCGATCACCCACCGCCCGTCGGCGTGGTGGATCCGATCTACGTGGGTCGACAGGCGGACATCGAGCCCGGTCGCGAGGTGCTTGGCGATGCCCGTCATCGCCGGCACGCCGCGATGGCGGGCCGGGCCGTCGGACGCGGTGATGCCGTCGGCGCCGAGGGTCCCTTCGAACCATGGGGTGGCGACGCCGGCGTGCTGCCAGGCCTGGATCTCGGCACGAAACCAGTCGGTGCGGGCGGTGACGAACTGGGCGCCGTGGTCGAGGACCGCGTCGCCGATCCGACGGGTCGCCATCCGTCCGCCGACCCCTCGGCTCTTGTCGACCACGATGACGCCGGCGCCCGACTCGACCAGCGAACGCGCCGCCGTCAGGCCCGCGATACCGGCGCCCACGACCACAACGACGGGCCGACCGATCACGTGGTTCGACCCCGAATCGCCGGCAGGACGTGGCGACCCACCAGTTCGCACTCCTCGCGGTGGGGGTAACCCGACAGGATGAAGGAGTCGATGCCGAGCGCTTCGTACTCGCGGAGCTTCGCGACCACCTGGTCGGGGTCGCCGACGATGGCGGCGCCGCAGCCGCTCCGGGCTCGGCCGATGCCCGTCCACAGGTTGGCCTCGACGTAGCCGTCGGCGTCGGCTCGGTCACGGAGGTCGGTCTGGCGGGCGACCCCGACCGATGACGCGTCGAGCGACCGCTGCCGCACGGCCGCTCCGACCTCGGGTTCGAGGCGGGAGACGAGGTCGAAGGCGGCGGCCCGGGCGGCGTCCTCGGTCTCGCGGACGACGACGTGCACGCGGTAGCCGAACCGCAGCGAGCGGCCGTGGGCGTCGGCGCGGGCCCGCATGTCGCTGATCGTGGACTGCACGCCGTCCATGGTGTCGGGCCACATGAGGAAGACGTCGGCATGCTCCGCCGCAGTGTCGCGGGCGGGATCCGACATTCCGCCGAAGTAGAAGGGCGGCGCCGTCCCTCCCCGGGCCTGCGCTGCATCGCTCGCCACCCGTGGCGGGTCGAGCACCAGGTCGTAGAACTCGCCGTGGTGGTCGAGCGGTTCGCCACGAAGCAGCGTCCGCAGGATCGTCATGACCTCGCGGCTGCGGGCGTAGCGCGGGCCCCCGTCGATGGGCGCGCCGGGCAGGTCGGACGAGATGATGTTGATCGTGAGGCGCCCCTGCAACATCTGGTCGAGGGTCGCGAGCTGGCGGGCGAGCTGCGGGGGCCAGAGCTCACCGCACCGGACGGCGACCAGCAGGCGGATGCGGTCGGTCATCGGGGCGATCCCGCCGGCGAAGGCGACGGAGTCGATGCCGAGGTCGTAGCCCGAAGGAAGCAGGACGTTGTCGAACCCGACGCGTTCGGCGGTGGTCACGATGTCGGCGCAATGATCGAACGACGACCGCAGCGTGGGATCGGGGACACCGAGCCACCGGTAGTCGTCGTCGCACAAGGCGGAGAACCAGGCGATCTCGGTGCCGGGTGTCGTCGACGGTTCGGTCACGGCAGCCGCTCGCCCCGCCCGGCGACGAGGATCTCGTACCACTCCTGGCGCCCCATGCGGACGTCGAGCGCCTGCGCCGACGCGGTGACCCGATCGGGTCGCTGCGACCCGACGATGGGGATCGCACCCGACGGGTGGTGGGCGATCCATGCGAGCAGGACCGCCGAGCGGTCGACGCCGCGGTCCGCTGCGATTCGATCGGCGACGGCTGCCACCCGGGCGGCATCGGGCCCGAGGGACGCCGGGTCGCCGACGAGACGTCCGCCGGCGAGCGGGCTCCACACCAGCGGCGTGCAGCCGACTTCACCGCACAGGTCGAGCGTTCCGTCGACCAGCGGCGCCTGGTGGAGCGGGTGCCACTCCGGTTGTGTCGTGACGATGGGCGCCCGAAGGTGCGCCGCCAGGGCACGGTGTTGGGCCACCGTGAAGTTCGAGACGCCGATGGCGCGGACCTTGCCGGCGTCGACCAGCGCGTCCAGTGCCCCGGCGACCTCCGCCGGCGACGTGAGATGGTCGGGACGGTGGATCTGGTAGAGGTCGAGGTGATCGACGCCGAGCCGACGGAGCGAGGCGTCGCACGCCTCGGCGAGGTAGTCGCGGGACTGGTCGTAGGGCACGCCGGGGCGGATGCCGCCCTTGGAGGCGAGCACCATGCGGTCCCGCCATTCGGGGGTGTCGCGGAGCACGCGGCCGAGCAACGCCTCGGCCTCGCCGAACCCGTCGTCGCGTTCGCCGCCTCCACCGCCGAAGCCGTAGATGTCGGCCGTGTCGATCAGGGTGAGGCCGGCGTCGAGCGCCGCGCCGATCTTGGCGGAGGCGTCGGCGACACCGGTGCCCGCCAACCGCCAGCAGCCGTAGGCGATGGAGCCGACCTCGATGCCGCTCGATCCGAGCATCCTCGTCGGTGGGATCGGGGGCAGGTCGAGCACAGCCGGTACGGTACCGGAGATGGCAGGAACGACCGGAGCCGAGCCGATTCGGTACGGAATCATCGGCACCGGGATGATGGGGTGCGAACACATCCTGAACCTCGGCCACATCGACGACGCGGTCGTCGTCGCCATCAGCGACCCGAACGCACCGTCGCTCGAGATGGCGCAGGCGTGCATCGACGTCGGGCCGTCAGGCCGTCGCTCTGAACGTCTGGGCGTCTACAGCGATCACGCCCAGCTCCTGGCCCGCGACGACCTCGACGCCGTCGTCATCGCCTCACCGAACCACACCCACGCCGATGTGCTCGCCGACGCCCTCGCCTCCGACGTGCACGTCATGGTCGAGAAGCCGGTGTGCACGACCGTTCCGGATGCCCTGCGTGTCCGGTCGCTCGCGGCCGGGCGATCCTCGGGCGGGCCGCCGCTCATGTGTTGGGTGGCGTTGGAGTACCGATACATGCCGACCCCTGCGATGCTGCTCGATCTGGTCAGGGCGAACCTCTTGGGCACCACCAGGATGGTTGCGATCCGCGAACATCGCTTCCCGTTCCTCACCAAGGTCGGGAACTGGAACCGGTTCACTGCCAACACCGGCGGGACGCTCGTCGAGAAGTGCTGTCACTTCTTCGACCTGATGCATCAGCTCGCCGGCGACCGCCCCACCCGGGTGATGGCGTCGGGAGGACAGGACGTCAACCACCTCGACGAGCTCGTGGAGCTACCGGACGGTTCGACGGCGCGGCCCGACATCTTGGACAACGCGTTCGTGATCGTGGAGTTCCGCAACGGGGTTCGCGGGTCGCTCGATCTGTGCATGTTCGCCGAAGGCGGGCGGTACGAGCAGGAACTCACCGTGGTGGGCGATCTCGGCAAGCTCGAGACGACGGTGCCGGGCGACACGGTGTGGCACGGAGAACGCCCCGCGGTCGGGTCGTCGCCGAGCGGCGCCGTCGCGATCGCTGCCCCGCTCGCCGACGAGGTTCGCTACACCGGGTTCCACCACGGCTCCAGCTTCCGGGAACATCTCCGGTTCATCGAGCAGATCCGGTCCGGCGGCGATGCGCTCGTGACGGTCGACGACGGGTTGTGGTCCGTCGCCATGGGCGCAGCGGCGCATCGGGCGATCGAGGAGGGCCGCGTCGTCGACCTGGCGGAGTGGGACCTGCCCTGACGGACATCACGAGGCTGCCGACCTCAGGGTGGAAAGAGATTTCTCGAGATTTCTTCGACGGGGCTGTCGATTCGTCCGGGGTGCTGCGTCATCCATGTGCCAGCGACGCACAGGGCATCGCTGCAAGAGCACACGGAGAGCCAGATGAGCAGCAACTCGAACCCGAACAACTCGTCCAAGTCGCCGCTGAGTGTGACCGTGTCGGCCGCGATTGCTGCCCCTGCGGATGCGGTGTACGGCCTGATCAGCGACGTGACGCGGATGCCAGAGTTCAGCCCGGAGAACATCCGTGGCGAGTGGCTCGACGGAGCGACCGGCCCGACGGTCGGCGCCCGGTTCAAGGGCACGAACAAGCTGGGTAGCACGACCTGGTCGACGAAGCCGACCGTCACTGCCGCCGAGCCGGGCCGGAGATTCGCGTTCAAAGTGCCCGGTTCCAGCGGGGCGCTGTGGACCTACGAACTCGCCAGCCAGGACGGCGTGACCGTGGTGACCGAGTCGATGGTCCAGCAGAAGGCCTCGTCCCCGCTGATCCGCTGGTTCCAGCGTCGGGCCGGCGTGACCGACCGCGCGGCGAACCTGCGATCGGCGATGACCACCACGCTCGAGCGGGTTGCTGTGGCCGCCCAATGCCAGGCCGTCGCAGACTGCCCCATCGACGTCTGACACCCAGACCGAGCGCCAGTTCGCTGTCCGGGCCGTTCCTTCGCCGATGACCGGTTCATCGGCGCGGCTCGAGACCAGTTCCCATCCCAACCCGACATTCAACGACAACGAAAGGTACAACGAGAACCATGGAATACATGATCCTGCTCTACAGCGACGAGAGCTTCGAGATGCCCGCCCCCGACACCGCCGAGTTCGGCGAGTTCATGGGCGAGTGGATGGCGTACAACCAGAAGCTGATCGACGGAGGCCACTGGGTGGCCGGCGCCAGCCTTCAACCGACCGCGACCGCCACGACGGTCACGAAGGCCTTCGGTGCCGTGCCGTCGATCACCGACGGCCCGTACGTGGAGACCAAGGAACAGCTCGGCGGCTACTACCTCATCTCGGCCGAGGACCTCGACGAGGCGATCGCACTCGCCAAGGAGGTGCCGATCCCCGTCGGCTCGTTCGAGGTGCGACCGATCGCCTTTCGCCCCGACGCCGCCTGAGGGGCAGTGCCGACGACCAGCGACGTCGAGGCAGCCCTCACCCGGCTGGCACGCGAGGAAAGCGGGCGAGTGCTCGCTCTCCTCGCGCGCCGTTTCCGCGACCTCGACCTGGCCGACGAAGCCGTGCAGGACGCTCTCACCACGGCCGCTCGCACATGGCCCGTCGACGGTATCCCGACGAACCCTCCCGCCTGGCTCTTCACCGTCGCCCGCAACCGAGCGATCGACCGCCTCCGCCGGGACGCCTCCGCCCGACGTCGTACCCTCGCCGCCGCGCCCGACCTCATCAACGCCGACGAGTCCACGACCTCGGACTCGAGCGGAGGACTCGACATGATCGACGAACGCGACGGCCAGACCATCGCCGAGGACCAGCTCCGCCTCATGCTGCTGTGCTGCCATCCCGCCCTCGATCGGGACGCGCAGGTCGCCCTGACCTTGCGCCTCGTCGGCGGACTCACCACCACGGAGATCGCAGCCGGCCTTCTCGTGCAGGAGCCGACCCTCGCGCAACGAATCGTTCGAGCAAAACGCAAGATTCGCGACGCCGGGATCCCGCTCACCATCCCGGTCGATCTCGCCGAACGCGTCGATGTCGTCCTCGGAGTCCTCTACCTCATCTTCAACGAGGGGTACCTCCCTCGCTCTACCGACACGGTCGTTCGCATCGACCTCGTCGACGAAGCGATCCGGCTCACCCAAGCCCTCGCCGACCTCCTCGATGACGAGCCCGAGGTCCTCGGCCTCCTCGCGCTCGAGCACTTCCACCGAGCTCGCTCAGGCACGCGCACCGACCACGCCGGAGACCTGATCCTTCTCGAGGACCAGGACCGGACTCGATGGGACGGCCCTGAGATCGACGAGGCCAACGGCGTCCTGCTCCGGGCCATCCGCCAGATGCGACCCGGCCCCTATCAACTCCAGGCCGTCATCGCCCGCCACCACGCGATCGCGCGCACGGCGGCCGACACCGATTGGCCGGCGATCGTTGCCGCCTACGGTCAGCTCTCGGCGATGACCGACTCTCCCGTCGTCCGGCTCAACCACGCGGTCGCGATCGCGATGGCCGATGGCCCCCACGCCGGGCTCGCTGCACTCGAGCTCGTCGACGGGCTCGAGAACTACCACCTCGTCCACGCCGTCCGAGGTGAGCTCCTTGCCCGAGCAGGACGACCCGACGACGCCACCGAAGCGTTCACCGCAGCCATCGCCCGTACTACCAACGAGGCCGAACGCCGCCACCTCACCAGACGCCGAGATGCAACGAGGCCGGCTTGACGGCTGGCGGGAGCGACCAGGATCACGTCCTCACGAACCTCTCGGCACGCCCTGGTGGAGCTGGGGAGAATCGAACTCCCGTCCGCTCGGCGGTCACTTGACCTGCTACGACCATTCCCGCGGTTGTGGCTCTACGGCTGCCACGTCGCCGGGTCGATTGGGCCGGAACCCACCGCCGAGTCTTTCCTCGAAGTCAGTGTTCTTTCACACCGCCAGCGGTCTCTCCCTGCCGTCCACCACTACTTCTGTTGCCGGGCTGTAGTGGTCTGGCCCCGTGCGCTCTTACGAGTCACGATGTCTCTCTACTACCTAATGGTTAGATCAGGCGGCGAGAGCGAAGTCGCTGTTGGCGCTTCTTTTGGTTGCCCCGTTTAGCGAGTCTGAGCAACTCGGGTCGCATGAACAAGCTTCCGGTCCGAACGTCGAAACCAGTCAGCCCCTCGGTGATCGTCCTTCTTGTGTGGTCCGGATGGAGCCTCGGATGATCGGGACTCCACCGTAGCGGGTCCGGCGGCGTCGTCGTCAGCGAGTTCGGCGTTGGGTGATTGTTCCCAACGGGACCGATTCGGAGCCTGACTGTCGGTGGTCGATGCTTGAATGGTCACATGGCTTCGAACACCAGTTCGGTTGCAGCAACGTGTGGCATGGCGGCCGACATCTTGTCGGCGGTCGAGCCGGTGCGTGCGTTGGTCGGGGGTCTCGACCCGCGGAACGTGCCGTTGCCGTGGGCGCCCGAGGTGTTGGCCGCGTTCGTCGAGATGGAGCGGGTCGCAGCGTCGGGTCGACTCTTGATGACGGGTCGGGCTGCGGAGGCGGGGGCGTGGGAACGGGAGCGGTTCGCGTCGGCGGCGGACTGGTTGGCGAACCAGCAGGGCACGACGGCCGGTCGTGCTCGGGCCGATCTGGAGACGTCGGAACGACTGGCAGATCTGGACGCGACATCGGAGGCGGTGCGGGAAGGTCGGCTGTCGCCGGAGCAGGCCTGTGCGGTGGCCGACGCGGCAGCGGTGAACCCTGACGCCGAGCGAGACCTGTTGGACCGGGCGCAGCGCGACAGTCTGCGACGCACTCGGCAGGAGGCGGAACGCCGCAAGGCCGAGGTGCGGTCCGAGGCCGAGAAGGCGGAGCGTGAGGCTCGGGTTCGAAACGAGCGGTCGGCGCGGTTCTGGTACTCGAACGGGGCGGGGCACCTCGAGGTGCGTGGCCCGGTTGCGGAGATGAAGGAGTTGGAGCAGCGGATCCAGCGCGAGGTCGACCGGAAGTTCCGCGCCAACCGAGCACCGGCACGACGGAGCTCGCGTGCGAACTACGCGTTCGACGCGCTCATCGAGATGGGCAACAAGGTCGCTGACGCGAAACGAGCGCCGCTGACCCGCATGACGTTGATCCGGGTGGATCTCGCCGCGCTCACGCGTGGGCACACCGAGGGCGCAGAGTTGTGTGAGATCGGCGGGGTGTCGGTGTCGGTCGGTGAACTGCGACGACTCTTGGGTGACTCGGTGCTGCAACTCGTGCTCACGAACGGCGAGGCCGTGATCGACGTCGTGAACCTGGCGCGGAAGCCGACGGTGGCGCAGATGCTGGCAAAGCTCTTCACCGATTCGTGCTGCACGGCCGAGGGGTGCGACCGGGCGGCACGGTTGGAGTTCGACCATCGTGACGACTGGGCGCGGGTCCAGGTCACCGAACTCGCGAACCTCGACCTGCTCTGCGACCATCACCACGATCTCAAGACGCTCGAGGGCTGGCAGCTCGTCTCGGGCACCGGCCGGCGGCCGATGGTCCCACCGGGCGACGCTCGACATCCTGGCCACGTACCGGATGACGAGCCGGAGCCGGTGGTCCCGATCGTCGTGTCGGATCTCGATGCGACCCCGATGCCGGTCGAAGCCGACGCAGAGCCAGTATCGCGGCTCGGGTCCGATGCTCGCGTCGCCGATCTCGCCGCCCGCCTCGCCCGGATCAGGCAGAAGGAGGCGGAGCGTCGTGCCCGGAGGTTGGGGCAGGACCGCCTGTTCGACGCCGGTTGATCGACGCCGGCGTGGCGGGTTGGGTGGCGGCGGGCGACTGTGAGGACGGGGCAAAGTGGGCGAAGCGGGCTCAGCCCGCCGCCTCGGCGCGACCGTCAGGACGTGAGCGGTGCCGTTGCCGGCGCGGTTCCGTCGAACCAGTCGAGCACCCAGTCGGCTGCGACTGTGTCGCCGCGCCAATCGGTGTGGGAGAGGCAGCGGTCGGTCACGATGTTGAGCGCCCCGTCGAGCGCTGCGCCCGTGAAGGGCACGATCGTGAGGTCGCACCACGAGATCATCGAGACGTACTCGACGTCACCCCACGTCTCGTCGCCGGCGTTGAGGTTGGCGAGAAACGGCCCGTCGGGTCGCATGTCGCACGTCGATTGCGACCAGAACGCGAGCTCGCAGACGTTGGCCCACACGGTGCCGTGATTGGCACCGGCAATCGACGCGAACTTGTCGACCTTCCCGGCGCACGCACCGAAGCGGATGCACGAGCGGGCTTCGATCGCCCCCATCGAGTGTGCGATCACGTTGACCTTCGGTGCACCGGTCCGGGCGAGGACCCCGTCGACGAAACTCCCGAAGTCCGCGATCGTGGTGGCGCTGGGCTGACACGTGTCGTACGAGAAGACGCTGACGTCGTCACGTTCGTAACCGCGGGCAACAGCGTCGTCGATCCACGCCCTCCACGTCTCGGCGTCCTCGAACCCGCAGAAGAACTGCCACCCGTGGATGATGACGACGGGCCGACGAACCGACGGCTCGCCGCGGACACTGGTGGCCGGCGGCGACGGCGGGGGAGCGCACGCCCCCACGATCAGGGCGACGACCATCGTCAGCACCGCCCCGGCTCGAGTCCGTCGTGTCCCCAACTCCCACAGCCGCATCGGGACAGGTTGCCGTGTCGGCATCGGGGGATGCCAGATCGAATCTGGAGATCCCCGTGGGCGATCGACTCAGTTGCCGTACTTGAGGGCGCGGCCCATGGCATTGCGGACGTCGCGCTCGGCGTCCTTCTTGGCGAGGTCCTGGCGGCGGTCGCCCTTGGTCTTGCCCTTGCCGAGTGCGATCTCGACCTTCGCCTTGCCGTCCTTGAAGTAGATGCGAAGGGGCACGATGTTGAGCCGGTCGGCGAGCTGCTTGCGGCGGATCTTCTCGATCTCACGGCGATTCAGGAGCAGCTTGCGGACCCGGAGCGGATCGTGACCGGAGTACGCCTGGCTGAACGAGTACGGGGCGATGTGGAGGTTGTGCAGCCAGAGCTCGCCGTTCGACAGCTGGGCGAACGCGTCGACGATCTGGACCTTCGATTCGCGGAGCGACTTCACCTCGCTGCCACGGAGCACGATGCCGGCCTCGAACGTGTCCGTCAGCGTGTAGTTGTGACGGGCCGCCCGATTCGTGGCGATGTTCTTGATCTCGGGGGTCTCGCTCTTCTCGGCCATGGCGGGTTCGATGCTACCGAAGGCGGGGTCGGCGCCCGCCGGGCTTTCGGCGGCCTAACGTTCAGGCGTGCTGCAGCTGACCTCCGCCGTCCACACCGCGATGCTGGCCCACGCCTACGACGGGCTGCCCGACGAGGCGTGCGGGCTGATGGTCGGCAGCCTCGGCGACGGCCACACGGCAACCGTCGACACGTTCGAACCGTGCCCCAACGTGGCCGAGTCGTCGCGCATCTACTCGATCGCACCGAAGGACTTCATGCGCATCGAACGGGCGGCCGACGATGCCGGCGCCGACATCGTCGGGGTGATGCACAGCCACACCCACACCGAGCCGTACCCGTCGGTCACCGACGTGAACCAGGCCCCCGACCCGTCGTGGCACTACGTGATCGTGTCGCTCCGCGACGAACTCCCGATGCTGCGCTCGTACCGCATCGTCGACGGCGGGATCACCGAGGAGGCCGTGGTCGTTTCCGGCTGAGCCGATTTCGAGCTGGGTACTGTCACTGCAGTAGAATCCTTACCGAACAGGTCGGGAATTGACCTGGCTCCTCCAACGTTCTGGAACCTCGATGACCGTCTTCTCCTCCGTGCTCGACATGATCGGCAACACGCCGATGGTCGACGTCTCACGCCTCAGCCCCAATCCGAACGTTCGGATCCTCGGCAAGATGGAGGGCCAGAACCCCGGTGGCTCGGTCAAGGACCGCATCGCCCGCCAGATGATCCTCGAGGCCGAGGCCGACGGCACCCTCTACCCGGGCGCCACGCTCATCGAGCCGTCGTCGGGCAACACCGGTATCGCGCTGGCGATGATCTGCCAGGAGCGCGGCTACCACATCAAGATCCTGCTGCCCGAGTCGGTGTCGATCGAGCGCCGGCAGATGCTCGAGGTGTTCGGCGCCGAGATCATGCTCACCCCCGGCGGCGAGGGCTCCAACGGCGCCGTCCGCCGAGCCATCGACCTGGCCGCCGAGAACCCCGACTGGGTGTTCCTCTACCAGTACGGCAACGAGGCCAACCCTCGCGCCCACTACGAGACGACCGGCCCCGAGATCTGGGCGGACGCCCCCGAGATCACCCACTTCGTGGCTGGCCTCGGCACGTCCGGGACGCTGCTCGGTGTGGGCACCTACCTCAAGGAGCGCAACCCCGACGTGTCGATCCTCGCCGTCGAGCCGCCTTCCGGTGAGCTCGTCGAAGGGCTCCGATCCCTCGAAGACGGATACATCCCTCCGGTCTTCGAGAAGTGGGGCGGCTACGAGCTGCTCGACGGCAAGTCGATCGTCCGGCCCCGCGAGTCGCTCGAGTACACCCGCAAGCTCGCCGGCATCGGCATCTTCGCCGGCATCTCGTCGGGCGCCGCGCTCGCCGGCGCCTGCAAGGTCGCCGGCCGCATCGAGTCCGGCACCATCGTCTTCATCGTGTGCGACTACGGCTGGAAGTACCTGTCGACGGGCGCTTGGACGGTCGACCTCGACGAAGCCGCCGCCAACGCCGAGAAGATCATCTACTTCTAGGGCTCAGCGTGCTTCGTCACGCCGGTGGCTTCACCATCTCGTCGGCTTCGCCGACCAACGAACTGTCTTGATGGGCGCCGGCCCGACTTCGTCGACCGTCGCCGGGTCCGGGTTGCGAGATCGTCGTGATGGGCGCCGGCCCGACTTCGTCGACCGTCGCCGCGC
>WBZU01002420.1_pt1 | contig 12922 bp, 14 predicted proteins | sample 5204311 | NCBI WGS metagenome assembly WBZU01 (sample SAMN12344359, study PRJNA552823) | activated sludge metagenome | biome: Activated sludge suspended growth; feature: Nitrification reactor; material: Wastewater; isolation source: activated sludge from nitrification reactor of wastewater...
AACTGCTGGCGATTGCCAACAAATGCCCCATGTACCGTGTCCTGCATTCCGACCTGCGCATCGACAGCGTACTCGCCGACCGCGAGTCGGCAGCACCTGTCGCCTGACGGTCATGCCTTTTCCAGGCGATCATGATGGAAAAATGAGGTGATTGTGGTCTTGTCACTAGAGACTTGCCAGACCATCCATGGTAGAATTGTTGCGCCGCAACATCAACCTGTATGGCGTCTCCCGAACAGGAGACGAAAATCCTCATGCTAGAACATCACTACCTCACTACCCTCTTTGAACCTAAGTCCGTTGCCGTCATCGGTGCTTCCGACCGGGAGAATTCGGTCGGCAATGTCCTGTTCAAGAATATTCTCGATTCGGGCTACAAGGGACGTTTGTACCCGATCAACACCGCTCACGAAACGATCCAGGGCGTCCCGGCCTACAAATCGATCGAAGAGATCAGCGCCCGTGTCGAACTGGCAGTGGTCGTCACCAGACCGCAAACGGTCCCGAAAATCATCGAACAGTGTGGGCACAGTGGTGTCAAGAACGCCATCGTGATCACCTCCGGCTTTGCCGAGGCGGGACATTCCGGCGCAGCGCTCGAACGCAAGATGATGGAGATTGCCCGCAGTTATGGTGTCCGCCTGCTGGGTCCGAATTGCCTGGGGATCATTCGCCCGAATCTCGGACTCAACGCGACTTTTGCGCGTATCTATGCCAACGTCGGCAATCTCGCGCTGGTCTCGCAATCGGGTGCGATCTGCTCGGCGGTTCTCGACTGGGCGACCAGCAACCGCGTCGGTTTTTCCAGCGTCATTTCACTGGGCGGCACCGCCGATGTCGATTTCGGCGAGATCCTCGATTACCTGATCTACGACAACCTCACCCATTACATCCTGCTCTACGTCGAAGGCATTCGTGATGCGCGCCGCTTCATGAGTGCGCTGCGTTCGGCAGCGCGCATCAAACCGATCGTGCTGCTCAAGGCCGGACGCCACGCCGGTGGTCTGGCGGCGGTCGAGACGCACTCGGGCATGCCCGGCGGCTCCGACATCGTTTTCGAGGCGGCCGTGCGCCGCGCCGGTGTCGTGCGGGTCAAGAACATCGGCCAGTTGTTCTATGCCGCCAAGGCGCTGGCCTCGAAATTCCGCCCGCAAGGCAAGCGCCTGGCGATCATCACCAACGGCGGCGGACCGGGGGCCATGGCCGCAGACCGTGCCGGCGATCTCGAGATTCCGCTGGCCGAACTGTCTTCCAGCACCATTCAGACACTCAATTCCAAGATGCCGCCGACCTGGTCGCAGCGCAACCCCATCGACATCGAAGGGGATGCCACACCGAAGCGTTATCACGACGCCATTCTGGCTGTCGCCGAGGATGACAACGTCGATGGTGTGCTGGTCATGCTCTCGCCCCAGGCCATGACGCAGCCGATGGAGGTTGCCAAGGCGGTGATCGAAGTTGACCTGCTGACCGCCAAACCGATCCTCACCTGCTGGATGGGCGAGGAGCAGGTATATCAGGCACGTACCATGCTCGAGGACGCCGGCATCCCTTCGTTCCGCATGCCGGAAACCGCAGTCGAACTGTATTACCATATCTCGACCTATTACTGGAACCAGAAGCTTCTGCTGCAGACCCCAGCCCCCTTGTCGAAGCATTCGCGGCCGGAAACCGAAGGGGCCAAGATGTTGATCGAAGCGGTGTTGCACGAACGGCGCAAGGTCCTCTCGGAGATGGAGTCGAAAGCCATCCTGCGCGCTTTCCGCATCCCGGTCGCACAGACCATGGTCGCGCATACGCCGACCGAATCGCTGCTGCTGGCTGAACAGATCGGTTTTCCAATCGCCATGAAGATCGATTCGCCGGACATCCTCCACAAGAGCGAAGTGGGCGGCGTGCGGCTCAACATCACCAATGCGCCGGCGGCGCGCAACGCCTATCACGACATTCTCGAAACAGTCAAGAAGCGGCATCCGACGATGCGCGTCAATGGCGTTTCGATCGAACCGTACCTGGCGCGGCCGCACGGCCGCGAACTGATGATCGGGGTCTCGCGCGATCGGATCTTTGGTCCGATCATCACTTTCGGCGCCGGCGGTACCGAAGTCGAGGTGTTCAGTGACCGGGCGGTTGCGCTACCGCCACTCAACCGCTTTCTGGCACGAGACCTGATCGCCTCGACACGCGCCTCCAAACTGCTCGGTACATTCCGCAACATGCCGCCGGTGAACCTTGAAGCCCTCGAAGACGTGCTGCTGCATGTTTCGCAAATGATCTGCGAACTCCCCTGGCTGCAGGAACTCGATCTCAACCCGCTGATCGTCGATGAGAACGGTGGGATCGCTGCCGATGCGCGCATCGTCATCGATTATGCGGCGCCTTCGGGCGACCGCTATGCGCACATGGCAATCCACCCCTACCCGGTGCATCTGATCCAGGACTGGGAACTTCCGGATGGCCGGACGGTGACGATTCGCCCGATCCGCCCGGAAGACGCCGAACGCGAGCAGCAGTTCGTCATCGGCCTGTCCGATGAAAGCAAGTACTACCGTTTCATGGATACCATCCGGGAACTGACGCAGACCATGCTGGTACGCTTCACCCAGATCGACTACGACCGGGAAATGGCTCTGGTGGCAACCCTCCCCGACGCTGATGGCAAGGAGTTGCAGATCGGTGTCGCCCGCTATGTCACCAATCCGGACGGCGAATCAGTCGAGTTTGCGCTGGCCGTCGCCGACGACTGGCAAAAACACGGCGTCGGCCGCAAGTTGATGAGCGCGCTGATCGACTGTGCACGCGTCAAGGGCTACCGCACCATCGTCGGCGACGTACTGTCGATGAACACCAAAATGTTCAACCTGATGACCAGGCTCGGCTTCACGATCCACCCGCACCCCGACGACCCGGCCGTCAAACGCGTGATCAAACCCTTGAACAACTAGGAAAAGTTTCAGGGGCCAGGGACAAGGCAACGCATCCAACTCGGCGAAGCCAAAGCCTTCGGCCCCGCCAACAATCAGGAGCGGCCAGACGACGGGCATCCGGCCGCTTCTTCGCTACTGCAGGTCGAAATTCACGTCGTAAGGATAGGATCGATGCGGTTCATTGGCCTCCCGACGTGACTTCTGTTCATTCAGGTCAACCTTCCTGTCCCACCAGATCGCCCGGCCGCGGCGCTGATCCTCGGCCCATTCGGGATGCTGGGCCATCATTTCGCGCATGAACTGGGTGTGATCGGATTCGTACAAAGCCATCTGGCCTCCTCCCAAAGGATAAAAACGCTCTCGCTGGCAAGCAGCTTCGACCGATGATTATACGCTCGCGGGTCAGCCCCCTGGCCCTGCTCGGCCAGTCCTCCCGGAATTTTTTCTCCGCCTTCCAGTCCATCGCCGTGCAAGGATTGACAGACTACCGGCGCACTTCGTCAGCGACAACGCCACGCAGAATGTCCCTGCTCAGACGCTGAGGTCGACCTGCTGTAGGCTGCCGATCCCGCCACTTTCCTGCAGGAAGACGCCGCTGCTGCGGATCTGCCCAAGGGTTTCGTTGCTGCCGTTGCGTAGATCGAAAGCCGTCGCGACGTGGGCCAGGCTGAGTGCGCCGACATTGGCTTCCTTGAGGCTTAGCACCTTGCCGCCACCACCGGCATCGGGCGTCCACACCCCGAGCTGGGCATAGGCCGCGTCGTTTTCGTCGATCCAGCCGTTACCATCGCCGTCGAGTAGCGCCAGGTCGGCAAAGCCATCGCCGCTCCTGGTCCCGAAAAGCTCACTGCCATTGTTGATCTGCCCGTCGTGGTTGCGATCGAGGGTCAGGAAACCGCTACCGGAAGCGAGACGATTGATGCTCTCGGCGGTCCCGTTGGCGTCGAGATCGAACTTGAAGCGCTGGTCGCTGAGTTGGGCGGCATTGCCCGCAAAATTGATCACCAGTGGATCCTTCTTCTGGCGCGTCGCGTCGCCGAGGCGCAGGCTGACATCGCTCTCTTCGTGGTAGCTGCGTGACATTTGAAGTTGCAGATCGAAGCGAATCTCCTGGCCGTCGGCGGTCTTGATCACCCCGCTGGCGGCGAACGAGGTTTGTTCGAATTCGCTGTGCGACGCGTGGTAGTCGTATTCGACGCCGTAACCGGCTGGCCTTTGCGCTGCAGCGGCGTGTTCACCCTGGGCAGCGCTGGCAACCGGCGCCGCTTCGGCCGGCAGATCCAAAGCCGGCGGCGCAGCCGGTGCATGCAACTCGGCGGCATCGAAGACGCGGACGTCTTCGCCGGTCAGCATGCGAACGAGGGCGCGCATCAACAGCATGCGTGGATCACTCTCGGTCTCGTCGGTACTGCCTTCCAGTGCATCCGCCTGCGCTGCCGCCTTGCCAGCATCGGAAAGAGTGACCTGATCGGCAACAGCACGCGCATCGCCGCGACCCTCGAAGTCCGGCCGCTGAGCACCGATCCACATGCGCATCGATTCGCGGACTTCGGTTCTTTGCGCTGCGACATGCGACGAGAGCATTTGCATCTCGGAATGGGCAATTTTCATGGTGGCTGCCTGAGTAGATGGAGGTAAACGTTACAACGGCAGACGAGAGGTTTTTCTTTAATGTGAAAGTCGCGTCAGCGACTCACGAATCTCCCTTGCCCCTCACGGTGGCGAAAGCAGGGGACTCGTGGAGCACCGCTTCGCGCCACCGCAGCCGACCCGCGATGCAGTGCAGGTTCAGTTCAGGTCGATTGCGTGGCGTTTGAGATCATCGAGGCCGACGATCAGCAGTGCCGCTTCGTTGGTGGCGTTGAGCACGACGCGCGGCGCCCTGCCGGCATGCAGAGCTTCGCGCCAGCGGGCGGCACAGAGGCACCAGCGGTCGCCGGGGTGCAGGCCGGGAAAGCCGAACTCGGGGCGCGGTGTCGACAGGTCGTTGCCACGCGCCTTCGAGAATTCGAGGAATTCGGCAGTCAGCAGCACGCAAACGGTGTGGCTGCCGAAATCCTCGTCGCTGGTGTTGCAGCAGCCGTCCCGGAAAAATCCGGTCATCGGCTTCTCGCTGCATGCCCCGAGTGGTCCGCCAAGAACGTTGCGCTGACCGCCGCCCATGTCGTCGGGTTTCATGTCAATTCATCGATCCAGGCTTGCTGGATCGCCTCGAGGATTTTCTCGCCACAGTGTCTGGAGTCTTCGTCAAAACCGGGCAGGGCAAGCACCCAGTTCATCAGGTCAACGAAGTTGATCTTCAGCGGGTCGACCTCGGGATGCGCTTCCACGAGTTCGACAGCGATTTCATTGATGTCGGTCCATTTCATCGATGTCCCTCCTTGGCCATGTTGATCGAGTAACGCGGGATCTCGATCACCAGCGACGCTGCATTGACGATCACCTGACACGACAGACGTGAATTCGGTTCAAGACCCCAAGCCTTGTCGAGCAGGTCGTCCTCGACCTCATCGGAAGGTTCGAGGTCGGCAAAGCCTTCACGCACGATGACATGGCAGGTGGTGCAGGCACAGGACATCTCGCAGGCGTGCTCGATGGCAATGCCGTTTTCGAGCAGGTTCTGGCAGAGCGACTCGCCCGGTCTGGCGTCGATTACGGCGCCGTCGGGACAGAGTTCGATGTGCGGCAGAACGATGAGCTGGGTCATACGGTCTCTCCCGTTCTTGCCGCGTCGGCCTCGCTGTCCAGATCACTGATGTTGCGGCCGGTGAAAGCCTGCCGGATCGATTTGTCCATCCGTCGCGCAGCGAAATCCTGGGTGTCGGCTTCGAGGTCGTCGATCGCCAGCATGATCTGGCGGCGCTGGTCACTGCCTGCGGCCGCTTGCAGCTTGCCGATGTCGAGGTCGATGCGAGCCCGTTCGTCGGCACTCAGCAGATCCCCGTCGCGGGCCAATGCCGAGCTGACGGCCTCGATCAACCGTTCGGCATCGACCTGCGTTTCCTTGAGCGCACGTTGCAGGGCGTCGTCTCTGACGTGCGCCAGCGAGTCCTTGAGCATGCCGGCAATTTCGTCGTCGGACAGTCCGTACGAGGGCTTGACGACGATGCTCGCGGCAACGCCAGAAGCCTTTTCACGGGCGGTCACTGCCAGTAGGCCATCGGCGTCGACCTGAAAAGTGACGCGGATGCGGGCAGCGCCGGCGACCATCGGTGGAATGCCGCGCAACTCGAAGCGCGCCAGCGAACGGCAATCGCTGACCAGCTCGCGCTCGCCCTGTACGACATGCAGTGCAAGCGCCGTCTGGCCATCGCGGAAGGTCGTGAACTCCTGCGCGCGCGCCGTCGGAATCGTCGAATTGCGGGGAATGATCTTCTCGACCAGACCGCCCATGGTTTCGAGACCCAGCGATAGCGGGATCACGTCGAGCAGCAGCCAGTCGTCGCTAGCCAGGCCATTACCGGCCAACAGATTGGCCTGTTTGGCCGCGCCGATGGCGACGACCTTGTCAGGATCGAGATTGTTCAGCGGGTTCCGGCGGAAGAAATCTCCAACGGCGCGCTGTACCTGCGGCATGCGCGTGGCACCGCCGACCATCACCACCCCCTTGACCTCGGCAACCGACAGACCGGCATCGCGCAACGCCTTCTTGACGGGTTGCATGGTCTTGGCCACCAGAGTCTGGGTAATCTCGGCAAAGATTTCGGTGGTCAGCGTCAGATCGACCTGCTCGCCACTGTTCAGGCGCGCATTGATCTGGGCAACGCCGTGAAAGGTCAGATATTCCTTGGCTTCGCGAGCGCGCGTTAGGAGCATCCGGGCATCCTCGACCGACAGGGGCCTGAGCCCGGCGGCTTCGAGGATCCAGCAGAAGATGCGATGGTCGAAATCGTCGCCACCCAGCGCCGAATCGCCACCGGTCGCCAGCACCTCGAAGATGCCGCGCGACAGTCTGAGGATCGAGATATCAAAAGTGCCACCGCCCAGGTCATAGACGGCATAGATGCCTTCGGCAGCGTTGTCGAGGCCATAGGCAATCGCTGCTGCGGTCGGCTCGTTGAGCAGGCGCAGCACCGGGAGTTCTGCCAACCTGGCGGCATCCTTGGTGGCCTGCCGCTGCGCATCGTCGAAGTAGGCGGGAACGGTGATCACCGCACCGAGCAGTACGCCCCCCAGCGAAGCTTCGGCGCGCAGGCGCAGCGTGCGCAGGATTTCAGCCGAGACTTCGACCGGGCTCTTCAGTCCGGCAGCGGTGTGCAACCGCAACATTCCAGGGGCATCATCGAACAGGTAGGGCATGCCTTCGCGGTTGGCAATGTCCTGCAAACCGCGGCCCATGAAGCGTTTGACCGAGACGATGGTGTTGCGCGGATCAAGGGACTGTTTCGCCTGTGCTTCGTAACCGACCTCGCTGTGTCCGTCGGGCAAGTAGCGCACCACTGAGGGCAGCAGGGGACGCCCGAGTTCGTCGCCGAGGACGGCCGCCAGGCCACTGCGTACCGTTGCGACCAGTGAGTTGGTCGTACCAAGGTCAATGCCGATCGCCAGCCGGTGCTGGTGTGGCGCAGTGGACTCGCCCGGTTCTGCAATCTGTAACAATGCCATGAAGAAGTTCCTGGTCCTTGTGGCGGGTGGTTCGGCGCAGTGGGTTGGCTGCTATTCTTCGCAGGCCGCCATCGCGTCGTCGATCTCGGCGAGTAGCTTCTCCAGAAACATCAGTCGCCGCACACGGTCGGCAGCCTGTTCCAGGTCATGCTGATCGTCGAGCAGGACGGCAATTTCTTCGTAGCGCTCGCGCATGTCACGCTGCAAACGATGGTGCAAACGCTCGAGTTCGCGGTGTTCGCCAGCGGTGCGCGCTTCGGCAGCTGCCTCGCGCCATTCCATCTGCTCGATCAGGAAATCCGCCGACATCAGGGTATTGTTATCGCTGCCGATGTCGTGTGCCGCCAGATGCAGCAGGTATTTCGCCCGTGGCAGGGGTTTCTTGAGCGTCTGGTAGGCTTCATTGATCCGCGTCGCCCACTGCAGCGAGAGCCGCCGTTCAGCCTCGCCGGCACTCGCAAAGCGGTCGGGATGCACCCTGGACTGGATTTCACGGTAGCGATCGTCGAGCAGCGCTACGTTCAGTCGGAAAGCAACCGGCAACTCGAATAAGGTGAAATGATCGGCGTTGAATTCCATTTTTTCCCGGCAGCACAGCTTCGCTCAACGCGGGGTCGTGTGCGCGACTTTGACATTCACCGACACGCCTGTGGCCCCCTCTCCCATTTTGTCGGCAAACTACACGTTACACGTTGAAGCTTTCACCGCAACCGCAAGCATCCTTGACGTTCGGGTTATTGAAGCGGAACCCCTCGTTGAGGCCCTCGCGCGCGTAGTCAAGTTCGGTCCCGTCAAGATAGGGAAGGCTTTTCGGATCGATCAGAACCTTAACGCCATGCGATTCGAATTGAATGTCGTCTGGTCGGGCGTTATCCGCGAATTCGAGCTTGTAGGCCATCCCGGAGCAGCCGCTGGTGCGTACGCCGAGACGCAACCCGATACCCTTGCCACGCTTGACCATGAAATTCGCGACGTGGCGGGCGGCCCGTTCAGAAAGCGTCACTGCCATGTAAAAACCTCCTGCTGTACTGGTCTGTTAAGCCGGAACTTGCTCGCCGTGCTTTTTCTTGTAATCAGCCACCGCCGCCTTGATCGCATCCTCGGCGAGAATCGAGCAGTGGATCTTGACCGGTGGCAGCGCCAGTTCGTCGGCGATCTGGGTATTCTTGATGTCCAGCGCCTGATCGATGGTCTTGCCCTTGACCCACTCGGTCACCAGCGAAGACGAAGCAATCGCTGATCCGCAGCCGTAAGTCTTGAACTTGGCATCTTCGATGACGCCACCCTTGCCGACCTTGATCTGCAGCTTCATCACGTCACCGCAGGCAGGCGCACCGACCATGCCGGTAGCCACGCCCTCTTCTTCCTTGCCGAACGATCCGACGTTACGCGGATTTTCGTAGTGATCCAGAACCTTGACACTGTACGACATGCTGTTTCTCCTTCAATCCATTCTATACATTCATTGATCAATGAGCCGCCCACTGGACCGTACTCAGGTCGACTCCGTCCTGCACCATTTCCCACAGAGGTGAAAGTTCGCGCAATCTGCCGATCTTCTCGTGCAGGAGCCTGATTGCGTAGTCGATCTCTTCCGCGCTGGTAAAACGGCCAAGCGTGAACCGGATCGAACTGTGCGCAAGTTCGTCATCGCGACCGAGCGCGCGCAGGACGTAGGACGGTTCGAGCGAGGCTGAAGTACACGCTGATCCGGACGACACCGCGAGATCCTTGATCGCCATCAGCAACGATTCACCTTCGACGTAGGCGAAGCTGATGTTCAGGTTATGCGGCACCCGGCGCTCCATGTCGCCATTGACATAGACATGCTCGATGTCCGACAGACCTTTGAACAGGCGATCGCGCAGCATGCGGATGCGCTCGTTCTCGGCGCCCATCTCCAGGCGTGCCAGGCGGAAAGCTTCACCCATGCCAACGATCTGATGCGTCGCCAGCGTGCCGGAACGGAAGCCGCGTTCGTGACCACCGCCATGCATCTGCGCGTTCAGGCGAATGCGCGGTTTACGCCGCACGTACAAGGCGCCGATCCCTTTCGGGCCGTAGGTTTTATGTGCCGAGAAGCTCATCAGGTCGACCTTGAGCGCCGCGAGATCGATCGTCACTTTGCCGGTCGCCTGCGCCGCATCGACATGGAAGAGGATTCCTCTGCTGCGGCAGATCTCGCCGATCTCGCTGATCGGCTGGATGACGCCAATCTCGTTGTTGACAAACATCACCGAGGCGAGGATCGTATCCGGGCGTAGTGCCGCCTTGAACACATCGGGATCGAGCAGACCGTCGTTCCCGACATCGAGGTAACTGACTTCAAAGCCCTGCCGCTCGAGTTCACGGCAGGTATCGAGAACGGCCTTGTGCTCGGTCTTGACCGTCACCAGATGCCTGCCCTTGCCCGAGTAGAAATGCGCCGCGCCCTTGAGCGCCAGGTTGTTCGACTCGGTTGCACCCGAAGTCCAGACGATTTCCTTGGGGTCGGCATTGACCAATCTGGCGACCTCTGCACGTGCTTCTTCGACCGCAGCCTCGGCTTCCCAACCGAAAGAGTGCGAGCGCGAAGCGGCATTGCCGAACTTCTCGACCAGATAAGGAATCATCTTTTCCGCCACGCGTGGATCGACCGGCGTCGTGGCTGAATAATCGAGATAAATAGGCAGTTTCAGCATGGCTCTTGCTCCGGGTTCTTGATGTGGTGACCGATCTTCAGTCCGTCTTCTGGCCAGTTCAGGCGGTCATCGCAGTCAGCCGTCGCAAGCCGGCAACGGTCGCCTGCAGGGTTTTCAGAAAGCCGGCGACCTGTTCTCTGCTATTGCCGCCACCGAGACTGACGCGCACCGCACCGCGAGCCAGCACGGGATCAACCCCCATCGCCCGCAGCACATGCGAGGGCTCGGGATGGGCACTCGAACAGGCAGCGCCGCTGGCGACTGCGTAGCCGGCACGGTCCAGGCGTCCGACCAGCGTTTCGCCATCGAGTTCAGGAAACGAGAAATAAACGGTGTTCGGCAGGCGCTCGGCAGCCTGGCCAAAGAGTGTCGCGCCGAAGCCGATGAGGCCAGCTTCAAGCCGCCTGCGCATCTCGAGCAGATGCTTCGCGAGCGTGGCCTGGCGCTCTGCAGCCAGGGTACAGGCGACGCCGAAACCGACGATTGCCGCCACATTCTCGGTCCCCGAACGTAGTCCGCGTTCGTGGCCACCGCCGGCAATCAGCGGCTCCAGTTCGACGCGCTTGTCGAGCACCAGCGCCGCCGCCCCCTTGGGACCGCCGATCTTGTGTGCCGACAAGGTCAGCGCATGCACTCCAGCGGCATTGAGACGACGAAAATCGACGGCCAGCTTGCCGACCGCCTGCACCGCATCGGTGTGGAACCAGGCGCCGGCCATGCGCGCTTGCTGGGCGAGTGATTCGAGATCCTGCAACACGCCGGTTTCGTTGTTGGCCAGCATCACCGAAACGATCTTCGGTTTGCGGGCCATTACCGCCATGAAGCTGCCGATATCGACCCGGCCGTTGACGTCGACCGCCAGCTTTTCGAGTGTCCAGCCGCGTTTGCACAATTGCTCGGCAGGCTTGATCACACAGGGGTGCTCAATCGCACTGACGGCCAGCAGACCAGGCTTCAGACAGGCCGCGGCGCCCTTGATCAACAGATTGTTGGCTTCCGAACCGCCACTGGTAAACACCACTTCGCTGGCATGTGCACCGACTGCCGCAGCGACCTGGCTGCGCGCCTCGTCGATCGCCCGCCGTGCCGCACGTCCATACTCGTGCCGGCTCGAGGCATTGCCGAACTGCCCCGAAAGATAGGGCAGCATCGCCTCGAGCACCGCCGGATCGGGCGGGGTACTGGCATTGTGGTCGAGATACACGGGCGCGAACATGGCGGTCGACGCTCAGCTTTCCAGGGCAACGGCCTTGGCGCGTGCCCGCGGCCTGCTCCGGCGCGCATCATGGACAACGGCAACCTTGCCGCCGGTTTTCTGGAGTTGTTGATTGACGAGTTCGGCCAGCGTCACCGAACTGAGAAACTCGTACATCTTGTCGTTGAGCGTCGACCATAGCTCGTGCGTCATGCAGCGCTCATCGTCGCGGCAGTTCTCACGGCCACCACATTGCGTCGCATCGAGCGGTTCATCGACGGCACGGATGATGTCGGTGACCGTCATCTCATTGGTTGGTCGCGCCAGACAGTAGCCGCCACCAGGGCCGCGCACGCTTTCGACGAGACCATAGCGGCGCAGCTTGCCGAACAACTGCTCCAGATAGGAAAGGGAAATTTTCTGGCGATCGCTGATTCCAGCCAGAGACACGGGACCCTCGCTACAGCGCAGCGCCAGATCGATCATCGCGGTCACTGCGAAACGTCCTTTGGTAGTTAGTCGCATGGCTCCTCCACGGATATTAGTAGTTGATCAGATTATTAGACTATAGTGACAACCCGGTAATTAGTCAACTATTTTACTCAGGTATTGAGGGTCAAAATGGTCAGTCGTGACCAGATCGTCCTTGACCTCGACGCCGGCCTCGTCGAGTTTCCTGAGCAGTAGTTCAAAACGCCGGTCAACCTCGACCGCATGGTCGAGAAGTCCATGAATCGCCTTGGCCAGCGGGTCATCCTGATCGCCAGCCAGGGCATAAGCCGAGAAACCCAGCTGCCCGGCCATCTGCTCACGCTTCTTGGCCTGCACGCTGTCGATGATGCGCGCCGGATTGCCCACCGCAGTGGCTCCTGGCGGCACGCTCTTGATCACCACCGCATTCGAACCGACCTTGGCCGACGCACCGATGGTGATCGGTCCGAGCACCTTGGCGCCGGCACCGATGACCACGCCATTTTCCAGCGTCGGATGCCGCCGGCCCTTGTTCCATGAAGTGCCGCCGAGGGTGACGCCGTGGTAAAGCGTGACATCATCGCCAATGATGGCAGTCTCGCCGATCACCACGCCCATTCCGTGATCAATGAACAGACGCCGCCCGATCGTCGCTCCGGGGTGGATTTCAATACCGGTGAAGAAACGACCGAGGTGCGAAACCGCGCGACCCAACCAGTGCAGTTGATGCATCCACAACCAGTTCGCCAGACGATGTGAAACCATCGCATGCACACCGGGGTAACAGGTCAGCACCTCCCAGAAGGTCCGGGCAGCAGGGTCACGATCGAATACCGATTGAATGTCTTCTCGCAGGCGGCTGAACATGAAAGGAAAATCCTTCAGCGAAAATCCTTGTGGGAAGGATCTCATCATACAATAACCAACTATTTTGATCCACTATTATTTACGGAGTCGCTTGTACCGCTGGCCATCCCGCGCTTTCCGGCAACCTGCCTTTCGACCGCGTCGAGCAGTCCGCGGAGAATGTTGATCTCATCGCG
>WBZU01002422.1_pt1 | contig 12914 bp, 15 predicted proteins | sample 5204311 | NCBI WGS metagenome assembly WBZU01 (sample SAMN12344359, study PRJNA552823) | activated sludge metagenome | biome: Activated sludge suspended growth; feature: Nitrification reactor; material: Wastewater; isolation source: activated sludge from nitrification reactor of wastewater...
TTCCACGAAAACCCGGGTTGGAGACGGCCGGTGCGCTTGGCGCGTGGATTCTCGGCGCTGCGGTCATGCTCTTCGCGCGTCGCAACCGTTCTCGCAATCGTCCCTCGTGAGCGTTCTTTTCGATCCAGCCTTCATAACGCCTTTCGCCGCCGAGTTTCGTTTGTCGTTCCGAGCGTGAGCGCCGGTCTTCCTCTTCCCGCGTTTCACGGGCGAAGGGTACCTACCGCGTTTCGCAAATCCCTTGCGTCACCGGACCATTGTCGTGATAGAGTCGCGTCGTGGCGTTGACGCAAGCAGAAGAAACCGACATCGGTTGGATTGGCGGCAAGCGATTCGATCTCGTCTTCTTTTTCGGATGTGCCTTGATCGCCGCTGCGGTCGGGGCCATTGCGTTGGCCGTTCCTGCGATCGTCGTGCCTCTGTTCTGGGCCTTTTTGCTGTTTGTCGAAGGACCGCATCTGGTCGCGACATGGGCGCGCACGTATTTCGATGCTTCCGAACGTCGACGTCGAGCGCGATTGTTGATCGGTAGCCTCGCCTGGTTACTCCCCGGAATCGTCGCCCTGATCGCCGCCCACGCATTTCATTCGCGAGGGCCGATTGATTTATTTTTGCTTTTCGCCACGCTTTGGAGTTTCCACCACGCCATTCGCCAATTTTACGGCGTCTTGGCCATTTACCATCATCACGCGAAGAGCGATTTGACGGCCCGCAAATACGATCGGTACCTTTTGCACGGATCCTTGTGGACGGCGTTCGGTTTGTTTTCGTTGGGTCATCCGCACAACCGAGCGCTTTTTGGATTGCCGCGTGAATTTCCGGTGTGGCTTTCGACCACGGCCATAGGACTTCTGGTCACGCTGGGCATTGTGATCGTGGCGTATGGATTTGTTCGCCGCCTTCGTTTTCCGAAGGAAAACATTCGTCCGCTGCTCTTTTTGCTGGGGCCGGCCATTGGTTTGGAATGTTATGCCATGTTTGTCGTCGGCGTTTTCGAGCCGCTCGTGCCTCGGCCGGAAGATCCCGAACAGGCCTTCTTCACGACGACGGTCGTCGGGGGCATCGTGCACGGCATGAATTATATGGGGATCATCAGCATCGTCGGATTGCGGCGGTATCGTGAGACGAAGGATGGTTCATTCGCCGCCTTTTTGGGCAGGCGTCCGTTTGTCGCGTATCTTTTCTTCGTGTTCGTTTCGCTGGGTTATCTGGCCTTGAATGCCGCTCGCGGCGTATTGCCGGGCGTCGTCGTATTCGAGCGGCAGACGTTGCTCGCGGACTTTTGCCTCGTCATGTATTGGGGGATCTTTTTCCACCATTATTATCTCGACCAACATATTTGGCATGTTCGGTCGGATGAAAACTTGCGTTTCGAGTTAGGCCTGGCCAAACCCCCGCAGCTCGGCGAGGCCGCGGCATGAGCGATTCGCGGATCGCGCTGGTGCTTGGAGGAAGCGGGTACGTCGGTCAAAACGTCGTGCGGCGCCTCGCGCGCGAAGGCGTGCGCGTTGCGTTTACGTACCATACGCAAGCGTCGATTGCGCATGCGCTTGCAGATGAAACGGGCGCGGCGGCGTATGCGACGAATTTAGCCGAGCCAAACGAAATTCGCGAACTGTTCGGCCGTCTCGCCGCGGACGCTTTGGCTCCCGAGATCCTCGTTCACGCAGCCGGGATTGCGTGTCGGGCGTCGACGCTCGAGGTCGAGGACGAACTGGCCGACCGCATGTACGCGGTGAATGTGCGTTCTCTTCTGGTCGCCATGCAGAGTTTCATGAAAGGTTTGTCTGGACGTAAGGCCGACGTGGTGGTGACGGCATCGCAAGCGGGAATTACGAAATTGCCTGCTTCACCGGCGTTTGCCGCGACGCAAGCGGCGCGACTCGGGCTTGTGCAATCGTTGGCGAAGGAATTGGGTTCGTCCGACGTGCGGATGAACGTGGCGCTGCTCGGGCTTCTGAGCGGAGGGATTTCAGCGAGTTTGGACGCTGGGCGTCGGGCGGAATACGAGCGATATGCGGCGTTTGCCCGCGTTGGCACATCGGAAGAAGTTTCCGCGGCGATTGTGCGCTTGGCGCTCGAGAATCGATGGATGACGGGTTCGATCTTGCCGCTCACGGGGGGATTGTGACCCCGCGCTGGTTTGCATTCGTCATTTTCGCGGTGCTCGTGGCGCACGCATGGATCACGAAATTGCCTTATGGGCTTTTGCCCGAAATGTTATGGGCTTGTCATGTGGCGACGACGCTTTTGGCATTCGGCGTTTTGTTTCAGAAAAAAGAATTGGTTGTTTTTGGATTTTCGTTTCACCTCGGCGCGGGCATGTGGGGCTATTTGTTCGACCTCGTGGCCATGCGGACGACGAGTTTGACATCGTTTTTGGTGCATATTTTGCCACTGACGATTGGTTATGCGGAAGTGCGCCGGTCCGGGTTGCCGCGCTGGGCGCCTTGGGTTTCGTTCGGGTTTCTCATTTCGATGATGACATTCGCGTATCATTTCACCCCGCCCGCATTGAATGTGAATTTGGCGCACCGGGCGTGGGCGCCTGTCGAAAGGCTGACGAGCGCGCTTTGGGCGACGTGGATCGTCAATTTGGGATTTGCTCTGTTTTTGATTCTTTCCACCGATTGGCTCGTTCGCAAATGGGTCGTGCGCCGGCCGGCTTCCGTGAACTGAGGAGTTGATGTGTCATGGCGGATGGTGCAGAAGGTTTGGCTGAAAAAACGTTGAGCGTGACGAGCGGGCTTTGCCGATCGTGCAAAACAACGGTTCCCGCGGAGGTCGTTCGCGTGAGCGGTCAGGTTTTTCTGCGGAAATCCTGTCCGACCCACGGATCGGAAAACGTGTTGATTTCCTCGTCGGCTGATTGGTACGAATCCACGGTCGAACACGCGACCGTGATGACGCGTCCGCTGGATGCTCGTCCGGTTCAGGCGGGATGTCCTTATGATTGCGGGCCGTGCACGGCGCATGAACAACGGAATCATTTGCCCGTCGTTCCGATTACCTCCAAATGCGACCTCGATTGTCCCATTTGCTATACGCACAACAAGAACGAAGGCGCCTATCACATGTCCGAGGAAGAGCTGTCCTCGATTTTGCGGCATTTGCGCCATGCCGTGGCTGACCGCCGTATTCTCAATTTGACCGGCGGTGAGCCGACGCAACATCCCGCGTTCGAGCGTATTGTCGAATTATGCGCCGAAATGGGCATCAACCGGGTGACGATATCCACGCATGGTTTGCGGTTTTTACGTGACGAACCTTTGCTGGAACGTTTGGCCGCGATGGGGGCGCGGATCATTCTCTCGTTCGACTCGTTCGAGACCGAAGCGAACAAGAAGATGCTTGGCGGCAATCACCTGAACGCAAAAATGCGCATTTTGGAATTGTTGCAAAAACACAACGTCGATACGACCCTTTTGCCCGTGTTGGCTCGAGGTGTCAATGATCATGAAGTCGGCGCGTTCATCGACTTGGCGTTGTCGAAGGATTTCATTCGTTCCGTCGAATTTCATCCCATGACATTTACGGGCCAGAGCGGTTCGAACTTCGAACGCAGCGCGCGTTATACGGCATTCGATACGCTCGTGGACATCGAAAAGCAAACGCAGGGGCGGCTTCGTGTTTCCGATTTCGTGCCGTCGCCGCTCGCGCACCCGTTGTGTTATCAAATCGCCTACCTTTTGCGATTGCGAGACGGTCGTTGGATTCCGTTCACGCGCTTCATGACGCGGGACGATTTGCGCCATTTGTTGTCCCTTGCTTTGTACATCGTGCCCGGTCCTGAAATGGAGCAAATCCTGACGGATGTGCTGAATCGATTGTGGGCGGGCGAAGTGGATTGCGAAGATGCCGAGGAAGTCTTGGGATCGCTCAAGGATTTGGTTTCCCGCATGTTCGCTCAAGACACCGACGAACAAAAGCGCATGCTCATGGCGGAAACCTGCACGAAGGCGATTTACGTGCACACGCACATGGACGAGGAATCTTTCGATACCGATCGCATTCGTAAGTGTTGCGTTGGAATGCCCGGCGCGGATGGCTCGAATATCCCCTCGTGTGCGTACAACGTTCTGTACCGCGAACGCGATGAACGATTTGCGCCGCAGCCGGCCGTTCCATTGGTACAACTCGGTCGAGGGCGCCGGACATGAAAACATCGCTCGAAGGCAAACGATGTTTGGTCACGGGCGGTTCGCGTAATCTCGGTCGGGCGATTTGTTTGGCGCTGGGTCGGGCGGGCGGGCGCATTGCCTTCACGTACAAGGAGAAAGACGACGAGGCGGCGGAGACGACACGCCTTTTGCGGGAGATCGGCGTCGAGCCCATTGTGGCGAAAGGATCGGTCTACGATGCCAAACATGTCGCCGCGACGGTAAAGGCGGTCGAGACAGGGTTTGGCGGCGTCGATATTTTAATCAACAATGCGGGGCTCACGCAGATCATGCCCATTGCGCTCATCGAAGAGGACGAATGGGACGCGGTGATGGATACGAACGTCAAAGGGGCGTTTTTGTATTCTCGGGCGGTTTTACGATCGATGATTCGGTCGAAAAAGGGGCATATTTTGAATATCGGTTCGTTCGGAGCGGATCGGGTGGTGGACGCTCCGGTGCATTATGCCGCGTCGAAAGCGGCGCTCGTGGGGTTTTCCATGGCTTTGGCCAAAGAAATCGGTCGTTATGGAATCGCCGTCAATTGCCTGGTTCCGGGGTTATTGGAAACAGGTTTGTCCAACCGCTTGCCGAAACATCGCCTCGATAGTTACGTCGGGCAGGCGGCGCTTGGGAGGCTTGGGACGGTCGACGAAGTCGCCGAATTCGTGACGTGGTTGGTTTCCGAGGAAAACTCGTTCATGACCGGTGGTCAAGTGGTCATTGACGGCGGCTTGTAATCAAACCGTAATGCCGAGCCGCTTGACTTCGACCATGCGAATGAAGGTTTGGACTGAGAAAAGCGCGAGGATTTGAACCGGTCGCAAACCGGGTACGATGCGGTCTTTGGCTTCGGGAAGCAGTTCTCGCAATCGTTCGAGGCCCTTGTCCGATACGACGCCGGCGGGGGCGAATTCTTCGTCCGACATATCGCCTTGAGCTGCTTTTTGAATTTCGCCGCGGGTAATTTGAATGCCGAAGGTGCGCTCGATTTTGAAAACGATGTCCAGGTAATCGAGCGATTCGGCGCCGAGATCCGTCATCAGCAGCGATTCATTCTTGACGGTGCTCGGGTCGAGCGCGAGGGCTTCGGCGACGATTTGGCGGACCTTCGCGGCGACTTCAGGATCGGATGATTGGGGCAAATCAACGACGGACATGAGGTTTTCTCCGGCGAAACGGCGGCGATGGTACGGGGTTGGGGCATGTCGATCAAGCGCAATTCGCAGCGAGCGGTCGATTATTTACGCTTTGCCGCTTCGACGGCTTTGGCGGTGACGTCGAGAATCTGCGCGTTCGACGGTCGGTCGGCAATGCTCTCGCCGATTTGTTTCCAGAATATCGTACCATTCGGCAATACGACGAACACCGACGGGACGGCGATATCACGGCCTTCCATGGCGACGCCCCATTGCAATGCGACCTTCAGGTCTTTGTCTTCGAGCAACGGAAAGGGCAATTCGAGCGACTTTGACAACTCCGCCGAATCTTCGCGGGCATCCGTGCTGATCGACGCGATGCCGATACCTCGTTTGCGCAACACCGGATGAATATCTGCCAACTGACCCAGTTGGACACGGCAATAGGGTCACCAATAGCCTCGGTAAAACGTGACGATGGCCGGGCCGTTCGCCGTCAGTTCGGCAAGTGAAACTTGTTTGCCCGTCGAGTCCGGCAAGGAGAATTGCGGAGCGGGACTGTTTGTCGCTACGGACGGCGTGCGTGTGCGTAGGCATCCCAGGGTGAGGGCAAGGGAAGCCAAGCCTACAAGCCACGGGCGTCGCGCAAGGTTGGTTGTTTTTCGTGCCTGCATCGTCCGACGATTAGTGGAATCATCGGGCATTGGCAAGGGGAGGCGAGTATGATCGGATGAAATTCTCAGGCGCAGAAGCGACAAACGACGTCGAACAGTAAATTGGTGCCCCAGGCCAAACCATCGACGGGAATACGTTCGTCTCGGCCGTGGAACAATTCGGCGAAGCGCAGTCCTTTCGGCATTTTTACCGGGGAAAACCCATACCACTTGGCGCCGAGTTTCGTGAAATACTTGGCGTCCGTATAGCCGGGAATCATGTACGGAATCACGGCGGCCGTCGGTTCTCGTTCGACAATCGCGGCGCGAATCGTGTCGTAGAGCGGCGATTCGACGGGGTCGGTCGTCGTCGGCGGCATGCTGCGCAAAACTTCGAGCGAAATACCAGGCCCGAGGACGGCCGACAATTCTCGCAAAAAGTCGTCTTCGGTTTGTCCAGGTAAGGTTCGTCCGTCGATATCCATTTCGGCGATGCCGGGGATGACGTTGATCTTGTTGCCCGCTCGAAGAAGCGTCGGCGACGCCGTATTGGCCAAGAGAGCGCTGAACGAACGAGCGATCGACTTATCGGGCAATCGCTTGAGAATTTGAGGCGCCACGGTAGGATTGAGCAATTTGAGCAGCAGCGGCGTAATCGGTCCGGCCTTTTTCGAGGCCAGACCTTTCACGAAATCTTGCACATACGGGGTGATATGCATGGGCAAACCATTTTCACTCAGTTTTTCAATGGCTTTGGCGAGCTTGATGATGGCCGAATCTTCGCGCGGCATCGACCCGTGGCCGGCCTCCCCGGTCACCCGAGCTCGAACCCAACAAATTCCCTTTTCAGCGACTTGAATGGGATAAAAAATGCCTCCACCGATATGCAGCGTGTATCCACCGCTCTCTCCGATGGCATATTCGGCTCGGACGAGATCCGCGTGATTTTCCACGAGAAACCTCGACCCGTAATCACAACCGGCTTCTTCGTCGGCCACCGCGGCGAAAATGATATCGCGACGCAATTTGCGTTTTTCCCGGGCAAGTCGCGTCATGATCGCCACCGACATCGCCGCCATATTTTTCATATCGATCGCGCCGCGACCCCATAAACAGCCGTCGGCGATATTTCCGGAAAAAGGAGGCTGCGTCCACACCGCCGGATCCGCTTCGACGACATCCAAATGCGCCGTGAGCAGCAATGGCGGCAATTCGCCCGTGCCGGAGAGCCGCGCCACGACGTTCGCTCGTTCGGGTGCGCTTTCGAGCAACTTCGGCGTCAGCCCGGCGCGATCGAGTTCGTCGGCGACGACGTCCGCCGCCGCTCGTTCACGACCCGGAGGGTTTGTCGTATCAATGCGAAGCAAGGTCTGGCAGAGGCGAATGGCGTGATCCGCCAGTTCTCCGTAGGAACTTGTTTCAGTGGCGGCTTGCGATGAGGTCGTCATTGGCAGGCATGGTACTCAGGCTCGAGCCCGTGCGCAGCATTTTTTTCAGATCGACCAAAGACGAGGATTCGGCGATTGCGAATGAGGACTTGACGCCGCCGCCCATGCGGCATACCGTACGTCTTGCTTGGCGACAACCGTGCGGAGCTGGGGATTCACGAAAGTGCATATCGGGGAACCAATGAGAGGCACGTTGGCAATTGACGCATCGAATGCGGAGCATTGGCAACAAGGCCGGGCAGGGTGACCGATGGGCGTGGAATTGGTAAAAGTGGTCGAATATGTGCGGCAAAAATCGCGCGGGGCGGCGAACGTCGACTTGGCGCGTTTGAATTTGCTCGTCGGGCGGGCTATTTCACGAACGGCGGTGTCTTTGCCGGACGAACCTGAACTCGTGGAACGAGCTTGGTTTCACGCTCGGGCGATTCTGGGCGAACCGCAATCCAATGAGGCGAAATGAATCGGGCATTGAATACTGCATTCGATATCGAACGAGGTGTGCTCGAATTGGGCACGCGGCGGATCGTCGCCCATTGCAATCATTACAATGTTTATTTACAACGAACGCTCGAAGAGGGGCTCAAGGACCGGGCGCCGCGGTTGTTGACAGCTGCCGCAACGGAATCCGCGCGCCGTTTTTTGGAAGGGTTGGAAAGGCAAACTCCGTCGAATTCCGCTCGCGAGGGCATCGAACGGGCCGTGCGCGTATTTGCCGAACATGGCTTGGGGAGCTTCGATATTTCAAATTTGACCGAATGGGGTGGGACGGTGACGATGCCTCGCTCGCATTACGCAATCGGCTGGAGAGCCCGCTGGGGCGTACGTGCGACGCCGGGTTGTTATTTCGCCGCCGGATATCTGACGGGCGCCATCGTCGTCGCCACAAAACTCGCCCCCGAGCGGGTAACGACGACCGAAACTGCATGCCATGCGGCGGGCGATGACCAATGCTCATTTCTCGTGGAGGTGTGGTAATGGCCGTCGATGAACGAGTCGTCACGGAAGCCGTCGCGGGCCTTGAATTACGAGGCAACGAAGAGGGGCTCATTCCAGCTTTCGGCTTGTACCTGACCAAGCATTTTGCCGATTATTACAATCGAGTTTCGTACGGTCTATTGGGAGCGTTCATTCGCGAATTACCGGAGCTCGAAGAAGATGCGATTGCGCTTCTCACCGAGGCCGGTCATGTTTGCGCATTTCATACGTTTGGCGGAATCATGGTTTCCGTCGAATGGGATGCGGTCGTGCAACCCATGCTCGAGACGCGTGAAGATTGGGTCAAAGGCATGATTGGCGTCATCAATGCGCTTGGGTGGGGACGTTATCGATTACGCGAGCTCGTGCCCGACGAACGGCTCGTGCTGCACATTGAACACGGATACGAAGCCGTCGGAGTTCTCGAAGATTATGGTCGGGCCAAACACCCGCGATGTTATCTGGCATCGGGGGGCGCGGCGGGGCTCATGAACTTGATATATCAGGCCAATATAACGCAACGCCCTGCGCTGACCGAAGAATTCTTTCAAGAAGTGTTCGGTCATCCGCGGAGCTTCCGGGCTCGTGAAACGCGCTGTCTGGCCATGGGCGATTCTCTGTGCGAAATCGTGGTCGAACGGCAATCCGCTTAGTTGCGCCATGACGCACGTCGACGACGCCTCCGCTGACGATATCGATGACACGCGAGCGCAACGACGTTATGGCGAAATCATTGCGGTGTTTCAAATCGGTCGCGTGAAGGTCGTGCAACGATATGCGTGCATCCGGCGCGATCAATTCGAATTCACGACAAGCACTCCATTTCCTCCGGCATTTCGTGAATATCTATCGTCGCGGGGCGTGGTGCGCGGTACGGATATCCTCTACACGCTCGACGTTCCTCATGAATTTCAGTTGACGGTCGCCCCCAACGCGCGACGCGCCGTTTTCGTACCGCGGCTTTCTACGGAGCTGAAATGGCAGAAAAACGTCGTTACCGAGATCGTTTCCGCGCTTGACGCAACGTTACTTTTAGGATGAGATCCGTTGTGGTGGGGTGGAAGTGATTCATTTGAACGTCGATGATTTAATTGCCAAAAATGCGTTGCTCGAAGCGGAAATCGCCGCTTTGAAGGAAAAATTCGGGCAACTGGAGCAGACTCATCGCGAGGTTGCGGCGGACCGGGATTTGTTGCGGCGAGTTTTCGAAGCCATACCCGTCGGCGTACACGTCGTCGATTCGGTCGGGAATGAAATCGTTCATAATTCAGCATTACGTAGAATTCTGGGCGACGATGGCCCCATTCCGAAAGCACTTGCGGATCATGAGGTTTTCCATCCCGACGGTGTGACGCGAGCCGAGCCCGAGCGAGATCCGGCGCTGCGCGCATTGCAAGGACAATCCATTGAGAACCTGGAAAGTGTGGTTCGGCGGCCCGAAATTTCCCCGCAAATGACCTGGATCGCCCAATCGGCCGAGCCTATTCGTGATGCGCAGGGCGGGATATGCGCCGCTGTCGTCGTGACGCGAGACGTGACCGAGCATAAAGAATTGGTCCGAGAACTGGATGAAGTCGTCGCGGCAACGGTCGAGGAAAAACGATTGCTCATTGAAAAACTCGAAGCCGGCGTGAAGGAATTATCGACGCCGATCATCGAGGTTTGGGATGACGTACTCGCGCTTCCCGTGATCGGAAATGTCGACGAACGTCGAGGTGCCGAGATGACGGCTCGCGTGCTCGATGAAGTCGTGGCCCGGGCCGTACGCTTCGTCATCGTCGATTGGACCGGGGTTGAAACCTTGGATGCCCAAAGCGCCCAACACCTGCTCAATTTGGTTCGTTGTATCGAGCTCGTCGGGGCCGAATGCATTTTGACGGGAATCCGACCCGCCGTGGCAACGGCGTTGCTGGCCGTGGACGTACGTTTCGAGCATTTACGGCTTTTACGTAATCTCAAATATGGATTGCGGTATTGCTTGAAAGGGTCGCCGTCGAAGGCCGTGGAACCTCGCGCTAAACGCTAAGGTTCGTCTTCCTCGAACCATTGAACGACGCGTTCGAGAGGCTTTCTGCCCGGGGATACCGGTGTTTGTCCGGTGGGCCAACCAAGCGCGATGGCCCCGACCATACGAAATGGTTCGCGGATTCCAAGAAGACCCTCGATGTCGGGTTTTGCGATCATCGGGCCGGCCATCCAACATGCGCCGAGCCCTTCGGCATGCGCTTGTAACAGCAGGGCCATGACGGCGGCACATGTCGAGCATAATTCCGCTTGCATGCTGCGAGCTGTATGCCATGCCGCGGGATCGCCTCCGCCCGAAGCAATGAATTCCGCAATCAAGTCGGGATAATCGCGCCATTGCGGGATCACGATCGCCGCCGCATTGTCGAGAGGTTCGTGGAAAAAATCGCCGTAATTGGCAAAATCATCCGCATGATGACCACGCTCGATGATGGCTTTGATTTCCGCAGCTCGCGTACGTACGGCCGACGCGATTTGTTTTCGAACGTCTTTTTTTGTGACGACCGCGAATCGCCACGGTTGTCGATTCGTATTCGAAGGCGCCGTCACGGCGGCGTGCAAAAGACGCGACAAAATTTCTTTCGGGATGGGTTTTTCTTCAAAAACCCGCCGCGAACGGCGTGTTTCCAGCCATTCGAGCATCTCGGGGCCGTTCGGCGTGCTCATTCCAGTTTGAATCCTCCGTCGACGCTCCAAACTTGTCCGGTGACGTAACTTGCGTCATCCGAGACGAGAAAACCAACTACGGCGGCGACTTCTTCCGGACGGCCGATTCGTTTCATGACGATTCGTCGCAATAGTTCGTCCGGCGCAACGGCCCGCAATTCGGCTGTCATATCCGTTTCAATGATTCCGGGACAAACCGCGTTGACTCGAATGCCGCGCGGAGCCAGCTCCACGGCGAGTGATTTCGACAAGGACTCGATCGCGCCTTTCGATGCGGCGTACAGCGCTTGTCCGCGTCCGGGCTTGAGGGCCGCAATGCTCGAAACGTTCACGATGACGCCTTTACGCCGAGCAATGAAACGTCGGGATGCTTCGCGGCAACAATGCACGACGCCCTCGACGTTCGTCGAAAACAAATGTTCGTAATCTTCGTTGGTCGTTGCGGCAAATAACCCGTCGCGTGTCACTCCGGCATTACACACGAGCGCGTGCGGAGCTCCGAGCTCTTGATCGATTCGCTCGAACAATGCCGTGACTTCCGGCCCTTTGGCGACGTTGGCGCGAAATAACATCGCTCGACCGCCCGCGGATTCGATGGCTTCCAGCGTTTGTCGGGCCGCATCTTCGTTTTTTTGATACACGACGCCGATGGTAAACCCTCGTCCGGCCAAATTCTGCGCGATGGCCCGACCAATGCCGCGTGATGCGCCTGTTACAATGGCAACCTGTGATGTCGTCATGGTATCTCCACGCGAACGGCACCCACGAGTCCGGGCATGCCGCAAGAAATAGCCACGGCAGAGCGAAGATCGCTCGCTTCCGCATGCACGAGGGGGCGTAATGGTCCCGGGGCGGCTTTCGACAAACCCGCAATGGGAGGCAATTTTTGATTCGCTAGAAATTGCTGAAGCAAAATGATTTGAACGAGGGAGCTCGCGGCGCCCATTTGTCCCAAACTTGCCGCCGTCGAAATCAACCGCGTCGATTCACCGAGAAATTGGGCAATGACGGCACGTTCGCCATCGTCACGCTGACGATGCGCGAGACCGGCGCCATCGACCAGTTTGTCGTCTTCTTTGGCAACGGTTGCAAACGCCGGAGCCAGAGTATCCGGCTCCGCAAAACCGGCATTCCCATCGGCCGCCGTGGTTGCCGTGATGTGAGCAATGGTTCGTCCCGTCGCTCGTTCGGGTTTTTCCAGGACGATGGCGGCCGCCGCTTCACTTGGGACAAACCCCGCCGCGTCTTCGCCATAAGGCGCGGATACGGCGGAGGCGTCCCGCGCATTCGTGGCGGCCCCGGACGCACCGAGCGATAAGATCGTTTCGGGTTCGACGAGCGTGTCGTACGCGAAAACCAGCGCGGCATCGATACTTCCGGCTTCGAGCGCCGCGCAGGCCGCGCGTAATGCTTGCGCTCCCGCGTTCGACCCGGCGCTCGTGGTGCCATCGCCGGTGGCGCCCAATTGAATCGACAACAAAGCGTGCGCGTTGTTCGACAAATGGAAAAGCATCCAAAAAGGGTGCAATGAAGAAAAACCGCGCGCCCACGAATCTCGGGCCTCGAGCGAGCCGTCCTGATTTTCGAGTACCGGCATGAGGTCGTCCCAATGCGCGCGTAACCCGCCATAACCGCAAAACAAACCGAGCCGCGGACCTTTAACGGTCGTTTGCGAGTGCGCCAGCGCTTCGGCCCCCACTTCAATGCCGAAAAGGCCCATACGCTTGACGAATCGACGATGTTTCGACGGTTTCGGATCGAACGTCATGGTTGCGGCGAGCGAACAAGGATAGGTGCGCGCGTCGAAGCGAGCATTCGGGGCGACGACCCGTTCACCTCCGTAGATTC
>WBZU01002305.1_pt2 | contig 12910 bp, 14 predicted proteins | sample 5204311 | NCBI WGS metagenome assembly WBZU01 (sample SAMN12344359, study PRJNA552823) | activated sludge metagenome | biome: Activated sludge suspended growth; feature: Nitrification reactor; material: Wastewater; isolation source: activated sludge from nitrification reactor of wastewater...
GACACGGGCACACCGGGCATCGTCGGCGGCAAGGGACGGGAGCGGGTGCTGCGCGCGCCGGTCGCCGGCGTCGTGACCTGGCGAAAAGAGATCGGCGACCGCGTGCGCGAGGGAGAGATCATGGGCGACGTGGCCGGGCATGAAATCGCCGCGCCGTTTGCCGGCGTCGTGCGCGGTCTCATCGCGCCGGGCACGACCGCCCGCGCCGGACTGAAAATCGGCGACGTCGATCCGCGCGACGACGTAGCCGCCTGTTTCACCATCTCGGATAAAGCACTCGCCATCGGCGGCGGGGTGCTGGAAGCTGTCCTGACTGAACTGTCACGCTCAGCGGAACAAAGGTAAGACGTCGAAGCGGGTGGATGCCTTCCGGCCTCCGGCGCGTTTATGAGTGAAATTATTCTTAACGTTTGGTCTAATTCCCGAATCATAGATTGAACACGCGGCGGCGTGCGTATCTCTATTCATCATGAAACATAAAGGCTTGCGAATCGCACTCATCGTCATCGTTCTATTCATCGTGGCCTACGCCGCGGCCGGTTGGTTTTTCTCCAGCCTGATCATCGACGCGCCGACGCAAAGCCTGGCCGAGGCGGCGGCCGAGGGCGACACGCCGGCCGGCTTCGGCCTGCCGGAGCCGGAAGAGACCGCCATCGACGCCGGCGAGGTGACGTTGGCCGGCTGGTTTTTCGATAACCCGCGCGAAGGCCATTGCGGCGTCATGTTCCTCCACGGCTTCCGGGGCACTCGTTACCACGTCTTGAACTGGGCGCCGCTGTTCTGGCAGCGAGGCTGCGATATCCTGGCCTATGACCACCGCGGCCACGGCGACAGCACGCCCGCCTTCCACACCTACGGCTTCTACGAGAAGGCGGATGCCCTCGTCGCGCTGGATTGGTTCGCCGACCGCACCGGCCTGGCGCGGCCACAAATCGGCGTCTTCGGCGTCTCCTATGGCGCGGCCACGGCCTTGCAAATGGCTCCCCTGACGCCCGACATCGCCTTTGTCGGCGCGGACTCGGCCTACAGCGAACTGGATGAAATTCTCGGCTTCCAGGCCCGCCAGATGTTCCCCATTCTCGCGCCGCTGTTGTTGCCGGGGGCGCTGCGAATCGCCGAATGGCGGGCCGGCTTTGACGTCCAGGCCGTCGCCCCGGAGCGGTCGATTACCCAGGTTCAGGTTCCCGTCCTGCTCATCCATTCGCTCACCGACGAATACACCGCCCCCAGCCACTCCGAAGACATCTACGCCAATAGCGACCACAGCCGCACGGAGCTGCATCTGACCGATTGGGGCGCGCCCCACGGCCGCAGCATTATCACCGACCCGGCGGCCTATGCCGAGATATTCGACCAGTTCCTGGCCCGGTTCGCGCCCGACTTCGGCCTTCCCCCCGCCCCATGACGACCGGCCGCTGGACGTTGCCCGCCGCCTTGGACATTGGCGAGCGGCCGGAACTGGCGGCCTTCGTCGGCGGCGGGGGCAAGACCAGCCTGATGTTCGCCCTGGCGACCGCGCTGCCCGGCGGCACGATTCTCACCACCACCACGCGCATCTTCGCCGCGCAGATGAAGCAATCCCCAGCCGTGGTCTATGCTGGCGATCTGTCCCGTCTGGATGACTTGCTGGCCGCTCATGGCCGCTGCCTGGTCGTCGGCCGCGTCGAGGGCGACAAGGCGCTGGGCGTTGACCTCGACCTGCCCGCCCGCCTGCTGGCCCGGCCCGACGTCGACGCCGTCCTGGTCGAGGCCGACGGCTCGCGCATGAGGCCGGTGAAAGCGCCGGCCGCCCATGAGCCGGTCATCCCGCCGGAAGCGACACTCGTCGTCCCCGTGGCCGGGATTGACGCGCTGGACGGGCGGGTCGATGTGGTGGGCCACCGGCCGGAACTGATAAGAGAAGTGACGAATGACGAGTTCCGAACGACGAATGAAGCGGTCGGGGTCAGTGGGCAACCGATGATGATCGACGGCCGCCTGACACCGGCCGGATTGGCGCGGGTGCTGACGCATCCGTTGGGCGGCCTGAAGGGCGTTCCGGCCACGGCGCGGGTCATCCCGTTTATCAACAAGGTCGAGACGACCGGGCAGTTGGCGGCGGCGCGCGAGGCGGCGGCGCTGATGCTGCGGGCGCCGCGCGTCTCCAGAGTAGTGCTGGGCGCGGTGCAGGCGGCCGACCCGGTGCGCGCGGTGTGGCGGCGCGTGACGGCCGTCGTCTTGGCCGCGGGGGAATCGCGCCGGATGGGGCGCAACAAGTTGCTGCTGCCGTGGGGCGACACAACCGTGCTGGGCCGGACGCTCGCCAACGTGGCGACCTCGAAGGTAGCCGATGTCGTCGTGGTGACCGGCCACGACCGCCAGGAGATCGAGAGCGTGGCAAGCCCACATGGCATCGCCACGATCCCCAATCGAGACTATGCAAAAGGGATGCTGTCGACTGTTCAGGCGGGGATCCGCTCCCTCCCCCCAGTGGTAGAGGCCGCTCTGGTCATACTGGGCGACCAGCCGCTCGTCCCGGCGCGGCTGATCGATGAGTTGCTCCAGGCCTACGCCGCATCTCCCCACGGCCTGGTCGCCCCCGTCTACGATGGCCGGCGTGGCAACCCGGTCATCATCGACCGCCGCCACTTCGCCGAATTGCTGGCCCTGCCCGCGGACGCCGCGCCCCGCGCCCTGCTGCAGCGCCACCCCGACGACCTATTGCTCGTGGAGGTTGAGGATGACGCCGTGCTCCACGATCTCGACCGGCCGGAGGATTACGAGCGGTGGCGGCCGCATTAGGCGGCCCGCATCGGTTTCAACCCGCCGGCTGTAGCGCCGGATTCTTATCCGGCGACAGCGAAGCCGGTTAAGAAACCGGCGCCACAGGACGGATGAAAAACTTTGGGTTGCCCCGACTGAAGGTGGTAATCCCCGATGAGGGGGCTACAATCTACGACCTAGATGAAGGACTCCAAACCCACAATGGACTGGCCGGTTCAGATCATCCGCAGCGCCCAGCGACGCAAGACGGTCAGCGCGCGTCTGGAGGATGGCGTCCTAGTCGTTCGCGCCCCGGCCGCGATCCGCGATGATGAACTGGCGCCAATCATCGAGGGTCTTAAGAAACGGATGCTCAAGCGCAGCCAAATCGCGCCGCAGACGGACGAAGCACTGGAAAAGCGAGCGCGCGAACTGAACAAGAAATATTTCGACGGCCGTCTCTCGTGGCGCTCCGTCCGCTATGTCACCAACCAGAACAGTCGCTTCGGCAGTTGCACGCCCGATAACGGCACGATCCGCCTTAGCGACCGCCTGGCGTCCATGCCGTCCTGGGTGCGCGACTACGTGCTCGTCCACGAACTGGCGCACCTCCTTGAGGCCAACCACGGCCCCAAATTCTGGAAGTTGGTCAACCGCTATCCGCTGACGGAACGCGCCCGCGGCTATCTTATGGCCGTCGGTCTGGAGGAGATGGAGGAAGGCGCAGGCTAGGCGAACGCTTGTCAGACCAGCTTGCGGTAGCCCCGATTCCAGTAAAGCAGCGGTTTGACGTCGGGGCGCGGCACACCGCCGGCCTGCACCTCGCCGATGTAGATCGTGTGACTGCCGGCCGGGAAACGCGAGTAGACGGTGCAGTCCAGCCAGGCCAGGGCGTCCTCGAGGATGGGCGCGCCGGTGACGGCCGTCGCCCAATTCCCCTCGGCAAAGCGATCTTCGTCCTTCAACCAGGCAAAGCGATTGGATAGCTCCATCTGATCGTGGCCCAGGATATTGACGGCAAAGCCGGTGCCGGCTTTTTCCAGCAACTCGTGGGCCTTCGCTCGATGGTCAATCGAGATCAAAATGAGCGGCGGATCGGGAGAAACGGAGGCGAACGCGGAGACGGTCAGCCCGTGCACGGCCGCCACGTCGGGCGATTTGATGGTGACAATCGTCACGCCGGAGGGAAAATGGCGCAAGGCATCGCGAAAATGTTCAGACGAAATAGGCATAATAGTACAAATCCTTTGTGATAAATTGTTTGCCGGTCATTTGTCATCGGGCGCATCAGGGCCGGGCAGGCCCAACCAATCACGAACCACCCCGGCGATGTCGGTGAGGTCGCGAATGTCGGCCGCGTGACGGGCGTGGTCGCGTCCCACCAGAATAGTCGGCACCGGGTTTCGGGTGTGCTGTCGATGGCCTTTTTCCTCCAGGTTGCCGTGATCGCTGGTGATGATAAGCAGACCCAGCGAGTCGTCCCACGCCTCCAGCAGCCCCCCCAGCACGGCGTCAATGGCCTCCAGGTGGGCTGAGGCCTCGGCCAGCGTGCCCCGATGACCGATCTGATCCGTCGGCCAATGCTCAAAGAAGGAAAAGTCATAACTCGCGGCGACGGCGGCGATTTGCCGCCCCGCGTCCGGCAGCGAGAGCAAGGGCACGTCCTGGTAGCCCAGATGATGCCGCCAGCCGGCCCCGGTGAAGTCGGGACTGACGGCGCGGCCGGCGCGCAACTCATCGGCCCCCATCAGCGCCACCCCAGCGCCGACGGCCGACAGCGGGACGGACGACAGCAACCGCCGTCCGCTCTCCACCGCCTCGAAGTAGCGCTGCGGATAGGGCGTGATCAGGGCCGCCTCTTTACCGGCGGCGACCACCTCGTGGAATAGCGTGCCGCGGCCGATGACATCGGCGACGGCCGGATTGGGCTTGGGGCCGTAATGTTCACCGACCAGGCGGGGCACATTGCGGCCGGTCAGAAGGGCCGCCTGGCCGGTGGCGCTCTGCGGGCGACCGGCCACGCCCAGCGTGGCGTCCGTCGGCGCGAGGGAGGCGCGCGCCGTGGTGATGCGGCCGCGGCCGGCCACGTACCACGCCTCGCCCAACAATCGGGTCAGATGGGGCATGGCGGCCGAGACGAAGGGGTTCTCCTCCGGGTCGACCCGGCCTAGGCCAACGCCGTCCAGGAAGAAGATGAGCACGAATGCATTTTTTGCCAGGTTTGTCATACGCTTGTGTATCCCGATTAATCCTAGCATATCCGTCGACCGCATCGAAGTAATTCGCCGCCAAGCGCATCGCCGCCACCGAAAGTTCGTCCGCAACTTCGGCACCCGTTACAATTCGCCGTGAGTCAATGGGTTATGGTGGATTCAGATGTCATCGTCATCAACGAAACGCTGTCGCTGCCGCAGACGGAGCTACAGTTTCGCTTCTCGACCGGCGGCGGGCCGGGCGGCCAGCACGTCAACAAGACGGCCACCCGCGCGACCCTGCTGTTCGACGTGGCGAATTCGCCCAGTCTGGACGAGGAAATGCGCGTCCGGCTGCTCGATCGGCTGGCGTCGCGCATCGACGGGCGAGGGCTGCTCCACATCGACGTCCATGAATCCCGCAGCCAATGGCAGAATCGCGCTGCGGCCGTTGACCGCTTTCGCAACCTGATGGCCGACGCCCTCGCCGAGCAAGCCGAACGCCGGCCGACGCGCCCCTCTCGTCGCGCGCGCCAGGCGCGTCTGGAAGACAAGCGCCGGCGCAGCGTCATCAAACAGGAACGTCGCCGCCGCTGGGATCACTGATCCGCTCGCGTTCGCAGACACCTCCAGCCTTCCACCACAAAAGAAACGGGCAGGATTTAACCTGCCCGTTTTCCTAATGATTCGACGATCTTCGCCCGGTGGCTATGATTCGAGCGCCTCGGCCACGCTCTCAACCATGACGTCAGCCGATTCTGCGGTGAGTGGCCCGCTTTCCAACAAGGTAAAGGTCAAGGCATCGTCTGCGACGTCGATGCGGATGCGGTCGCCGAATTTGAACTCGCCCTTCAACAAGCGCATGGACAGGGCGCTTTCGACGTAGCGCTGAATGGCTCGCTTGAGCGGCCGCGCGCCGAAGTCCTTGTCGAGGCCCTGCTGGGCCAACCAGTGCTCGGCCGGCTCGGTCAGCTCGATGCTCAGATTGCCGTGCTCGGCCAATCGCAGTTGCACGTCCTTCACCTGGAGCTTCACGATCTCAACCACATCTTCCTCGGTCAACGGCTCGAAGATGATGATCTCGTCGATGCGGTTGATGAACTCCGGGCGGAAGGTCTGCTTCAGCGCCTCTTCGATGCGCTTGTGATCTTCGCGCTCGGCCGCGGCCATGCCGGCGAAGCCCAGCGCGCCCGACTTCTTGACGAACGACGTGCCCACGTTGCTGGTCATGACGATGACCGCATTGCGGAAGTTGACCACGCGCCCTTGCCCGTCGGTCAGGCGGCCGTCGTCGAGCAACTGGAGCAAGGAGTTCCACACGTCGGGGTGGGCTTTTTCGATCTCGTCGAACAGCACCACGGAGTACGGCCGGCGGCGAATCTGCTCGGTGAGCTGGCCGCCCTGCTCGTAGCCCACGTAGCCGGGCGGCGCGCCGAACAAGCGGCTGACGGTGTGCTGTTCGCGATATTCGCTCATGTCGACGCGGATCAGGGCGTCTTCGTCGTCGAACAGGAATTCGGCCAGCGCCTTAGCCAGCTCGGTCTTGCCCACGCCGGAGCTGCCCAGGAAGATGAAGGAGCCGATGGGACGGCGCGGATCGCTCATCCCCGAACGGCTGCGGCGAATGGCATCGGACAGGGCGCTGATGGCGCGCTCCTGGCCGACGATACGCTCGTGCAGGCGCTCTTCCATGTGCAGCAGCTTAATGGCTTCGGTCTCCATCATTTGTGAAACGGGAATACCGGTCCAGGCCGAGATCACCTCGGCCACGTCGTGCTCATCGACGATCTCGTCCAGCTCTTGCTCGCTCTGCCAGGCGGCGCGGGCCTCATTGAATTCGGTCTCCAGGCGCAAGCGATCAGCCTTGCTGATTTGCGCCTTTTCGTAGTCGCGGGCGGCGCTGGCCTCCTCTTCGTCGATCAGGAGCTGATCGATCTCCGTCTTCAACTGCTTTAGATCGGACGGCAGCATGTGTAGGGCCACGCGCAGCTTGGCGGCGGCTTCGTCCATCAGGTCGATGGCCTTGTCGGGCAGTCGGCGATCGGTCACGTAGCGAGCCGACAACTTGACCGCGGCCACAATGGCGTCCTCGGAAAACTCGACGCTGTGGTGAATCTCATAGCGCTCGCGCAGTCCCTGGAGCATCTCGATGGTTTCTTCGGGCGTCGGCTCGTCGACGAACACCGGCGCAAAGCGGCGCTCCAGCGCGGAATCGCGCTCGATGTATTGGCGGTATTCATCCAGGGTTGTCGCCCCGACGCACTGCAATTCGCCGCGGGCCAGAGCGGGCTTGAGCATGTTGCTGGCGTCCATGGCCCCCTGGGCCGACCCCGCGCCCACGACCGTGTGGAGTTCATCAATGAAGAGGATGATCTCGCCCTGGGCGCGCTGAATCTCTTCCATCGCCGCCTTCAGGCGCTCCTCGAACTCGCCGCGGAAGCGGCTGCCGGCGATCATGGCCCCCAGGTCGAGGGACACGACGCGCTTGTTGAGTAGATTCTCCGGCACGTCGCTGACGATGATCTTTTGGGCCAGCCCTTCGACGATGGCCGTCTTGCCCACGCCCGCCTCGCCGATGAGGACAGGATTGTTCTTCGTGCGGCGGCTCAGCACCTGAATGACCCGCAAAATCTCGGCGTCGCGCCCGATGACCGGGTCGAGATGGCCGTCGCGGGCCATTTGGGTCAGGTCACGGCTATATTTCTCCAGCGTGCGGTAGCGGCTCTCGGCCTGCCGATTGGTCACCCGTTGGCCGCCGCGAATATCCTTGATGGCTTCCAGCACCCGCTCGCGGGTGATGCCGTATTCCTGGACGATGCGCGCCGACGAGGTGTTGCGCTCGCTCAGGATAGCCAGAAAGATGTGCTCGGTCGAGATGTACTCGTCCTTGAGACGATTGGCCTCGCCCTGGGAAAGCTCCAGGACGGTGCGAATGCGCGGGGTATAGAAGACCTGTCCCACGCCACCGCCATAGACCGACACCTTGGGGCTGGAGCGCAGTTCGGCGTCCAGCCGGTCGATCATCGCCGCGCCGTCGACGTTCAGGGCGGTCAGAATTTGCGGGACGGCCCCATCCTGTTGTTCCAGCAAAGCCAGGAAGACGTGTTCAGTATCCACCTGGGTATGCCCATAGCGACGCACGATCTCGTAGGCGCGGGTGGCCGCATCCTGGGCACGTTCCGTAAAACGATCAAATCGCATTTAGTTATTGTCCTTCGTAAAAAACTATCTATTTATTCCAATAATTCCACGTGATGAACAGGGGATGATTGCGGTTCCCCAATTCGTTATTATAGCGGCTAATGATTGGATTCACGTTAGACTTTTGGCGCTTGGGCTGTGGCGCCGGCGGCCCTTGCCTCTCCTCACAATACGCGAATTCCTTCCTGTGAGTCGTAACCGTCGCCCCAGGCCATGATTTTGTAGGGGGTGATCTCGATCAGGCGCCAATCGGCCGTTTCGTCGTAGCGAAAATCCCATTCATACTTGTGATAGAAGTGTTCGGCCAACGCATCGATAACCGTCCGCCCGGCGGTGTGGGCTTCGCCCTCGATGACGACGACGTTGGCCGTATCGGTCAGAGCCAGGGCCACGTTCTGGTTGTTGACCAAATTGGCGAACTTCTGCGTTTCGCGGCCGGTGCACACATAGAGCCTGTTATCGCTCCAGACATACCACAGGGGAACGAGGTGGGGGCGGCCGTCGCCGCGCACCGTCGCCAGCCAGATCGTGCTCTCCCGGCTCAATCGGGCTTCGATGGCTCGCCAGCGAGCGGGGTTCCGTCGTCTATTCATGCGCCGCGTCCGGCAGGGCGCGGTCAGGGAGCGCCGATCAGCCGATTATTTCGCCATTGTACGTGTTCGACCGGACAGGCATCATCCAGCATGAGCGCCGCCACTGATTCCAGTTGTTGCGGGCGGCCACTGGTGAAGCAGCGCCGGACGCCCTGTGGCCCATCCGGCGCGACGGCCAATTGGTGTTGTTGTAGCACAAACTGCGCCTGGCGGGCAACAGCCGGGGCGGGATCGATAATCGTCACGTCGGGGCCGGCGATCTCGGCCAACAGACGGCCGACGAAAGGATAGTGGGTGCAGCCCAGCACCAGCGTATCGACCCCTGCCGCCAACATGGGATCGACCACGCGGTGGAGCAGGGCGCGCGTCTCCGGCGCGTCGATTGCCCCGGCCTCGATCAGTTGCACGAGTCCGCTACAGGCGTCCTCATACACCTGGATGCCGGCGGCGTAGCGGGACATCAGACCGGCATAGCGGTGGCTGTTCAAGGTGCTGGGCGTGGCGAGCACGCCGACCTTGCCGCTGCGGGTCGTCTGGGCCGCCGGTTTGACGGCCGGCTCCATGCCGACAAACGGGATCATTGGAAAACTCTGTCGCAAATAGTCCAACGCCGCGGCCGTCGCCGTATTACAGGCCACGACGATCATCTTCGCCCCACCGCGCAGCAAGAAACGGGTGATCTCGGCCGTGAACTCGCGGATCTGCTCCGGCGGCCGCGGCCCATAGGGAATGTGGGTCTGGTCGGCAAAATAAAGCATGCTTTCCGCTGGCAACCGGCGGAACAAATGAACCAGAACGGAGAGGCCGCCCACGCCCGAATCGAGCACGCCCAGCGGCCCCCGTGGCGTGGGTCGAATGGCAACCGGGGCGGCGTCGCCCACGGAGGAAGCATCCACAGATTTCACCGATTGCACCGATTTGTCAGTCAGATGCTTGCCGGCGATGGAGGCGCGCCCGCACGAGAAGCAGGCTCAGCGCCATCACGAGCACGGCCACGAGGCGCCGGCGCATCACCAGCCGCTCGACGGCGGCTGTCGAGCGGCCGGCGTCGCCGACGGGCGCGGGTCGCCGCTCGGTGGTCGTGGTATAGACGCGGGTGCGAATGTCCACCTGCTGGTGCAGCGCTTCCAGGCTGCGGCGGGCGAAAGACTGCGCGATGGTGCGGCGCATGCGCGGCGACACCTGCGCCGGGCGACCATCAACGTCGAATTCGACCTCATAGGCCAGCGTCGTGGAATCGGGGCCTTCGGCCTGCAAGGAGATTCGCCCCCGACAACTTAATGCGCCGTCGGGGTTCAGCCCGGCGGCGTGGAAGCTGAAACTGCGGGGCGGCGCTAACTGCTCCAAAATCAGATCGCCCTCAAACGTCTCTGTGACCTGCCCGATGCGCAGGGCGAGGGTTCCGTGAAACTGATCGACGGACGTGACTTGGAGAGATCGGCAGCCGGGCAAGAGACGCGGCAGGATGACCGGATCGTGCAGTAGCGACCACAGGATTTCCCGGCCGGCGGCAAAAGTTTGCTGTCCCGCGATTTTCATCTCATAGCCACCTTGTCGCGACGCGACGGCGCGGGCTAGTTGGCCGGCTCGCTTTCCCGCGCGGCCAGCCATTGGGCTACCACGTCGTGGGGTTGGGCGGCGCGCCACGCATCGAAAGCCTCGATGGCGTTGACCATGAAACCCTCGGCGATCTCTTCGACGCGCCCCAGAGAGATACTCTGCACGATACGGTCGACAACCCGCTTGGGCATCATCCGCAGGCCGCGCGGCCGCAGCAACTCCGACGTGAACTGGAACCGATAGTCAATGGCCGTGCCTTCCTCTTCGGGGAACAACTTGGCCGAACTGGTGTAATAACCGTACCCCGTCGTGGCGTTCAGCGTCGCTTCGCGGGCCACGTCCGCGCCGTCGGCCAGCGGCCCGATGTGGATCTCTTTATTCTCGACATCGACGTAACTATCCAGATCGCAGACGATGTTGATGGTATAGGCCCCCAATTCGACCGTCTGGTAGCGGATGCGAACCTTGTCGACGGCGTAGGTCTCCACGACGGTAATATGAGGCAATAAATAAGTGACCCGACTCAGGTCACTAAAATAAATCAACGTCAATAGGGGATCGGCCGGAAAATAAAACCTGCGCTCGATGGTGCCGTTGAGGGTGATCATCTGGCAAATAAGTAACTAAGAGGAAAACAAGTCGCCGCCGGCCGATTACGCTTGTGGCTCTCCATTGTCGACCTGCGCCAACACCAGTTCCAGCTTGGCCGAGAGAACTTCTATCTGGCTGTGAAGCCGTTCCAGTTCGCCGCGAGTCGGCACATCGTGGTCGTTGAGAATGCGCTCTAGTTGTTCCTCGTCCGGCGGATTTGTATCCGGGGCGGCAAACATCGGCGACAGCAGCTTTTCGCGCAAGCGCAGTCCTTCTTCGCGGGCAAGGTCGCCCTTGTTGATGAGGGCTTGCACGCGGCGGTCGATCTCTTCATCTACGTGACGCCACAGATCCAACGGCAGCGACAACCCCCGGCGCAGCGTGCCTAGCGTGTCGCCACCAGCCCGCACCAGATTCGTGAGAACCGACTTGGGCAGGAATCCTTTCTGGAGCTTCTCCTGCTCGAAGATGATCTGCGTCAGGACGACGGCCGTCAGGTCTTCGTCGGTCGCATGATCCACCACGATGACCTCTTCGCCACCCCGAATGAGCGCCGCTATTTCGTTCAGCGTGATGTAGCGTTTGGCGTCGGTATCGTAGAGCTTGCGATTCGGGTATCTTTTGATGACGGGCATGGAACTAGTCCGGTTTTTATTCTGTGGAATCTTTATGTTACAGATGACACGGATTTCTCAGAGGTGCGCTTGGGAAGGCTCATGACATGTCTTTCTAATTATAGACGGCAATCGATTATATGCCGAGAAGGCATGGCTGCCAACGTGTGGAGCCTCTGAGAACGGGCGCGGGACAAGGAAGTAGCCCAGAGGCTCTTAGACCGGGGATTCCGGCCGTTGGGGTAGAGCCGGTCGATTAAGCACGGCGCTTACGATTCAGCTCATCGACCTTTTCACTCAATTCGGCAATTTTCTCGCTTAGCGTCTCGATCTCACCCTTCGTGGGGATATTCATCCGCGACAGGAGGCCTTCCACACGCTTCTCGTATTCTTCTTCGGCCTTTTTGGTGCTGTTCTGCAGTAGATTCTTGCGGCGATCCAGCACATCACCGAGAAGCTTGCGGGCGTCGCCGTCGGCGATCTCGCCCCGCTCCACCAGTTTGTCGAGGAAATCCTCGATTTGTTCCTGGGTCAGGGCCACCGCTCCGATCCCGGCCATCAACACCCGGCGCAGTCCGTAGAGGAAGGTGTTGGTGGATTCAGTAACTTCTTCCGTAATTTCAATTTGGTCGGTCATTGAATTGACTCCTGATTACCTTGGCCCCGGAACGTGACAGTGCCCGGTCGGCGAATGGGTTGCAGTGATGCCGGCTCCATCATGACGCAATGCATCATTATCGTGAATACTATCATAGAGACGGTTTGACTGTCAAACGGACGTGTCGCGCGAACAAGGGCCGTCGGTGGGGCGAAGAGGTGGCCCGTTTGACCGCGCTGAACTGACGATTCACACACGAAACGGCTCTGTTCATGGGCGATAGCTCAAAGAAAGGTGACGCATCACGAACAGTTTCGATATAATGACGAGAATCTATCAATCGCGGAAAGCACGAGGGAGACATCATGACCGTCAATCAATCGTTCCTGTCAGATGATGAGAAGTCGGCTCTGGAACAAATAGCGGCCACGCGGCAGGACATCGAGGGGCAGCGAGCCGGGGCGCTGTTGGCCGTGGCCGCGGGGGAAAGCCAGGCCAACGCCGCGGCCGCCCAGGGGCTGACCGAAGGGCAGGTGGCTTATATCATTCGCAAATTTCGCGACCAGCGGCTGGGGGCGTTCCCGGCCGGCGCGCCGGCCACGGCGGAACCCGACGCCGAAGCGTTGCAAGCTGTCGTCGACGATCTGAACGCGCGCCTCAGCGAATTGCAAGCGACGGTTGAGGCCCAACAGGGGAGCGATACGTCCCCCTATTCCCCGGCTCGCCTCCTGGGTATGGTGAAGGAAAATGCGCAGAAGCTGACGCCGGAGATGCAGCTCGACGTGCTGCGCAATTTCCAGGGCATGTCGGCCGAGGACC
>WBZU01001770.1_pt2 | contig 12901 bp, 9 predicted proteins | sample 5204311 | NCBI WGS metagenome assembly WBZU01 (sample SAMN12344359, study PRJNA552823) | activated sludge metagenome | biome: Activated sludge suspended growth; feature: Nitrification reactor; material: Wastewater; isolation source: activated sludge from nitrification reactor of wastewater treatment...
GTGGACCACTCTGTTTTGTAGCGGGCTTCACCAGGCAGGTGATCGAGTTCATGCAGGCCCTGCTCGATGGCGCACTGCACGGCCCATCCAAGCGCGAGCTTGCCCGCGGACAGCTGTGCATAGTCGGGGTCGTATCCCGTCTGAAAGCTCCAGAGCTTGCCGCCGGACACGAGTCCATAGCGCACGGCGATGATACGTCCATCCGCCTCAATCAGCGGCAGAATGGCGCGACCTGTGGGAACCCAGCGATTCACCAGCTCGGTGTGCAGCGCGCGCGAGGCTGCGTTTGTGAACCGGCTGGTAGAATTGTCGAAGCGCAATGAGTGCAGCCGCCAGAGCGCATCAAATGCCTGGCTCACCGGCAGATCGAAACCGCCGCGCAGGGCGCGGCCCTGGTGCTGGTCCATTATTTTGCGCCACTTGGAGCGGAAGGCCACGCGCTCTTTGCTCTTCCAGCGCATAAGCTGCTCGTCCCAGCTATCCGGCAGCGACATCACGTAGGAGTTCTGGGCTGCGAAGCGTTCGCCAGGACTTGCGTAATGACTTAGAGCGGCTTTCACCCACGGCAGGTTTGGAGACTCTTCGTGCATTGTTGGCAGGTCGATGACGTCCCACCGCAGGACATTGCGGGCGAACATCCGCGCCAGACTGGGGGCGAGACTTTGCTCCTCTCCACGCGGCACGAGAAAGTCCATGCCCTGCGCTGCATCCGAGCCGATGCAGCCGATGAAGGTCAGATGACGCAGCCATTTGCGCGGCCCGCTGGCGGGACGGCCGATGACCATGGGAGCGATCGCGCGCGGCAATTTGGTGCGGGGATCTTCGAGCACGCCGATGCACAGCCGGCACTGATCACGGTGATGGCGCAGCCAGAGACTCGCCCAGTCCCAGCTCATGAAGGGCGTGCGCACGGCGCAGCGATCTAGCAGTGCATCCCAGTGCGGTTCGAGCGCCAGGAAACCTTCGTCGTCACTGACGATGCGAAGTCCGAGCATCGGCTCGCTTCGTGCGAAGTCCGTCACGAAATCGTTCGCTGGCAGGGTGGATGGGAAAATAGTGCTCATTGTGCCTCCGGTTTGTGGTTGTTCAGGCGTTCCAGGGCTTCGGCGATGCCATCCCTCGCGCGCATCAGAGCGGCGATGTCGTCTTTCCAGTCGCCAAAGCCGCGTGCGAATGTCGCGGACAGATCCATAGCGGTGCGATCGAAACCCCGGTCGCGCAGCAGTTGCAGGTAGTCGTGATCGTCCATGCACTCGCGCAGCCATTTGAGGCGCAGAGAGGCCACGGGTCCTTCGCGACCGTGTGATTCCAGATGCGCGGGGTAAATCAGGAATCCATCGCCGTTGTAGGTGCTTTCGCCGTGCGGATAAGTGCCGTTGTCCGTCCACACATCGTGATCTTCCGGCCAGTAGCTGGTGTCCCAGTAGCTGATACCCGTGATACCCTGGCGCGCGCAGAGCCAGCCGAGTATGCGGTAGTTCATTGGCGGGTAGTCTGTTAGCCAGACCGGTGGCTGGCCCGCACCGAGGGTGGTGGGATGTCCGTGCAGGGCCTTCCAGGCATCAGGTGTCTGCACCAGAGCCGGATACGTCCACACCTGGTCGCCTGCTTTGATGCGTGAGGGGATCAGCTGCTTTGCATCGGGCGCTTCGAGATCACGCCACACATCACCGACATGTGCATCCCAAATGTCAACGCTGCCTGCGAGCGATCCCCACTCTGGGTTCTCGGGTTCGATCTGTTCGGTCACCAGCAACGGAATGTTTACCGACCGGTGTTCGCGCAGCTCGTGGAAGAAGGTCCCCCAGGCGCGCACGCGGTCATAGTCTTCTTTGGACTTCGGTTCATCGAGTTCGCCGAAGATCTTGTAGAGCCGGCTGGCGCAACCGAGCTTCTCGCACATGCGGTGGTAGCGCACCACGTAATCCAGCGCTGCCTCCCGGCCTTTGCCCAGGGGATCGCTGACGGGCCAGTCAGGCCACAACGGCAGTCCGATCAGGCCCGCGCGTCTTTGCAGCAAGTGCTGCCGGAGTCCATCCTGCATGCGCTGGAAGCTGGCATCGCTCAGTGGATCGACCGGGTCAGGATAAGTGGCCCAGACTTCGTGCGGGCTGAGCCGGTGCTCCACGAGCATGTCGTAGTAGTCATCCAAAATGTGGCGCAGCTGCGGCGGCGCCTCATTGTCTGACACATCGAAGCCGTGCACTTTCGCAATGCGCCGCCAGACGATGAAGATGGATGACTTCAGGGTGGGCGTGTCCGGCAGAGCAAAATCCCACACGTGAACCACCATATCCTGCGTCTGCGTGGTGCCATCGGGCAGGCTGATCAAGAGCCTGCCCGTGTAGTCTCCGGGCTTTGATTCGGGTGGCACATAGACGTCCACCCAGAAGGGTTGATTGATCGCGGCCCGGTCCGGCAGCCTTTGCCAGGGGACGGTCTGCGGCACCAAGGCGTCCGGATAGTCTCCGGCGGGCAGTGGGGCCGACTCCGACGAATGCTTGATGGCCACGTAGTGTTCGCGCAGCACGACGGGTGCGGGAATCACTGATCCACCAGGGCCTTGAAGAGCGGACGCGGCGACTGCGGTGCCTTTGATGGCGGACGGCTTTCCATTAACAACGAGTTGCAGCCCCTCCCATTCGCCTCGCGCGCAGGAGATCGCGGCCTTCCACGCTGACGGAGGAGAGTCTCGCATAACCCGGTCCATGCAGTGGGTGGTCCACACGGAAACGGTTCCGGCCACCGCGTTCGTAACAGCGATGACCGCCAGACAAACGCTGGACGCCGCTGAGCGGTGGAAGCTGGTGAGGCGTGCGTTCATGCGCTGAGGCTGTCGTAAACTTCCATGAATGACCGGGCGGCCTGGTCCATGCTGTAGTTGCGCATCGCGCGTTCCCGGCTGCAGAGTGCGAGGGCTTCACGCTTCGATGCCGGCAAAGACAGCATGCTCTCCCATCCGGCCGCGAGGCCTTGCGCATCGCGCACGGGCACGATGATGCCGAGATCGTGCAGCATCGTCCTGCAATCGCCGGCATCCGTGGTGACGCAGGGCAGGCCCGTGGACATCGCTTCCAGCACCACATTTGGAAACGCCTCCGAGCGCGAACAGAGAGTGAAGACATCGAACGCCGGATAGTAGTCGGAAGTGGTGCTGCTGAAGGGCAGAAAGTGAATCTGCGATGGCGCGGGAAGCGCATCGAGTGCGGTGCGTTCGCTGGCATCGAGATCGCTGGCATTACCGCCGGCGAGAATGCAATGCGCCTCCGGGCATCGCTGCTGCAGGATGGCTGCGGCTTTCAGCAGCGTGGGGATGTCTTTGATCTCGTGGAACCGACCCACGTAGCCGATCACCGGTGCATTCGGCGGGATGCCCAGCCGGGCGCGTGTCGCGCTGCGCTTCGCGGCGTCGGGTTTGAATCGCTGCGCATCCACGCCATTCGGAATCCAGACAAACTTGCTTCGGGGATAGCCCATGTCGCAGTGCGTCGCGATCGCGGCGTTGGAATTGGCGATGATGCGGCGGGGGAGCAGCTTGGAACTCCAGCGCAGCGCCTGGTGGAACAGCGACATCTTCAGATCGCTGTCGCCGGGATTGCGAAACACCTCGGTCGCGCGCACCCCCCAGACGATATTCCGCACGCCGGCACACAATGCCGCCGTGCTGCCAATGAAGTCGGCGTGGTGCATCCAGGTCTGAACCACATCCGGCTTCTCGGCGGCGATGAGGCGGCGCGCCGCCAGCCAAACCGAAGGCTTCAGCAGCGCGTTCGCATTCAAGTCATGCACGATGCAGCCCGCGGCGCGCAACTGCTCGGCCAGCACCTCATGCGGATGCACCCGAACGGCGATCACCACGGACTGCCACGGTGTGTCGCGCATCTGGGTGACGAGGAGTCGCATGAAGTTCTCCGCGCCGCCACCGCCCACGCCGGTAATGAAGTGCACAACCTTGCGTGTCTTCGCGCTTTTGGCTGCGAACACTTGTTCGGCTATCGGCGGCATGGTGGTCAGGGCGGTCATGCGTGCGCCTCCAGCGGTGTTTCTGCGCGGGGTCTGAGCCATTCGCTCATGGTGCGCAGGCGGTCGGTGACGCCGGAAACCATCGCTTCAGCCTCGGTGAGGGAGGCGGGGTTCCCCAGCCGCGGCAGGTCGAACGGCGCGTCCAGCGGGCTCACGAATCCCGGCTGCATCGTGAAGGCAGCCTCGAAGCCGGCCTCCAGCAAAAGCCGGCGGGTGGTGTCATTGTAGTCGCCCCGCTGCCCGTTGGTATAGGCGAAGGCAAGCGGCGCGTGGCCCAGCTCCTCGCGGATGCGGCGGTGGCAGGTGAAGATTTCGTCCCGCTGCATCGCCTCGTCGCAGCGCCCCAGCACGGGGTGCGTGTGGGTGTGTCCTCCGAATTCGATGAGGCCGCTCTGCCACATCTCGCGCACTTCCTGCCAGGTGAGCGGCTGCAGCGGAGCGGGCAGGCTTGCCTCCGGTGAAGTTGATACATTTGCAGCGTGCTCGATGGCATCGAGGAGCGCTAGGCCTTCGCGCGCAGACAGGGATTTGAACCGCGAGCACAGCGCGCCGTATGCTGCACGTCGATGTTCGGCGGTGAGCAGCGGCAAGTTCTGCACGCTTCCGGCCCGGGTATGCGTGAGGGCCTGCTCCAGCCGGATGAACCAGGGCAGCACTGAGCGATCGATGAATCCAGTGGTCAGGAAAATGGTGGCAGGCATTTTCAGCCGGCGCAGAATGGGCCACGCCAGTCTGGCATTGGAGGCGTAGCCATCGTCGAACGTGATCACGACGGCACCCTTCGGCATGGTGCGGCCATGCTTCCGTGCCCGCATCAAATCGGATAGTGAGATGACGCTGTAGTTCTGCGCCAGGTGCTCGCAGACGGACTCAAACAGCGTCGCATTAGGGTGATCCTGACTGCTCAGCAGGTCCGATTCATGGCCGGCTTCGGACAGGCCGTGGAAGGTGAGAATGCAGACCGGCGAAGGACGCCAGATCCGGATCAGGCGCGACAATCCGGTCCCGGCGCATAACGATGCGGCGAGAGTTCCCAGACCTCCGTGAGGCAGGAGACGGCGGATGGAGGGCAGTGACACGCATATAATTTCGCAAAAGTTATTATTTTTGCAAACATGGCTTTATGGAATTTATTACAAATCAGTGAAATATCCTGGCCTGAGGCCTTGCCCTCCTTCGCGCGCCATTCGCCTGGCTGACGGCTCATTTCCCTCGCAGGTCGTAGCAAACGAATCGCTGCGGTGTGCCGTCCACCTGATCGCGATCGTGCTGGCCGACATAAAGTAATCCGCGGCTCACGACCGGCAGCGACCACGTGTGCATGGCGATCCAAAGCTGCGCACGCGTGAGTTCCTTGCAGCCCTTTGGCGAGAGATCGAGCCAGTGCAGGCTGCCGGTTTCGCCGAGGCAAAGCGTGGCGCCATCCACATCGAGCAGGCTCGCCCGGATGATGCTCATCTTATAGTTCTGCCCGCCTAGCTGAGTATCCCAGGTGACTTCGGTGCCCCAGACTTCTTTGCCCGTGTCGGCATCAAAGCAAACAAGCCGCGCGAGCCTCTCCGTCTCGCCATCGATCGCGTAGAGATGGCCGTCGCGATAGATGGGCGTCATCCAGTGGCAGGCGAGCTTGTTGCTGCGCCATACTTCCTTCGCCTTCCACTTGTCGTCGAACTCCAGCATGATGCCGCCGATGGGCTTGCCTTTTGGATAGGCGGTCGTGACAAACACGCGGTTTTTGCCGGGGATCACCACCGGTGTGCTCGCATTGACGGACGTATACATGTCCGCGCGCCAGAAGAAGCGTTCAAGGGCCTTGCCGTTTTCAGGATCGAGGCAAAGCAGGCCTCCGGTCACCGGATTGCTCTCGCCGCCGGCGAACACCAGCAAGCGCGGCTGCCCATGCAACTCGGCGATGATCGGGCACGCATAGCTTGATCCCCATTCGTCCTTCACCTGCCACAGTTCCTTGCCGGTCTTCAAATCGTAGGCCGCCACGCACACGCCGGGCGAGGCGAGCTTCTTCATGCGGTCCTGCTGGCTCTCGTGGCCGTCGATTTTCTCGCCCTTGCCGCCGACGTTGACGAACACCTTGCCCTTCCAGATGAGCGGCGTCGCGCCGTGACCGAAGAACTCCTGCGGCACCAGGTATTCCTTCTCCAGATCATGCTGCCAGAGCACCTTGCCTGTTTTCAAATCAAGGCAGTGCAACTGGCTCGTCACGCCGAGCGTGATCACGCAATCATCTGCGATCACCGGCGAGGTTCGCGGCCCATTCGCATAGCCGAGGCGGTCTTGGTAGCTGATCGGATAGTCGAAGCTCCAGAAGCGTTTGCCGGTCTCGGCGTGCAGGCACTCCACCGTTTCCTTTTCATCCAGTGCATGGAAGATTACGCAGCGATCTCCCACGATGCTGGGCGAGGTGTAGCCATCGCCCTTCGCCACTTCCCAAAGCTTCTTGGGGCCTGCCACCGGCCAGTCGTGCAGCAGATGCGTCTCCGGTGAAACAGGTGCGTCGTTCGGCCCCAGCATCCGCGGCCAGTCGCTGGTCTTTGCCTCCGGCGAGAGCGGCCCGGGCGAGGCGAACGACTTCAGGCGATCGAATGCCTGTGGCTCCTGCGCGACGGCGGCGGAGAACGAAATCAAACAAAGAATGCTGGACGAGAGCTTCATGCGCGTATGAGACTGGCGATGCCTATGAAGAACGCCACTCGTCTTTTGATTGTTGTCACCGCCTTGATGCTTTCCTCCTGCGCCTCCGTGCCGCCGCGTGCCGGCAGCGTGGAGCACATCGTCCTCGCCTGGCTGAAGAACCACGGCAACAAAGCCGAGCAGGCGAAGCTCATCGCCGCCGCGAAGGATTTGAAGGCGAAGATCCCCGAAGTGCAGAGCCTCGCCGTCGGTCGTGCGATCCCGAGCGACCGCCCCGTGGTCGATGCGAGCTTCGATGTCGCGCTCGTTATGCGCTTCAAGGACAAGGCCTCGATGGACAGCTACGAGAAGAATCCCGTGCACCAGAAGGCCGTGAAAGACATCCTCGGCCCGCTCACGAGCAAGATCGTCGTGCATGATTTCACGAACGAGTGACGCATGACGTTCTCCTCACCGCAGGCCATCGATCGCTACGCCAAGGCCATTGATCCTGGCGTGCGTGCGTCTGTTTACGAAGGCACCAAGGTGCCGACGGAGTGGCGGCGCGATGCGCTGAAGCGCGATTACGACGATGCGGATGCGCTGCGAAAACTGGCATCAAAGATCAAGCAGCACACGCTGGATCATCTCGATCAGTATCTGGAGCAGGCGGAGGCAATGATGCGCGCGAATGGCGTGGAGGTGCTCTTTGCCGCCACACCGGAGCGTGCGAAGGAACTCGCATTGCACGTGCTTCAGCGCGAAGGCGCGAAGACGGTGGTGAAGTCGAAATCGATGCTCTCGGAGGAGATGCACCTGAATGCCTTTCTCGAAGGCTATGGCGTGGAGGTGATTGAGACCGACCTCGGCGAATTCATCATCCAGATCGACGACGACATCCCCAGCCACATCATCAAGCCGATCGTTCATAAGAACCGGCGCGACATCGCGAAGAGCTTCGAGCGCGAGGGACTCGGCGATTACAACGACGATCCCGAGACAATCACGCGCCGGGCGCGGAAGCATTTACGCGCGGGCTTCCTGCGTGCGGACTGCGGCATGACCGGCGGCAACTTTGTCTCCGCCGAAAGCGGCCGCATGGTGCTGGTGACGAACGAAGGCAATGCGCGCTGGTGCGTGACTGCGCCGCGCCTGCACATTGCCATGATCGGCATCGAAAAGCTGGTGCCGCGCGATCGTGATCTGGGTGTGATGCTGAACCTGCTCGCACGCAGTGCGGTGGGCCAGCAGCTCACGGTTTACACGCAGTTCATCAATGGACCGCGCAGTCCCGGCAAGGACGGACCGGAGAAGATGGTGGTCATCTTTGTCGATGGCGGACGCAGCAAGGTGCTCGGCAGCGAGTGCCGCGAAATCCTGCGCTGCATCCGCTGCGGCGCGTGCCAGAACGTGTGCCCCGTGTATCGGCAGGCGAGCGGTCATGCCTATCGTGCAACGTATCAAGGGCCGGTCGGCGCGGTGCTGAGCCCGCTGCTCAGCAATGACTTTTCCAAGCTCGCGGATTTGCCAAAGGCATCGTCGCTTTGCGGGGCGTGCAATGAAGTATGTCCGGTGGACATTCCGATTCCCGATCTCCTTGTTCGTCTGCGCGACAAGGCCTTCCGCGAAGGCGCGGCAGAGGCAAAGCGCGGGACGCCGCCAATGGCACCGTATGCGTGGATCGCCACGCATCCCACCGCGTGGCGTGCAGGCATGAAGGCGAGTAACCTGGCGAATGCGCTGCCGATTCATCTTTCGCCTGTGCCTGCTTTGCAGCGGTGGCTTGGAGCACGCGAGCTGCCCGCTTTCCGCGGGGGCAAGTTCCGCGAGTGGATGAAGCAACGCCGGTCTGATTGAGTGATGCCACGCAGCACAAGGGCTTCGACTCGAAGCACTGCGTGATGCCGTTTTCGAATCAGTCGCGGGTTTAATTGCAACAAGATCTTCCGCGAGCGGGCGCGCAGTCGTGGAGACTACTTTGGCGAGCTTGGGAGCACCTGCGGGCGTGGATGCGCGGACAGTCCCGCGGCGCGCTGGCCTGAACCGATGCGATCCGTGTCGCCGAGTTCGTTGCGCGCCTGTTCGGCGAGGGCGAGGAGTCGCTTCACCACATTGGGATGCGCTGCGGCTGCATCCGTCTCATTCAGGTAATCATCGAGCACATCGGCAAGCTTCAGTTCTTGCGGCTGGGGTTTGGCCTTCCCGAGTGCGGCTTTGTTTTGCAGCGGCAGATACAGTTTCCATCTCCCCGCGCGCACGGCCTGAAGTTGATCGCGCTGATAGTAGAAGAAGCCACGCTCATCGTAGGCGGACACAGCGTTTTGTTTGCCAAAGATGAGGCCGCTGGCGTCACGGCCATCGATGGTTCGTCCGGACGGCGTGGCATTTGCCAGAGCACCAAAGGTGGGAAGGAAATCCATCATCGTAATGATGTCGCGACACTCGGTGCCGGCGGGGATGCGGCCGGGCCAGCGCATGATGCATGGCATGCGCATGCCGCCCTCCGACGTGCTGTAGCCGGGGCCGATGTAGGGGGCGTTGCTCCCTTGAGGCGGATTGCGCTGCACGGCGCCGTTGTCTGAGGTCCAGACGACGAGTGTCCGCTCATCAATGCCTGCACGTTCCACTGCGGCGAGGATTTCGCCAGTGGACCAGTCCAGTTCTTCGATGCTGTCGCCGTAGTGACCGTTGGCGGACTTGCCTTTGAAGGCGGGGCTGGCGAAAGGATCATTCGTGCTGCCGGGCATGGCGTGCGGAAGATACAAGAAGAAGGGTGAACTGGCATGAGCCTCGATGTAGCGCACAGCTTCTTCGGTGTAGCGTTTCGTCAGTGCGTCCCGATCAACGGGTGCCTCGATCACGGTTTCGTCACGCATCAGGGGCAGGTCGGGCCAGTCCTCCGGATGCTTGTCCCGCGTCATGTCATCAGAGTAGGGAATGCCGAAGTAGTGATCGAACCCCTGCCGCGTGGGAAGGAACTCAGGCTGATCGCCCAGATGCCATTTACCTATGCACACCGTGGCGTAACCAGCGGGCTTGAGCAGTTCGGCGATGGTTCGTTCGTCCGGGTGCAGGCCTTTGCCTGCAATGGGTTGTAAAACGGGGCCGCCTTTGTCGCTGATGTGAAGATTCAGCCGGCGCGGGTAGCAGCCTGTCATCAAGGCTGCCCGGCTGGGGGTGCACACGCCGCTGGCTGAGTAACAACTGGTGAACTTGCGGCCCTCCGACGCCATGCGATCGAGATTGGGGGTTCGATTGCGGGCTGATGGATTGAAGCATTGCACATCGCCGTTTCCGAGATTGTCGCAGAAGATGAAGATGATGTTGGGAGGCATATCCGCTCCGCGAACTGCAAGAGAGACAAGGGCAAACAGGACCAGGTGAAGGCGGGGGAGTTTCATGATTCGCAAAGGATGGCGCGCCGCGGCAGCGCGCGTCAATACCACATTCCATCTCCGGCAAGGCTAGCGCGCTGCCTGCGCATTGAGCAGGGCGAGCGCGGTTCGTGCGCGGTCGAGCATGTTCTGCTCCTCTGGCAGCATGGGCCGAGGGTTCTTTAAATGCGCCAGTGATCGCGCGAGTGCCAGGCGGAATTCGGAGTCGCTGCCCGAACTCACCATTTGCGGGCCTGCATCCAGAATGATCATGGGGAACACCACGGTCTGCCCTGTCCGGTCATTTGCGATATTGCGCAGGGAGAGGTTCTGGCATGATGCCACGGCGTTTTCGATGTCGCCAAGACGCCAGTGCCCCATGGCGGCCACCAGCTTGCGCGCATCATCGTCGGGGCTGGCCTCGAGCATGCGGGTCGCTTGTGAAGCGGCGAGTTCCAGTTGCTCACCCATGAGCATGGAAGCGTAGAGCTTGTCGAGCTGGAAGTCGCTGTTGTCCGGCCAGACACGATTGGCGAGTTCGGCTGCATCTTTGTAGCCGGCGGTGTCTCCCGCGAGGCGGCAGCTTCGCAGCCAGCCTGCAAAGCCCTGACGTGATGTTCGACGTTGTGCAGCGCGCGCGACCGCTTCGTAGGCGGAGCGCGCCACGTCGTAGTAGCGGTCCAGCTTGTCCAGGCAGTAGCTGCCGATTTGCAGGAGCAGATCGTGCTGCCCCTCATCGACAAGTGCGCTGACTGCTGTGCGCAGCCGGCCTTTCAATTCATCTCCGCCGAGCCCTTTGATAAGTCCAAGATGGGCCTGCGAGAAGGACCGCACACCCCGGGACAAAGGAATCTCGGTGTCCTCCACGATGTTTTCCAGCAGGTCGATGCGGCCCAGCATCGTGACGGCGGTCAGATAATTCATCAGCAGCCCGCGGCAGTCCTGGCGTTTCTTGATTTCTTCGAGGTCCACAAGCGGCAGCACGCGTCCAAACTCGTGGCTTAACACCAGCCAGCGCACGAACGGCTCGAGTTCAGCTCCGGTCCTGTCGGTGAACCAGCTCTTTTGGGTTTCGTTGATCAGCCGGTCTCGAGATTCGGGTGACATGGCGACGCGGAGTGAGAGAGCCGTTGTATGGTCCCAACCCGTGGCTTTCGGATGCGCGTCGAGTCCTCGCGCCAGGCGTTCGCGTTCGGAAGGTTCAATTTTTTCCCGTTCGGAGAGCATCCGCAAAGATGCTAGCGCGACATCGTCGTCCCCTTTGGACAGCTGGATAAGCAGCGGAATACCGGCGCTGATTTCGGCAGGTGTTCCCGACTGCAATTGCAGCGTGGCGAGACGCAGCGAGGTATCACGGTCAGCAGGGTTCTCACTGACGAACTTCTTCAAAACATCGACCACGATGTCCGAGCCGCGCTGCTTGCCGATCACTTCATCGGCGAGGGCCAGCACGTTCTTGTCAGAGGGGTTTTCACGCACGAGCTGTTCCCACAGATTTCGCGCATCGCGCTGCTGCCCGCTGCGTAAGAGCGCCAGGACCTTTCCGCGCTTGTCATCCAGGCTGAGGCTGCCGCGCTTCTCGAGTTCATTCCAGTAGTGAAGAGCCGCGCCGACCCTGGCGGCGGTGAGCAGCTCGGCATTCAGACGCAGGCTGGGTTCGTATTCTGGTGCCACGCCGTGTGCCCGCTGGGCGGCGTAGATGGCATTGGCCAGATCACCCTTTTCTGCCAGTCCGCGGGCCGCCGTGATGGCACGATCTGCCTGCCAGCGGTGGTAGGATTTGCCCAAGGGCCGGGCGTAGCGCAGCGCCCCGCCAACCATCGCCAGGCAGAGCACGACAAATGCAATTATGCGAACCGTGCGCTTGGTTTCGGATTCACGATCGCTATGCGCCACTGACGGCGGCAGCAGCCAGTGCCATGCCGCAGTGATCCACCGCAGCGGCGCCGCACGGCGTTTGCCTGGATTGCTGGGATCGATTTGCTGGGTGGAAAGCATTGCAAAGGAAGGGGAATCAACATAAGGACCGCATTTGGACCGTCATGCTGAATTTTTCTGACGCTGACCCGGAACACGCAGCAAGGGTAATCATGGGCTGCCGGATGGGTCGCGCGGTTGACCAGATGCAAGGGGCGGGCTCAAGTTTTAGTTGAAAAACTACATTGCCCATACATAAACACGGCCCGCCCGTCCACTCCAGTCCGGCTCTCTCGCCAGACTCTCCCCGAGCCTGGCGTAACACTCCTGCACTGGTGGGCTGGTGTCCTCTCTCTTATTCACCCCCTAAACGATAACAATGATCGAAGTCGCAAACCTACGCAAAGAATTCGGCAGCAAGGTGGCAGTCGATAACGTGACATTCGCCGTGGAGAAAGGCCAGGTCCTCGGATTCCTGGGGCCCAACGGTGCTGGAAAATCCACCTCCATGCGCATGATCACCGGCTATCTCAGGCCGACCAATGGCAAGGTCACCATCGGTGGCGTTTCCATGCTCGACAATCCGGAGAAGGCGAAGCGCAGCATCGGTTATCTGCCCGAGAACGCACCGCTCTACTCCGACATGACCGTGGCATCCTTTCTGTCCTTTTGTGCGGAGCTGCGGGGATTGCATGGTTTAGCTCGATCGAAAGCCATCGACCGCGTGCTCGAACTCTGCTTCCTGGAAAGTGTTCGCAACCAGTCCGTGGACACTCTGTCGAAAGGCTACAAGCATCGCACTTGCTTTGCGCAGTCGATTATTCACGACCCTGATGTGTTGATCCTGGACGAGCCGACTGACGGTCTCGATCCGAACCAGAAGCACGAGGTGCGCGGGCTGATCAAGCGCATGGGTGAGAACAAGGCGATCATCTTCTCCACGCACATTCTGGAGGAAG
>WBZU01002425.1_pt1 | contig 12900 bp, 10 predicted proteins | sample 5204311 | NCBI WGS metagenome assembly WBZU01 (sample SAMN12344359, study PRJNA552823) | activated sludge metagenome | biome: Activated sludge suspended growth; feature: Nitrification reactor; material: Wastewater; isolation source: activated sludge from nitrification reactor of wastewater...
GGTAAATAAATACCTCCTGCCATTTAAATAAAATTTATTTTTCCGGCACGGATAATTTTATATGTTCGTAAGGGGAATCGAAAAATAAATAATAATTAAATGTATAAGAGTACAAAAAATATTCTAAATGTTTATCTGAGTCATCTCTGACACAAATATTTATATATGCATTTTTTATACCTGTATGAATTGTTGATTAGCTGAACAGAATCAATGTTGTTTAAAATTATAAAGTGGAATAATTCCACACTAAAATAAATTAATGTAGAATATTTCCACTGTTTTTATTTAAAGGTTAAAGCAAAGAGGCATAAATCAACAAAAGGTTTTGATCTAAATAAAAGAAATAAATTTTTAAATATAAATTATATTGGTGTAAGCTTCAAAATGTCAGGAAAATAAAGTTTGAAGAAAAATTGATATCGGATAAAAGTACTACAATTGCAAATTAATGAAAAGTATCACTCTGTAATAGCCGTAAAATTTAGAATTTAAAAAAGGTGAATATTAACAAATGCAGATTGAAAGTGAAAGAAAGAAACCGGACAGTGAAGAAATGAAGTGAGTATGTGTATGGAAGAATCAGGACAGGTTATAGAAGAACCGGAACAAAGGAAAAATGAAATGGAACAACTTATATAATAATGATAACATTAGAATGAAGAGAAAGACCAAAGAATAAAAGCAAAGTAAAAGCGAAATAATTTATTTGATCTAACGTGCGAAGAAGAGGGACGGTCAATCGATACCCGGGGACGGTCAATCGATACCCGGGGACGGTCAATTGAAGGAGAGGGACGGTTAATTGAAGAAGAGGGATGGTCAATTGAAGGCGAGGTTCAGTGAAAGAAAATTCAGTGACGGTCGATCGAAACCCGGGGACGGTCAATCGAAACCCGGGGACGGTCGATCGAAACCCAGGGACGGTCGATTGAAACGCAGGGACGGTCGATTGAAACGCAGGGACGGTCGATCGAAACGCAGGGACGGTCGATCGAAACGCAGGGACGGTCAATCGAAACGCAGGGACGGTCGATCGAAACGCAGGGACGGTCGATCGAAACGCAGGGACGGTCGATCGAAACGCAGGGACGGTCAATCGAAACGCAGGGACGGTCGATCGAAACGCAGGGACGGTCAATTGAAACGCAGGGACGGTCGATCGAAACGCAGGGACGGTCGATCGAAACGCAGGGACGGTCGATCGAAGCGGAGTGAAAATGAAATAATTGAAATATTTTTCAGTAAAAGTTGAAAAACAGCGAATTTTAAGAATGCAAATATTTAGAGGATTGACAATTCCATTGCGGAATAGAGGATATTTTACAATTTGGAATTTGGGATTTAGAATTTGGAATTTAAAGCACCGGATTTTATTGATTATTCAGAATTCTCCGGAGAGTTGTGCAAAATGTTTTGAAAGAAAATTATTTATCAAAGTATTATATACAGCAACAGTTATTTATTATTTAGAGACTTCTGAAAAACCAAAAAAAACTGTCATCCCTGCACAGCGGGGATGACAACTTCGGGTCTGTATTTTACAGAAGTCACTATTTAGAAAATCCGTAAAAAAGCAGGTCAGACAATGCTTTACAGGAAAGACTGTGGTGACATACGTATTTTATTTTTTCATAAATCTCTGTTAAATAAAAAAAAAAGCGGACTTCTTCAGTCCGCTTTTTTACGAATATATAAAAAATGTTAATATTACTTTATAACTGTCATCTTCATAACTTTGCTGAATCCGTTTGTTTCAAATTTATAGAAATAAACTCCGCTGGCGATGTTTGCAGCATTAAATTCAACAGTATGATAGCCTGCTGTTCTGAAACCGTTTGAAATCTCAGATACAAGTTTACCGCTGTTATCGAAAACAGAGATCTTTACATTTCCGTCTTTTGGCAATGCAAAATCAATTTTTGTTGTCGGGTTAAACGGATTCGGATAATTTTGTGACAGGCTGAACTTATCAGGAATTCCAATAATTACTACTTCGCTTAAATTATAATAATGGAAGTTACCGTTGAAATCTATTTGTTTCAGTCTGTAATTATATTTTCCGGAATTTAAGTTTCTGTCAGTGAATTCATAGTTCTTAGGATCACCGGTTGTACCGTTACCGGCAACATTTCCGATCGTTGACCATTGTCCGTCAACTGCAGATCTTTCAATATCGAATCCTGCATTATTTAATTCTTCGGAAGTTGACCAGTTTAATTTTACATCTTTATTTATTACAGATGATGTGAACGCACTTAATTCAACAGGAGAAACAGCTTCCCATGTTTTGAATGCAGTATCTTTTGTTAATGTAGTTCCTATGGTTCCGATAATAGTATCTCTTCCGATTACAGTACCGATATAACAGTATCTTGCTAAACCTGCATTATCAGTAGGTAATACGCCATTGAGTACACCATTAGCTCCTCTGACCTGGAAGTGAACATTAACACCTGCCTGCGGCACGCCAAACTGATCCAGAACAGTTGCATCTACACAGTGTTCTGTATTTACAGGATTGGTTGCATCAGGAGGAGTAAGAGTAATGAACTGTTGTGTTGCAACAGTGATTTCACCTGCTACAGCAAGACCATATACTGTGGCACTGCCTGTACCTGTATTAAATGTAGTAACTATAGCGCCTGTTGAAATATTTATTCTGTAAACATTTGCAGTATTATAATCAGCGCTCCAGAATGTTACACCGTCAGGATCTAAATTTAAAGCAAACCAACCATTCTCACCGGATACATCATAAGTCTGAACAATACTTCCGGATGAGTTAAGTCTTTTAATATTAATTCCATCTGCAACCAATACATCACCGCTGGTAAGAATCCTTAATGCATAGCAGCTGTTAAGACCTGTTGCGAAATCTGATAAGCCAGTGTTAGTACAGATATTATGACGGAAGATCGTACCGCTTTCTGTAGTATAAAGCATTGTGCACTGATCAGCCTGAAGATCCATAAAGTCAACTCTTCCTGAATATGATGTACCCAGGAAAGCTCCTGCTCCGTCATATTTTCTGATCCCGTTACCTGTATTTCCGACATAAAAATTTGAAGCATTATCGAACACAATACTTTCCGGTGTAGAATTACCTGTTCCGATAGTTCCGAGCAAAGCTCCGAATTTATCGAATCTGGATACAGTACTTGCGCTGAAATTTGTAACGTAAAGATTGTTTGCTGTATCTAAAGCCATACCTGTAGTATATCCACCCTGAGTTGTATTCAGAGTCATAACAAGTGTGCCGTTAGGTTGTCTCCATTGCACTGAGCCATTGGCTACCGCAACAAAGACATCTCCTGTTGCGAACTGTGCCGAAGCATCATAGGAGATTGTAATAATGCTTAAAATAATAAGCATTAATTTTGTAAAGGATTTCATTTTTGCCCCTTTCTGTTTTTTTGATAAATAAATGAAGATATGTGGATGAAATATTTTTTATTTAATATATAAAACTTTAAAAATGAAATTTAATGGGAAAGAACGGGGAATAAATTTTGATGTAGATATTAAGAAAAATTGAAAAAATTTATGCAAAGTTATGGATGATGTATCACTTAATCAAGTAAGAAATTTTATTGTTTTGAGGTAATGTGTCACATCCGTCCAAAACGTTATTCAAAGCAATGCTGTCCAAAAGATTTATAAAATTCAATTTTCGTTGTAAAGATTTACATATTTGAAATATAATTTAACTTTACAAAACTAACCCCTCCCCGTGTGAGTCTGTCTCAAAACTTAAAAATATTTTAAAACCACTAAGTCACTAAGTCACAAAGCATTCTATTTCCAATATACTTATCTTTGTGTCTTAGTGCCTTTGTGGTTTACAAGATGCTTGAAGTGAAAAGTTTTAGAATAATCGTTTTGGAGAGAGTTGTCTCAAAACATATATATTATTTGAACCACCAAAACAAAAAGGCACAAAGTAATCTATTTTCAAAATATTTTTCTTAGTGAACAGGTGACTTCGTGATTTATAAAGTGTTTTGAAACAATCTTCAAAGAGGAGAAATGTAACATTTTCAAATCACCGGGATTGGATTACCGGGATATCCGGTGGCATAAAGAAATAAAGATGCGGTAAGTAAAGTTGTATTATTAATGTAAAAAAGATTTATTAAGTTTGCAGTAATTAAATTACAAAGAATGTTTAAGTTCATAGTAATTATTTTCTTAGCAAAGCTGTGCATCTTTACTTTGGCGGCTGAAAGTTTTTCTCAGAGTGACTGGTCAAGAATAGTTTACAACAACTCCAACGGTGAAAATTCAGCCGATGCAAAGAAGTATTACATAATAACCATCAGAAGCAACGGAAGCGGAAAGCTTGAATATTACAGCAGTGGAAAAGTAAACGAATACGAATTTCAGAGCGGAAAAAAATCCCTGGAAAGATTTAATTCATTGTTAAAGAAAAGCGGGATATTCAAGATAAATCCGGAAGATCTAAAATCAGATACACGTCCCTTAGCAGGTTCAGTTTTAAATATGACCTTGTATTTTGAAAAGACAAAGGGGAATTATCTTCATTACAACGGGAAGGAATTTTCAGAAGAAGAGATTGAAGAGAAGAGAAAGGAACCTTTCTTAGCAGTACCTGCAGATTACAATTTAAAATATGCTGAGATGATAAACGGGATTTACACCGGACTGGAATTTCTTGTACCTGATAATATCTGGGAAAAAGCTGAAAAGGGAGAATAAAAATAGTGAGACCGGATGGATTCGAACCATCGACCTACGGCTTAAAAGGCAGTTGCTCTACCGCTGAGCTACGGTCCCTACTAAATTCATTTTTTTGTTTCTGCGAGTTTTATTCTGTTGTTAGCTCTCTGTAAGGACACTTTTGCTTCTGTTTTCTCATCATCTCTTACATCTCCCATCTTTAAGATCATTTCCGCTCTTGATTTGGAATTCCGCGCTCTGGAGAGATCTATTTCTTCTTTAGATTCAATTGTCTGTGCCAGTATTACAGCCTTATTGTTTTTGACTTCAAAAATGCCTCCGCTTGTTGAAAATTCCATGATTTCAGGACCCTTCTCAATTTTTATCATACCAATTTCAAAGGAGGAAACCAGCGGAGCGTGATTCATAAGAACCTGAAAACTTCCCATAGTTCCCGGAATGGTTACTGAGCTGACCTCTCCGTTGAAAACTGTTTTTACCGGACTTATTATTTCTAAATTAAAACTTTTTTCCAAAATTGATTTTATTTATTCCGATAATTTCTTTGCTTTTTCAATTGCTTCTTCAATAGTACCTACGAGATAGAATGCATTTTCCGGCAGATCGTCATATTCACCATTAATAATAGCTTTAAATCCTTTGATCGTATCTTCGAGCTTTACATATTTGCCCGGAAGATTAGTAAACTGTTCAGCTACAAAGAAAGGCTGCGAAAGGAATTTCTGTATCTTCCTAGCTCTTGCAACAGTCAGCTTATCCTCATCAGATAATTCATCAATACCAAGAATGTTAATGATATCCTGAAGATCTTTGTAAGTCTGTAAGATCTTCTTGACACCCTGTGCAACGTTGTAATGTTCTTCACCGACTATAAGAGGATCAAGAATTCTTGAAGTCGAAGTAAGAGGATCCACAGCCGGATAAATTCCAAGCTCTGAAATCTTTCTTGATAATTCAGTTGTAGCGTCAAGGTGAGCAAAAGTTGTAGCCGGTGCCGGATCCGTATAGTCATCCGCCGGAACATAAATTGCCTGAATTGAAGTAATGGAACCTGTCTTAGTCGATGTAATTCTTTCCTGAAGGGCACCCATCTCGGAAGCTAAAGTCGGCTGATAACCTACAGCAGACGGCATTCTGCCGAGCAGAGCTGATACTTCAGAACCTGCCTGTGTGAATCTGAAAATATTATCTATGAACAATAAAACATCCTTACCCTGATCTCTGAAATATTCTGAAATTGCAAGTCCTGTCAGTCCTACCCTTTGTCTAGCACCGGGAGGTTCATTCATCTGTCCGAATACTAAAGCCGTATTTTTTAATACACCTGATTCCGTCATTTCAAGATAAAGGTCATTACCTTCTCTTGTTCTCTCACCTACTCCGGCAAATACAGAATATCCGCCGTGATGTTTTGCAATATTATGAATTAATTCCTGTATAATAACTGTCTTACCAACACCTGCACCGCCGAATAAACCTGTCTTTCCGCCTTTTGTATAAGGCTCAAGAAGGTCAATAACTTTAATCCCGGTCTCAAACATTTCTTTCTTTGTAGAAAGATCTTTGAATTGAGGAGCCGGTCTGTGAATCGGATATTTAAGATCTGTATTAATCGGTCCTTTTCCGTCTATAGTATCACCTGTTACATTAATTAACCTTCCGAGAACTTCCGGTCCTACGGGAATTGATATAGGAGCGCCTGTATCAACGGCTTCCATTCCTCTGACAAGTCCGTCCGTGGAATCCATCGCAACTGTTCTTACACGTGATTCACCCAAATGCTGCTGAACTTCCGTAATAAGATTTTCTTCTTTGCCGTCCTGGGTTTTTCTCTTAATCTGTATCGCATTATATATAGCAGGCAATGAACCGCCGCTGAAATCAATATCCAGAACAGGTCCGATGATCTGTATAATTTTACCTTTATTCACTGTATTATTTGACATTGAAATTTAAGATGTTATAGATTTTAATTACATTTTACAAATATAAGGAAAATGAAAATTATTTCAAATGCATTAGTTCATAAAGTTTGTAGAAACATTCACTTCTTTACATGAGCTTCCAACTCAATCAAAAAAATGCTGAACGGATCCCCAGCTAAAGAGGATGTCTCAAAACATCCTTTTAAAATCAAAACTTAAAAAATTTTAAAACCACTAAGGCACAAAGTCTCAAAGATATCTATTTTCAATACGTTTTTCTTAGTGTATTCAGGTCATTGTGGTTTACAATGATGTTTTGAGACAGACTCCCTAAGAGAGTGTCTAAAAACATTCAGAAATATTTCTCGCAAAGACGCAAAGTTCGCAAAGAGGATTACAATGATATTTTTTCTTTGCGATCTTTGCGTCTCTGCGAGATTAATAGAGTTTTAAGACACTCTCAGCATGCGGGGATGACAATTATTAATAGTTATTATTATCAAAAACCCAGAACAAGATCTATCGGGATACTTAGAGGTTTAAAGGGATGATTTGGAGACATCCTCTAAAGAGCACTCGGGGATGACAATAAGGGATTATTAAAGTATTGCTGATTGGATTCCCGTCAGGAGCATACGGGAATGACAAAAGGGGTTAATAAAGTATTGCTGATTGGATCCCCGCGAAAGAGCACGGGGATGACAACAAAAACCGGTTTTATTCCTTCTTAATGTTATTGAAGTATTTCATCTTCTCACCTGTCAGTGTCTGAAGGCTCATAGGAATCAGGATAAGATATGCCGGTAAAATTTTTGCAACCTGGCTAAGAATACTATTGAAGAAAAATATAACAACATATAAAATCAGACTAAGCAGAGATAATCTGAAGAAAGTACTGCTTTTTTTGTATGAAATAATGCAGAGGATTACAAACACGAACACCTGTTCCACCCATAATCCAAGGATAGCAACCCAGTGATCAATATTGGTTGACGTCTGGATCTCGGTAACGTAGTGATTTATCTTAAATCCGAAGTATAATCTCATAGAATAGTATGTAATAAAATAAGCAGTAAGGCTCAATAGAATTACGGCAATTCCTTTTTTTGAAAATAATCGTTTATCACCTATCAGGAAGGCGACATAAAACGCCAGAATATATATAATCTGATCCCGGTTCAATACGCCGATCAAAACAACTACCGGTATCAGATATTCCTTTGATCTGAACATAAGATTAAAGCCGATCAGATAAAACAGTAAAGTAATATAATCACCTTCTTCCCAGATGCTTGTGATACCGAGGGGTATGACAATCTGAAGCAGCAGCATTCCTATCATACATACATTTACAGAAAAAAATAATTTCAGATAAATATACATAAGATAAAAAATTCCCAGGAACACAATGAAGATAATAATATGAAATGAAATAACATGTGATTTTACCGGATCATGCACAACTTTTGACACAAAATATTCAGTAAATTCACCCAGAAGAGACTTCAATATTCTATACTGATAAGGAGCTTCATATTGTCCTGCCAGAATCGAATCCTGAATATTCATTCTTTTCGGCACGTTAGGCTGAATTGTTCTGTCAGAAATTATCTGAGAGGATATCATCGTTAGCAGCAATATCAAAAAGAAAACATATTTACTACTGCTGTTATTTTCGGGCGATTCCATTTGTCAGAAATTATTTGGGAAGATATAAAAGTAAAAGAGAGATATTAACATGAGATTATACTTTGATCTTCCTTCCAAATTATTAAAACTCATGGTGTAAATATATTAGTATTCATTAATTTTTACAAGATAAATTCATACTTTTTCAGAATTCTTTAAGCACAGTATGAGAAGGCAGGCAGAAAGTGAATACAGCCTTCACAAGTTTATCTTAAAATTAGCGGCAGGGAATATTTATTTCCATAATTCATTTTCTCAAAACATCACCTGTTAATTTATCTATTCCAAGATGGCAAAGAGCAAAATCATATTTAACAGGGTCTTCAGGGTCAAACTTTTTCAGTATATCCGTGAGCTCAACCGCATACTTTAAATCACAGGAAGTTCTTTTAACAATTTTAAAAAGTCTGCTGATCCTGTAAATATGAGTATCGACAGGCATAATGAGTTTTGATCTGTTTACATTTTCCCAGATACCGGTATCGATCTCATCTTTACGCACCATCCATCTTAGAAATAAATTCAAACGCTTACAGGCGGACCCGTTTTCGGGAAGAGGAACAAGATATTTATAATTTGAACTTTCCGGCGATGTCTCATTCAGCTTCGAAGAAAAGAATTTCAGTGCGCTGAGAATATTTTCATCAGATCCCCGGTATTCAGCGCAGAACAGTCCCTGCAGGCTGCCGTAACTCAAAAGTGCATTCCTGATATTTATTAATAACACAGAAAGATCTTCTTCGGTATTGAATCTGTAGTAAAGTCCTTTCAGGAATTTTTTGTCTTTATGTTCAGAATAATTAGAAGTAAATTCGTGCACTCCGGAATCAATGTTCTTCAGAAATTTATTTACGAATAAATTAATCTGATCGACCTGACCGTATGCATAGCAGGAAGTGACCAGACCTAATATCTCTATGTCTTTCGCTTCGCTGAATTCGTGAAGTTTCCAGACAGGGTCTTTTGATGAATGTTTGTTTTTATATTTCAGATATAAGGTATCAAGTAATTCTTTTAATTTCTTTTTATTCAAATTAATAATTAATTATTATTCCTGTTTATGCAAAAGATCTTTATAATCGGTGATAATGAATCACTGATCTCAGAGTTATCAGAGCTTCTTAAAGAAAACTATGACATTGCCGACGAACTCACTGAAGATGTTGAATTTGTTTTTGAACTTACGAATTTTAACAGTGAAGTTAAATTTAATATTCTGAACTTCATAGATGAAAAAAATTCAAAAGCTGTTGTTATCTCCGCTTCAGTCTGTATCACCGCACTTGAGCAGTCAGTAAATTCAAAATACCCGGAAAGGATCATCGGAGCATCACTTTACCCGACTTTTTCTGATTCCAAAGGAATTGAGATTTCAAAAACAAGCTTTACATCTGAAGTTAATTTTGAGAAAGCGAAAAAATTATTTGAAGGACTTGAAAAGCAAGTCTATGAAGTTACAGACAGACCGGGAATGATTTCACTCAGAATCATTTCAATGATAATAAATGAGGCATATCTTGTACTTCAGGAAGGCACTTCTAATAAGGAAGATATAGATACGGCAATGAAACTCGGGACAAATTATCCGTACGGTCCGATAGAATGGTCGGAAAGGATCGGGATTGAACTAGTATATAATATTCTTAAGTCTATGTTTGATTCATACGGTGATGACAGGTATCGAATCACTCCGCTACTGAAGGAGAAGTATCTTGAAGCAGTTAATAGTTAGTAGTTAGTAGTTAGTAGTTAGTAGTTAATAGTTAGTAGTTAGTAGTTAATAGTTAGTAGTTAGTAGTTAGTAGTTAGTAGTTAGTAGTTAGTAGTTAGTAGTTAGTAGTTAGTAGTTAGTAGTTAGTAGTTAGTAGTTAGTAGTTAGTAGTTAGTAGTTAGTAGTCAGTAGTCAGTAGTCAGTGGTTAAGTTATCTGAAAGTGAAGCCGGTGACGACAAGTTTAACAGTGAGGTAAATTGTAAAAATTGTTGCGAGTATGATTATAAATATTACAAGCTTAGCAAGAAAGCTGTCAAATCTTTTTGGTTTTTCTAACTCCATTAATCTAATATTTAAATTTAAGCAATATATTTTAATTTAATTTTTCATACAAGCAGTAAAATCATTACTTATCAGAAATGTTGTATTAATTAATTTTTATATTTTCAACTTCCTGCAATCTTCCTGCTCATCATAAATGCTGAGCTATTTTCAATGCAACTATCAACTTTCAACTTTCAACTATTAACTTTCAACTTTTAACTATCAACTATTAACTTTCAACTTTTAACTATTAACTATTAACTATTAACTATTAACTATTAACTATTAACTATTAACTATTAACTATTAACTACTAACTACTAACTACTAACTACTAACTATTAACTATTAACTATTTAAGTCCATCCACTTCACCCCAGAGTCCCCTCTTATTTTCCCGTGCTTCTCTTTCCAGTTTTTTGAATTCATCCATCTTTGAGATCTGCTTCGAATAATAGACATTAGCATATCCGTCCTCGAGAATTTTCGCATTTACAAAAGTGCCGTCTTCCATATAAATATATCTGAGAAGCCGTCCGTATTTATCCCTGTCATCATATCCGGGATCTTTTACCAAAGTAACCTTTTTTCCTTCCACGAGTTTTCTCACATATTCAGAAGATGCCTCTCCGAGTTTCTTTATAGTTTCCTTATCCCTGCCAGATTGTCCGGACTGTCTGTCGAGCTTATCGGATTCAAACTTTTCCGGAGTATCAATTCCCATCAGCCGGACTTTTTCACCGTCAGACATTTTAAAAGTATCTCCGTCAATCACCTTTGTAACAATTAAAAATTCATTTGTCTGTGACCGTTTCTCTGTTTCTATCTTTTCATTTTTCGCCGATTCAAGTTTCGGAAGCACATAAAAGTATCCGGCTGCCGCGATGACAGCAATCATCAATAGAAATTTTACAGACCTGAAAGCCAGCTTTATCATTTATTCTTTTACTCTTTTATTTATTTATTCTTTTAATCTTTTTAATATAAGATATCAATTATCAGATCTTTCAGTACCGGTTTTTCTTTAGTTACTTTGACTGATCCTTCCAGCCTGCTTACGGCTTTTTCAAGCATATGTTCGTGCTCGGCATATAGTTCGCATATTACTTCGCCTTCATACACTTCATCGCCGCATTTCTTTTTCAGGATTATACCCGACAGATAATCAATTTTATCATTGGTTTTCTTTCTGCCGCAGCCAAGCTCAATGGCAGTAAATCCGAGATCACCTGCAACAAGCTCTGATACAAATCCTTTTTCCTTAGCTTTAATTTCTTTTCTGAACTTAGCTCTTTTTAAATTTGTCCAGTCCTTTACATAACCGACATCGCCGTTTTGTATCTTAACCATTTCAAGAAATTTTTTATAAGCGCTCTTATCCATAAGTTTTTCTTCGGCTATCTTTTCACCTTCATCAATGCTGCCTGCTTTGCCTCCGAGGAAAATCATAGCTCCGGCAAGGACATTATTCAGCTTATAAAGATCGGGAACGATCCCGCCGTTCATAAGATCTATGCACTCTTCGACTTCAAGCCAGTTGCCTATATTTCTTCCCAGAGGCTGTTCCATATCAGTAAGTATGGCTATAGCTTTCTTACCGAATTTTTTTGAAGTTGATATCAGTTTTTCAGCAAGCTCAAGAGACTGATCATGATCAGGAAGATTTGCACCGTGACCGATCTTCACGTCGAACACGAGTGCATCCGCTCCTTCGGCAAGTTTTTTGCTCATAATACTTGAAGTAATAAGAGGAATACATTCGACCGTTGCTGTGACATCACGAAGAGCGTAGATCCTTTTATCTGCAGGAGCAAGCTCTTCTGTCTGTCCGATCATAACGACTCCAATCTCGGCTATGATCCTTTTAAAATCCTGAATTGTAAAATTAACATTAAATCCCGGGATGGATTCGAGCTTGTCGAGAGTACCTCCGGTATGACCGAGTCCCCTTCCGGATATCATCGGAACTGCTATTCCGCAGGCTGCAACAAGAGGAGCAAGAATAAGAGATGTTTTATCACCCACGCCGCCGGTAGAATGCTTATCAACTTTAGGCATCTTCAGATAATCAAGATCCACTATCACTCCGCTGTTAAGCATTATCTCAGTAAGATAAAATGTTTCATCTTCATTCATTCCGTTAAAATAAACAGTCATAAGAAAAGCCGACATCTGATATTCAGTCACATCACCTTTTAAGTAGCCCTCTATAAAATATTTTATCTGTTCTCTTGAAAGCAGAGAATTGTTTCTCTTTCGTTTTATTATCTCAACAGGATTCATTAAAAGTATTTAATTTATAAAATATAATTTTTGTATGAACATTTTTTGATTACTCATTTATTTTTAAAACTTCATTTATTAACAGTATCCCTTGCCAGGATGAATTTCTTTCCGAAGTATTTTGCTTCCAGCTTATTATACTTATATCTGTGATCATCCGAGAGATCGTGATAGAATAAGGTCGGGGGAACATTCCTGATGCTTTTTACGATACAGGTATCGGCATTATCATTATAAATATATTCATATCTTTCATTCATTTCGGA
>WBZU01002427.1_pt1 | contig 12897 bp, 13 predicted proteins | sample 5204311 | NCBI WGS metagenome assembly WBZU01 (sample SAMN12344359, study PRJNA552823) | activated sludge metagenome | biome: Activated sludge suspended growth; feature: Nitrification reactor; material: Wastewater; isolation source: activated sludge from nitrification reactor of wastewater...
GGCGACGATGATCTTCGGCCGGTGGGCCTTGGCGAGGTCACGCACCTGGTCGAAGTCGATGCGCTCGTCCGACGGCGTCACCCCGTAGGAGACGAAGTCGTAGAGGATGCCGCTGGCGTTGACCGGCGAGCCGTGGGTGAGGTGGCCGCCCTGGTCCAGCCGGAGGCCGAGCACCGTGTCGCCGGGCTGGAGCAGCCCGAGGTAGACGGCCATGTTGGCGTTGGCGCCCGAGTGGGGCTGCACGTTGGCGTGCTCGGCGCCGAACAGCGCCTTGACCCGATCGCGGGCCAGGTCCTCGACCTGGTCGATCACCTCGTTGCCGCCGTAGTACCGCTTGCCGGGATAGCCCTCGCTGTACTTGTTGGTCAGCACCGAGCCGGTGGCCTCGAGCACCGCCGGCGAGGCGAAGTTCTCCGAGGCGATCAGCTGGACCGTGCGGTTCTGGCGGTCGCGCTCGGCCTCGAGGATGGCGAACAGCTCGGCGTCACGGCCGGGGGGCCAGGTCATCGGGGGGTCTCCTGGGAGGTCGAGGGGGCGCCGGTGGCGCGGGCGGTGATGCCGGGCACCAGCGTGTCGAGGTAGGCGTCGAGCGCCTCGCCGTCGTTCGAGCGGGCGCCGATCTCGCCGAGCTCGTCGACCCGACGCTGGTGGCGGCCGCCCTGGTAGGGGGTCTGGAGGAAGCAGATCACGATCTCGTCGGCCAGCGCCGGCGCCACGATCCGCCCGCCGAGCGAGAGCACGTTGGCGTCGTTGTGCTCGCGGGCCATCCGAGCGGTGTAGAGGTCGTTGCACAGGGCGGCGCGGACGCCGGCCACCTTGTTGGCGGCGATCTGCTCGCCCTGGCCGGACCCGCCGAGCACGATGCCCCGCTCGGCGTCGCCGCGCGCCACCGCCCGGCCCACCGCGGCGCAGAAGGCCGGGTAGTCGACCGACTCGGTGCCGTCGGTGCCGAGGTCGAGCACGGTGTGGTCGAGGTTGCGGAGCACCGTGACCAGGTGCGCCTTGAGGTCGTAGCCGGCGTGGTCGGCGCCGATGGCGATCCGCATCAGGGTCCTCCGAGGAGCGGTGGGGAGCTGGAGACGGGCGGGGTGGCGCCGACGCCGGCCGGCCACGCGAGGTCGGCCAGGCGGTCGGTGAGCTCGCGGAGCTGGTCGGCCACCGCCCGGAACACCCGCCCGGACCCGCCCATGGGGTCGGCCACCTCGGAGGTGGGGTCGGGGCCGGCGTAGTCCGTGGGCGAGCGGAGCCGTCCGATGCGCTCGACCCAGGAGCCGAGATCCTCGTCCTGGCGGGGCCCGAACACCTCGGCGCCCTCGACGAACTCGATCAGCGTGAAGCACCGGGCGAAGCGGTCGGGGACGAGGTCGTAGACCGCCCGGACGTGCAGCCGCTCCATCCCGAGGATCAGCGAGGCGCCCTCGATCAGCTCGGGGGTGAGCGTGCGGCTGCGGAACGGGGTCAGGTCGTGGCCGAGGCGCGCCATCGCCTTGACCGCCCCCCGCTCGGCCGGCCGCCCGTCGAAGTACAGCCCGGCGGAACCCACGGTGACCTGGGGCGCCTGCTCGGCCAGCCGGGCGCGGAGCAGGGCCTCGGCCATCGGGGAGCGGCAGATGTTGCCGGTGCAGGCGAACAGGACGTCGATCCCCGGACTCTACGACGCCGCCCCGAACCCCCCAGAACCCGAACTTGTCTACGTGAGCCGCACATGTGCGGCTGACGTAGACAAGTTCGGCGAGGTGGGGTTGACCGGGCGGTCCAGGACGCCGTTGACTCGGCGGACCCGCCCGCCGCCCCCGGAGCCCGCCGTGCCCAGAGCTGCCTCGCTCGATCCCCGGACCCCCGTGGTCGTCGCCGTCGGCCAGGTCGACCAGCGGGTGGACGACCCGGCGGACGCCCTCGAGCCGACCGCCCTGCTGGCCGAGGCGGCCCGGACGGCCGCGGCCGATGCCGGCGCGCCGGGCCTGCTCGACGCCCTGGACACGATCGCGGTGATCCACATCCTCTCGTGGCGCTACCGCGACCCGGGGGCGGCGGTGGCCGCCGCGCTCGGCATCGCCCCGGCCCGCACGATCGAGACCGACGACGGCGGGAACTACCCCCAGACCCTCCTCAACCGCGCCTGTCTGGAGATCCAGGACGGCCGAGCAGACGCGGTCCTGATCGGTGGCGCCGAGACCTGGCGCACGCGATCGCGCACCCGTGCCGCCGGCACCGAGCCGAACTGGACCGTGCAGCCCGAGGGCGTCGTCCCCACCGAGCGGATCGCCGCCGCCGAGCCGCTCGGCCACCCCGGCGAGTGGGCCCGCCGGGTGATGATGCCCGTCGAGATCTACCCGCTGTTCGAGAACGCCCTGCGGGCCCGCCACGGCTGGACGATCGACGAGCACCGCGACCGGCTCGGCCGGCTGTGGTCCGGGTTCAGCGAGGTGGCGGCGGCCAACCCCCACGCCTGGATCCGCCGCGCCTACACGCCCGAGGAGGTGCGGGAGGCCACCCCCGAGAACCGGATGGTCTGCTTCCCGTACACGAAGGTGATGAACGCCAACAACAGCGTCGAGCAGGCGGCGTGCTTCGTGGTGTGCTCGGTCGAGCGGGCTCGGGCGCTCGGCACCTCGCCGGATCGTTGGGTGTTCCCGTGGGCCGGCACCGACGCCCACGAGCACTGGTATGTCTCCCACCGCCACGACCTCTCCGAGGCGCCCGCCATCCGCATCGCCGGCCGCCGGGCGCTGGCCCTGGCCGGCGTCGACGTGGACGACCTCGCCCACGTCGACGTCTACTCCTGCTTCCCGAGCGCCGTGCAGATCGCCGCCGAGGAGCTCGGCCTCGGCACCGACCGGCCGCTGACGGTCACCGGCGGGCTGTCCTTCGCCGGCGGGCCGTGGAACGACTACGTGTCCCACTCGATCGCCACGATGGTCGAGCGCCTGCGAGAGGACGCCGGCTCGCTCGGCCTGGTCACCGCCAACGGCGGCTTCCTCACCAAGCACGCGTTCGGCGTCTACAGCACCACCCCGCCGACAGTGCCCTTCGTCCACGAGGACCTCCAGGCCCAGGTGGACCCGCTCCCCCGCCGGGACCTGGCCGAGGAGGTCGACGGGCCGGTGACGGTCGAGACCTCGACGGTCGCCCACGGGCGCGACGGCCGGCCCGAGCGGGCGATCGTCGCCGCCCTCCTCCCCGACGGCCGGCGGGCCTGGGGCAACGCCACCGATGCCGACGCGCTGGCCCGCTTCCTCGCCGAGGAGACCCACGGCGCCGCCGGCCGGATCGACCCCGAGGGCACCTTCGCCTTCGCCGGCTGAGGGACCCGCGCTGGTCTGCGACGGCCATCGCCCGATGCGCGGCTGACGCGCACCGGCGGAGCGTGGACCGGTCGACCGACGATCAGCGGCGGTCGGCGGCCTCGCCGTCGATCGCCACCGCCAGCGCCCCGACCACGATGGCGAGGGTCGACGCGATGTCGGCGCCCTCGGAGTCCACCCAGTTGGCCGCCCGGCAGATGATCAGCGCCACCCCGGCCAGGATGATGGCGAAGCCGAGGCGCGTGGTCACCCGGCCAGCATGGCCGCCCCCGTCGACCCGAGGCCAACACCGGCGACCGATACCGTGCGCCGCCGTGACCGCCGACCGCACCGATCCCCCGCCCCGCGACCAGCGATGACCGATCCGTGCGATCGGTCCGAGCGGCCGGACCTGATCGATCGAGCCGCCGAGGTCCTGTTGGCCGGCGGGGCGGTCGTGCTGCCCACCGACACCGTCTACGGCGTGGCCGCCCTCCCCTCGGTGCCGGGGGCCACCGCTCGGCTGGCCCACCTCAAGCAGCGGGCGCTCGACCAACCGCTGGCCGTGCTCGTGGCCGATGCCGATCAGGTGGCCGCCCTCGCCGAGCCGCCGGGCGCCGTCGCCGACGGGTGGATGGCCGCCCACTGGCCGGGCCCGCTCACGTTGGTGCTCCGCCGCCGGCCGTCGGCCCTGGCCCTGGAACTGGGCGGCGCCCCGGCCACCGTCGGCGTCCGCTGCCCCGATCACCCCTTCGTCCGCGCCCTCGCCGCCCGGGTCGGCCCGCTCGCCACCACCAGCGCCAACCGCCACGGCGAGCCCACCCCCACCACCGCGGCGGAGGCCGCCGCCGCCCTCGACGGCCCGGTCGACCTCGTCGTCGACGGCGGCCCCGCCGGCACCCTCGCCTCCACCGTCGTCGACGTCACCGGGCCGGCACCGCGGATCCTCCGCGTCGGCGCCCTCGCCCCCGCCGACCTCGGCCTCCCCCCACCCTGATAGCGCCCCCACCGACAGCCCGACCCGCGAACTTCGTGCCGAAACCACCCACCACGAACGACTCCGGCACGAAGTTCGAGCTCAGGGGCGGAGCTCAGGGGCGGAGCGGCGGGGCGGGAGCGCGGTCAGGCGGGGCGGCGGCCGACGAGCGTGCGGGCGAGGCCGGCGTGGTCGGGCTCGACGCGGACGGCGACGAGGCCGGCCGCCTCGGCTCGGGCGGCCAGCGCCTCGCCCTGGGTCGATCCCAGCTCGGCGACGAACGCGCCGCCGGGGGCCAGCCACGCGTCGAGGTCGCCGAGGATGGCGTCGTAGGCCTCGAACCCGGTCGGTCCCGGCACGAGCGCCTCGCGGGGTTCCCACTCGGTGACCTCGGGTGGAAGGTCCTCGGCGGCGGCGACGTAGGGCGGGTTGGTGACCACGAGGTCGACGGCGCCGCGCAGGTCGTCGGGGAGCGCCGCGAACCAGGAGCCCTCGGCCAGGCGGACCCGGCCGCCGGCCATCCCGAGGCCGGCCAGGTTGGCCCGGGCCACCGCCAGCGCGTCCGGCGAGGCGTCGACCGCCCACACGTCGGTCCCGGGCCGCTCGACCGCGATCGACAGGGCGATGGCCCCGGTGCCGGTCCCGAGGTCGACCGCCAGGCCCCGGTGGCCGGCGGGCCGAGCGAGGAGCACCTCGTCGAGGACGGTGAGGGCGTGGCCCACCACCTGCTCGGTCTCGGGGCGGGGGATCAGGGCGCGACGGTCGCAGCGCAGGTCGAGGGTGCGGAACCCCCAGCTGCCGAGCACGTGCTGGATCGGCTCGCCGCCGATGCGGCGGGCCACCAGCGCGTCCAGGTGGGCGACGCCCCGCACGGTGGCCGGGTCATCGAGGGCCAGCACCAGCTCGGCCCCCGAGCAGCCGGTGACGACCTCGACGATCCAGCGGGCCTCCTGGTCGGCGGCGCGGATGCCGGCCCCGCCCAACCGCGCCGCGGTCTCGGCCAGCAGGGCCCGCCACGGCACCGTCGCCCCACCGTCCGGATCGGCGGTCCCGTCGGGCCCGGCCGGCTCTTGCGCCTCGGACGACGCCTCGGGCACCGCCGTCCCCGACGGCTCGGCCGACATCAGCCGGCCTCGGTGAGGCGCCGGGTCTGCTCGTCGGCCACCAGCGCGTCGCTGACCTCGTCGAGCTCGCCGGCCAACACCTTGTCGAGCTTGTAGATCGTCAGCCCGATCCGGTGGTCGGAGACCCGGTTCTCCTTGAAGTTGTACGTGCGGATCTTCTCGCTGCGGCCGCCGGCGCCGGTCTGGTCCCGGCGGGCGTCGGACAGCTCGGCGGCCTGGCGGTCCTGCTCCAGCTTGAGGAGCCGGGACGCCAGCACCTGCATCGCCTTGGCCTTGTTCTGGATCTGCGACTTCTGGTCCTGCATCGAGACGGTGACGCCGGTGGGCTTGTGGGTGAGCCGCACCGCCGAGTCGGTGGTGTTGACCGACTGGCCGCCGGGGCCCGACGAGCGGAAGTACTCGACGGTCAGGTCGTTCGGGTCGATCGCCACCTCGACCTCGTCGGCCTCCGGCAGCACGGTGACGGTGGCCGAGGAGGTGTGGATCCGGCCCTGGCTCTCGGTGACCGGCACCCGCTGCACCCGATGGGGCCCGCCCTCGTGCTTGAGCCGCGACCACGCCCCCTCGCCGGCCACCGAGAAGGTGACCTCGTTGAAACCGCCGAGATCGGAGACGTCGGTGTTGAGGACCTCGACCTTCCAGCCCTGGCGCTGGGCGTAGCCCTGGTACATCCCGAACAGGTCGCGGGCGAAGAGGTTGGCCTCCTCGCCGCCCTCGGCCCCCCGGATCTCCACGATCACGTTGCGGCCCTCGTTCGGGTCGCGCGGCAGGAGCAGGAGCCGGACCTCGTCGGTGAGGCGGGCCACGTCGGCCTCGGCCTCGACCAGCTCGGCGCGGATCAGCTCCCGGTCGTCGCCGGTCAGCTCGGCCAGCATCTCGCGGGCGGTGGCGGCGTCGTCGGTACGGGACCGCAGCTCCCGGCCGCGGCCGACCACGGTGTCGAGCTCCTTGTGGCGGCGGGCGAGGTCGCGGTAGCGGCCCTGGTCCGCGAAGACGTCGGGATCGGCCAGGCGGGCCTCGACGTCGGCCAGCTCCTGCTCGAGGGCGGGCAGCTTCTCGAGCATCAGGCGCCGTCCTCGGCCAGGCGCCGCCAGTCGCCGGGGATCGGCACCACCTCGGCCGGACGGGCCAGCAGGGCGGCCAGGTCGGAGGTCAGCGGGACCGCGTCCACCTCGGGCACCGCCAGCACCAGCCGGGCGTCGGGGGCGTGGGTCAGCCGATCGTCGGCCGCCGCCGGCGCGAGGTCGAGGTAGACGCCGGTGGAGCAGGCGACCACGACGGGCCGACCGTCACGATCGGTGCCGACGGCGGTGGCGATGCCGGTCTCGGTCAGGTTGCGGCGAGGCACCGCCGAGCCGACCGGGGCCAGCGCGGCGGCGCCGACGAGGTCGGGGCGGGCCAGCACCACGGCCCGCAGCCAGCGCTCGCTGACCAGATGGCCGAGGGGGTGGCGGTCGGTGCCGGGCACGCGGTGGCGGGCGACGAGGTCGACGGCCCGGGCCACCGAATCGGTCTCGGAGAGCTCGGCGAACATCATCGCCCCGACCTCGCGGTCGAAGCGGCCGACGCCGGCCTCGACGTGGGCGGCGCCGTCGGCGCCGACCACCACCCGCGCCACCTCGAGGCCCCGCAGCTCGCCGATCAGCACGCCGCCCTCGACCACCGGCTCGAGCCCGGCCGCCTCGAGGACCGGGCGGTACAGCTCGGCCTCGGGGGCCGGCGGCTCGTCGGGCGCCGGCGGCGCCGCGACCGCGGCCACCAGGGTGGCCCCGTCCACCGTCCACACCGTGGGCGGTGCGGCGAACAGGCCGGCCCGACGGGCCAGCACCCCGGCGACCGCCGCATCCGGCGCCAGGACGTGGAGCTCCGGGCACCCGCCGCGCAGGGCCACCGCCAGCGCCCCGCCGAGCCGACGGTCGCCGTCGGCGCCGACGAGCACCCATGCCCGACCGGCGCCGGCGTCGACCAGCGAGGCCCCCTCGGGGAACGACGCGGCTCGGGCGTCGTCGGCCACCGACCAGCGCGACGAGGCCAAGGCCCGCAGCTTGGCGGCCTGGAGCGCGGCCTGGCGCTCGGCGTCGAGGCTCATCGGGAACGCGCGACGTGCGCCAGGTTCCCCTGGCGCACGTCGGAAGGCGTGACGGGCTGCGGGCATCGGCCCGCGGTGCGACCGAGCACGGTCGCCGGCCGGACCGCTACTTGGTGCGGCGGCCGTACCGGCGCTCGAACCGGTCGATCCGGCCGCCGGTGTCCACCAGCTTCTGCTTGCCGGTGTAGAAGGGGTGGCACTCGTTGCAGAGCTCGACCGAGATCGAGGCCTGGGTGGAGCGGGTGGAGAAGGTGTTGCCGCACGAGCAGCGAACCTCGGTCTCCACGTACTCGGGATGGATGTCGGTCTTCATGGCCTCTCCAGTGTGGTGGATGGGGTGGGCGCTTCCAAATGGGTCAACCGCCGCGCATTCCCGCCGGGCGCCGGCCCCGCCTGGTGGGTCAGCGGCCGATGCCGTCGAGCAGTTCGGCGTTGGTGGCCGTCGCCCGCAGGCGCTCGAGCACGAAGGCCAGGCCGGCAGCGGGGCCCCCGCTCTCGTCGCGCAGGTCGGCGAGGCGCCGGCGCAGCTCGTGGACCTGGGCCAGGCGATCGGCGCCGTAGAGGAGCTCCTCGTGGCGGGTGGCGGTGGCGTCCACGTCCACCGCGGGGAAGATCCGCCGGTCCGCGAGGCGGCGATCGAGGCGGAGCTCCAGGTTGGCCGCGCCCTCCACCGCGTCCAGGATCAGCTCGTCGACCCGGCTGCCGCTGTCGACCGCCACGGTGGCGAGGACGGTGAGCGAGCCGGCCTCCTCGACCTTGCCGGCCGCGCCCAGCAGGCGCAGCGCCGCGGTGATCGCCGAGGCCTCCAGGCCCTGGTCGACGGTGCGGCCCGAGCCGGCGGCGGCCAGCTCGTGGGCCCGGGTCAGGCGGGACAGGCCGTCGACCACCAGCACGACGTCGCGGCCCTGCTCGACCAGGCGCTCGGCGCGGTCGACCACGAGGTCGGCCAGGGCGACGTGGTCGTCGGCCGGGCGGTCGAAGGTGGAGGCGGCCACCTCGCCCCGGACCATCCAGCGGGTCAGGTCGGTGACCTCCTCGGGCCGCTCGGCGATCAGGAGCACGATCACGTGGAGGTCCGGGTGGTTGCGCTCGAGGGCCCGCACGAGCTGCTTGACCACCGTGGAGCGGCCCGAGCGGGGCGGCGCGGCGAGCAGGCCGCGCTGGCCCTTGCCGATCGGCGCCAGCAGGTCGACGATCCGGGCGATCAGGTCGTCGGGCGCATCGGCGCTCTCGAGGGCCAGCGGCTCGCTGGGGAACACCGAGGTCAGGTCCTCGAGGCGCGGTCGCTCGGGCTGGGTGTGCGCCGGGTGGCCGTTGACGGCGTCCACCTGGAGCAGCGCCGGGTTCTTCTCGTTGCGGTTGGCGGCCCGGCTGCGCCCCTTGAGGACGTCGCCGCGGCGCAGCCCGAACTGGCGGGCCTGCTTGACCGACACGTAGGCGTCGTTGCGCGACGGCAGGTAGCCGGCCACCCGGAGGAAGCCGTAGCCCTCCTCCCGCAGGTCGACCACGCCCTCGACGTCGACCGGCTCGGAGGGGACCTCCTCGCCCTCGCCGCGACGATCGCGGTCGCGGCCACGGCGGCGGCGCCGACGGTTGCCCGACTCCTCGCCGCCGTCCTGGCCCTGGCCGCCCTGGTTCGACCCGCCGCCGTCGCGATCGGCGGGGGCGGCGTCGGCCGCTCCCCCGTCGGCCGCGTCGTCGGCGGAGGAGCCATCGGCCTCGGCGTCGCCACCACCCTCGGCGGCTTCGGGGGCGGCGGGCCCGTCGGCGCCGTCGGCGTCATCGCCCGACTCGGGCCGATCGTCGTTCCCCTCCGCGGCGTCCGGCTCGGACGCGGCCGGGGCGCTCGACCCGTCGGCGCCGACCAGCCGCAGGATCAGGGCCACGATGTCGGACTTCTTGGCCCGGGCGGGCGGCTTCTCGCCCAGCGCCTCGGCCAGCGCGGCGAGCTCGCCGCGGTCCTTGCCCTCGAGCAGCGACGGGTCGAACTCCTGTCCCACGGACATGGGGAACCTCTTCTTGGTGCGGTCGTTGACGGAGGCCCTCGGCGCCGGGATCCCGACCGGCGGCCGGCACCTCCCGGCCCGCAGCGGGCCGATCCCCACCCCGAACCGCCCACGCGGCCCCGATGGGGGGGAGCAGGTCCGCCGCACGGGCGCCGGACCGGCGCCGATGGTAGCGACCTCGGCCGGCCTCCCCGCGCCGCCGGGGTCCGGGCCGACCGATCAGGCGGTGACGACCTGCTCGATGCGCTCGAGGGTGGCGGCCATGTTGGCGGCGGTGCCCTTGGCCATGCGCCGCACGCCCGGCTTGCTGACCGGGGACTCCTGGGAGATGTCCCACGACTCGCGCACCAGCGTTCCGCCGTCGACCGGCTCGAGCTCGTACCGCCAGATCCGGCCCCCGCCGAGCTTGGCCAGGATCCCGATCGGCGGCTTGGTCTGCCAGGCGATGCGGCGGTCCTCGTCGAACTCCACGACCTCGCTGACCATCGAGTACGGGATGCCGAGCCGCATCGACATGCCGAACCGGCTGCCGAGGGCGAGGCGCTGGGAGCCGGCCTTGGCCTCCCGGACGGTGCCGGAGCCGTCGATCTCCTGGTGCCGCGCCGGGTCGGCGAGGAGGTCGAAGATGCGATCGGCGGGCGCCGGGATGAGGCGCTCGACGGAGACGACGTCGGAGGGATCGGCCATCGCCGCAAACTAACCCTGAACCCGCGGCGGCTTCGAGGCCCGCTGGCGACGGAAGTAGCGTCCACGGCGGTGTCCACGGCTCCCGATCCCGCCCGTGCCCGGCTCCGGGGCCGCCTCGTCACCTACGGCATCCTCGGGGCGATGGTGCTGGCGGTGGCGTTCCACGTCGAGGCGTGGCCGATGACCTCGTTCCGGCTGTTCAGCTTCGTGCGGACCAGCACCCAGTCCGAGCTCGTCCTCTACGCGGTGGACGGGGCCGGCGCCCGCACCGAGGTCCCGATCGACCGCGACCAGCGCAGCGTCCTCAACACCGAGCGCCAGCTCGCCGACGTGAAGGCCGCCTCGCCGTCGCGCCAGCAGGCGATGCTCGACGCCTGGTTCGACGACGCCGGGCTCGATCCGTCGCGCTACGCCGCCGCCCTGATCCAGCGGGTCACGACCCGCACCCAGCGCGACGGGAGCCCGCCGGTCGAGGTCGCCCGCACCGACGTGGTCGAGGTCCCGCTGCGATGACCGCCGCCCTCGCCGCCGACGGCCGGCCCCACCCGATCGCGGCCCTGCGCCGGGCCGACGCGGACCTCACCGCCCCCGGGCCGGCCCGCATCCTCGTGGTGGTCCGCACCCTCCTCGCCCTGATCATCGGGTTCCGGCTCACCTTCCGGTGGTGGAGCCAGGCCGCCCGCATCCCCGACGCCCTGTGGGACCCGGTGTTCCTCGCCTCGTGGATGCACGCCACGCCCTCCCGCGGGTTCCTGTGGACGCTCCAGGCGATCGGCCTGGCCGCGGTGGTCCTCGCCGTGGCGCGGGTCCGGGCCCAGCCCGCCTTCGTGGTGGCCTGGCTGTGCCACGCCACCCTCTGCGCCGTCTGGTCGAGCGCCGGGAAGATCATGCACAACGACGTGATGCTGCTCTCGGCCAGCTTCCCGCTGCTGTTCGCCCCGGCGCCCCGCCGAGCCGACGACGACACGGTCGACGAGCGGTGGGGCTGGGGCCCCCGGGCCTGCCTCGCCGTCGTCGCCTTCGTCTACTTCGCCACCGGCATCCAGAAGCTCCGCCACAGCGGCCTGATCTGGGTGACCGGGCCCAACATGCGCTGGGTCCTGTACTCCGCCGAGTACGCCCGCGCCCCCGGGCTCGGCCGCTGGCTGGCCGACGCCGGGTGGCCCACCCACCTCTTCGCCGCCGGCGCCCTGCTGCTCGAACTGCTCGCCCCGGTGCTGCTGTGGTGGCGCCGCACCCGGCCGTTCTTCCCGCTGCTGTCGCTGGCCATGCACGGCAGCATCTGGCTCCTGATGGGCCTCGACTACTACGGCTGGTGGACGGCCACGATGGCGGTCACCTGGCCGCTCTGCACCGTATTGTCCCGCGTCCGCGCCGCCGACGACGTTCCCCTCCCGGCCACCACCGCGCCCACCTGACCGGCCGACCGGGGCGGCCGGTCGCACCGCCGAGGTCCGTCGGTACCCTGCCCGACGCCATGGATGACGACGACGCCGGCGAGGGGAGGTGGCTGCGAGACCTCGCCGGTTGGCTGCGCCCCCACCGCCGTGACGTGGCCGCCGCCCTCGGCGCCGCCGGGATCGGCCAGCTGATCGGGGCCCTCGTGCCGCTGGTGGAGCGCCACGTGGTGGACGACGTGATCGTCGCCGGCACCGCGTCGGTGTGGCCGCCGCTCGTCCTGCTGGTGGGCGCCGCGCTCATCCGGTTCTGGTCCGCCTACGTGCGCCGGTACCGGGCCGGCCGGGTGGCCCTCGGCGTCCAGCACGACCTGCGCACCGAGGTCTACGACCACCTCCAGCGCCTCGACGTCGCCCACCACGACTCGTTCTCCACCGGCCAGCTCGTCAGCCGGGCCATCTCCGACATCAACCTGGTCCAGGGCCTGCTCGCCTTCCTGCCGCTGGTGCTGGCCAACATCCTGTTCCTGGCGGTGGCGCTGGTGGCCATGGTCTGGCTCAGCCCCCTGCTCACCCTGGTGGCGCTGGCGATCGTCCCGCTCATGGTGCTCACGTCGTTCCGCCTGCGCCGCAGCGTGTTCCCGGCCTCGTGGGACGCGCAGCAGCAGGCGGGGGCGGTGGCCGGCGTGGTCGACGAGGCGGTCACCGGCGTGCGGGTGGTGAAGGGCTTCGGCCAGGAGCCGCGCGAGGTGGCCCGGCTGGCCGAGGCGGCCGGCGGGCTCTACGCCAGCCGGGTCCGGGCCATCCGCCTCCAGGCCCGGTACCAACCGCTGCTCCAGGCCCTCCCCTCGCTGGCCCAGGTGGGCGTGTTGGCCCTCGGCGGCTGGATGGCGATCGAGGGCCGGCTCACCCTCGGCACCTTCCTCGCCTTCATGAGCTACGTCGGCCAGCTCCAGGCACCGAGCCGCATGCTGGCCGGGCTCGTCGCCATCGGCCAGCAGGCGCGAGCCGGCATGGAGCGGGTGCAGGAGCTGCTCACGAACACCGCGGCGGTGCGGTCCGAGCCGGGCGCCCCGCCGCTCGAGGTGACCGCCGGGCGGGTCGAGTTCGACGCCGTCGGCTTCGGCTACCTGCGGGCCGAGCCGGTGCTCGACGGGCTGGCCCTGACCGTCGAACCGGGCGAGACCGTCGCCCTCGTCGGCGCCTCGGGATCGGGCAAGTCCACCGTCGCCCTGCTGCTCCCCCGCTTCTACGACGTGCAGTCCGGCGCGATCCGGATCGACGGGGTGGACGTGCGCTCGGTGGAGGTCGACTCGCTGCGGCGGTCGGTGGGC
>WBZU01002432.1_pt1 | contig 12889 bp, 8 predicted proteins | sample 5204311 | NCBI WGS metagenome assembly WBZU01 (sample SAMN12344359, study PRJNA552823) | activated sludge metagenome | biome: Activated sludge suspended growth; feature: Nitrification reactor; material: Wastewater; isolation source: activated sludge from nitrification reactor of wastewater treatment...
AATGAACCGTCGGGGCTCCACGCTACGGAATTCACCCAATGCTCGTGCCCACGAAGAACCGTGGATGTGCCGCTTCCGTCGGCATTCCACACGCGAGCGGTCTTGTCCGCCGAAGCACTTGCAATGCGTTTGCCGTCGGGGCTGAAGGCGGCAATGAACACAGGGCCGCCATGTTCGCGCAGAATCGTCGGCGTGCCCGTGCCGTCGGCGTTCCAAATCCGTATGGTCTTGTCCATCGACGCGGTGACGATACGCGTTCCATCGGGACTGAAGATGGCCGAGCGGACCGGAGCTTCATGGCCCGGTAAAACCCAAGGTGTGCCTGGGTCGTCCGTCTTCCACACACGAACCGTACCATCGTCCAATGCGGCGGCCATACGCGACCCATCACGATTGTACCGCACCGAATACACCTTTGCCGGTTGATCGAGAACCGCCAAAGGACGCGTCGGAGCATCGACGCTCCATATTCTCACCGTTCGATCCTCGGATGCGCTGGCAAATTGAGTTCCATTCGGATGATACGCAAGACCTCGAACGATATCCTTGTGTCCCTGAAAAACAATCGGTTCGGCTTTGGTCTCCGCATTCCACAAGCGGATCGTCTTATCGGCGGATGCGGAAATGATGTGTTTGCCGTCCGGGCTATACGTCACTTCCGTAATCCATTCGCCATGACCTCGCAGCACGATCGTGTCTTGTGGAACGTTCGCCGGCCATTCGCGTACGGTCTTATCGAACGACGACGTCAGGATGTGGTGGTTGTCCGGGCTATACGATGCCGATGAAACTTCGGCGGAATGCGCGAGGATCATGAGCGGATCGCCGCCCGCGTCAGCATCCCAGACTCGGGCCGTTTTATCGTACGAACCCGTGAGGATTCGATGGCCATCCGCGCTCCAGGTGACGGAGCATAAAAATGAATTGTGCCCGCGAAGAATCAGCGGGGCGCCGCCGCCATCGATGTTCCACACAAGCGCCGTTTTGTCGTCAGATCCGGATGCGAGGCGCTTGCCGTTGGGACTGAAGGCAACACGTATGACGCCGACCTCGTGTTTTCGGAAGATGCGCGGTTGACCCGTTCCGTCGCTATTCCAAACCCGCACGGTCGTATCCGCGGACGCGGACGCGACTTTCGTCCCGTCGGGGCTGAAGGTCGCGGAAAAGACGTCGCCGCCATGTCCGCGAAGAACAATGGGCGGCCCGGAATCATCGGCCCTCCAAACTCGCGCGGTTCTGTCTTTCGATGCCGAAACGAGGCGCTTGCCATCGCGGCTGAATTCGACGGTGTAAATATCGTCTTCGTGCCCCTTCAAAACGACCGGCTCGCCCGAGCCATCCGCATTCCAGACGCGAATTGTTTTATCGAATGACGCCGTCGCGATGTGTTTGTTGTCGGAGCTCCACGCGGTACAAAATACGTCACTGGTATGGCCTCGAAACACAATGGGTTTGTCCGATCCATCCACGCTCCAAACGCTCGCCGTATCGTCCATTCCGCCGGCGACGATGCGTCGACCATCGGGACTGTACGCCGCAGAAAAGAGACCATCTTCGAGCGAGAAGACCGTCGATGCAATGGTCGACGATCGCGCCTGTTTGGCCAATTCCGACCAACCTTGGGGCACGTATCCCGGCTCGATTTCGCGCAGCAAGGCCAGGGCCGTCGTCGGGTCGTCGTGAGCAACACGCGCCGCGGCCACGCGCATGGCATTTCGAGCCCGCAAAGCATTGTTGTCGGCTTCGGTTCGCCGCGCTTGAGCCTCCGCCTTTTGCGTGTCCGCCTCGAGCCGCCGTGCTTCGGCGATCGCTTTTTCCGCATCGGCGCGTTTCGCCTGCTCTTGCGCTCGAAATGCCAACACGGAGACGACGACGGCGACGACGACGAGCGATGCAACGATGCTGACGACGATTCTTCGGCGCCAAATGCGCGCCCTCTCGGCCAAGCGAACGACCGCCTCGAGGTACCGCTCTTCTCGTTTGCCAAGGCCCAGGGATCCCTTGTCACGCCGCTCGGTTCGTCGCCGTTCGAGCCATTGCCCCGCTTCGGTGGCCGCGTGATCGCGCCACAAAAATCCTTCCGCTTGGCCGTTCTTTTCCCATTGCTGCGCGGCATTTCGCAGTTGAGCCACGAATTGAGCGTCATGCTCGTCGTTATCGAGCCATTGGCGCAATTTCCCCCAGCGCGTAATCAACGATTCGTGCGACAACTCGACGGTTTTTCCCGCTTGCTCGTTCGACGTGTCCATCGACACCAATCGGGCGTCGGCCAAGCGGTGCAAGACTTGATCAACCGCCGCGGTATCGGACGCGAGCGCCAAGACATCGGCAATCGGCACGATGGCTCGCGTGCGTTCCGGGGTCACCAGCGCCATGAAAATGGTCCGCGCAATTTGTTGCTCGGGCAAAGACAAACCCGCAATCACCGCGTCCGCATGCGTCGACAAGGCTCCCGCCACGCCACCGAGCGCCTCGTACGCCGCACGCGTGAGCAATCGTTGCTTGGGATCGCGACCATCCCAAAGCTTCGTCGCGGTAAATTGCAGAATGGGCAACGGCGTCGTCGTTCCTTCCAAACCATCCAGCATTTCTTCGACCAATCGCGCGTCTTCGAAGCGGTGTTGCGCCGCTTCGACAGGCTTGGTCAATGCATCCCGCAATGCATCCCGCGTCATGGGCGGCAAAAACACGAGCCCTCGGGTCACTTCACCCCAAAAACGCCGATCCTCGGCGAGCCGATCGAGGAAGTCGGCGCGGATCGTCGCAATGACGCGCAGCGGTGACGATGCATCGTCGGCGACACCTTCCAAACAGGCGCAAAATGCAGTCCGCTCCGCCGGGTCGATACCTTGCGTAAAGAGCTCTTCCAATTGATCCACGAGCAACACGATGCGATGATTGGAACCTCGTCGCCGGCATCGAGCGCGCAACTTCGCCCCCAAAATCCCCGGTTGCGTGCGCAATGTCGCTGCCAGCACTTCGGGATCCACTTCTTTGTCGATATCGTTCGTCTCGTTGAATGACGCGAGGACATCGGCGAGCGCCGCAAATGGATTCCTGCCTGGTCGAATCAAAAATGATTCGACATCCCGACCTTCCCGTTCGAGCGCCGGAAGGATACCCGCCCGGACAAATGAGGATTTCCCCGCGCCCGAGGCCCCGGCAATGACGATGAGCTGCTGACTGCGCAATTTTCCCAATGCCGCCGTGATATCGTGATCTCGACCAAAAAACCGCGCCGCATCGGATTTCTGAAATGCCGAAAGCCCCGCAAATGGATTCTCGTCCGCGCTGAGCGCCGCGACGGCACGCCGATCGGCGGCGACTCGTTCGAGCGCCACGATGAGCTCTTGTGCCGAGCCAAACCGCTCTTCTTTATGCTTTTTCAAGCACCGGTCGATGATTTCGACGAGCGGTCCCGGTTCGGCGCCGCAATCCCGAGCGCTCGGCATGGGGATGTCGAGATTACGAACTTGCGTCATCTTTTCGTGGGAAAACGGCTCGAGCGGATGCACGCCCGCGAGCAATTCGAAGAGGATGACTCCCACGGCCCAGATATCCGTACGCGCATCGACGCCTTCACCCAGCCATTGCTCGGGCGACATGTACGGCATCGTCCCGGAAATGGCACTTCGATGAACTCCGGCACTCGGGGCTGTCGCAATCGTCGCCTGTAGGTTCTGCGGCGGCACGATCGCTGGAATCGTCGAGGCGATGGCGACCGCGCTCATTCGAGGCACCGAACCATGACTCGAACGCACCGAAATGGACGCCGAGATGTTCGCAGGTTTTACCTCGCCCCCCGGCATCGTGTCATGTATCGACGCTTCCCCGGGCGTACTCTTGAACACGTCAACGGGCGGCGGCGCCGGCGATACGTTTTTCGAGGCATATTCGGAAGAAATTTGCTTGGCAATACCAAAATCGAGGACTTTGATTTGACCCGTGTCCGAAATGAGAATGTTCTCCGGCTTCAAATCACGATGAACAATGCCCATTTCATGGGCTCGATCGAGCGCCCGGACCACCGGCAAAATGATGTCGAGGATGATGGGCACCACCGCTCGACCAAGGCCCTCCATCGCATCGCGCAACGATTGCCCTTGGATGAATTCGAGTACCATGTACGGGAACCCATTGAATTCACCCAAGTCGTAAATGACCACGATATTGTCGTGGCGACATTGCGCGGTCGTGCGAGCTTCGGCGAGAAAACGTCCGGCGGCAGGCCCACTGTGCTCGAGGAGAAACTTGATCGCGACCAATCGACCAAGGCGCGTGTCGCGCGCCAAGTGCACTTCGCCCATTCCCCCCGTGCCGATGAGTCGGATGATCTCGTACTGCTGGAGCATCATCCCGGGAGCGAAGTGGATCCCAGCTTTGACTTCGGATTCTGCCGGCATAACCATCACGTTTCAAAGGGCATCGCCGATCATGCCGCCAAGCGTGACATGTTCGACTCTACCGCCGCGCCACCCTATACAAGTCTGCTACAGGTGAGAAGAGAAAAACGCACCTGCCCGATACGAATTCCGCCGTAGAAATCCGGGGCGCGTGCGAGGCAAACCACTTGATGCGTTGTGGTCAATCGATCTTCCAGGGCGCCGTCAACGCGTGAGCGGCACGAACCGCACGATGAACGTGGTCGGCCAAAGTTTGCCGGCGAGAAAATAGCGCTTGCCAACAGGATCGTAGGCGATTCCATTCAGCACGTCGGCCTTGTACCGCAATGCGTTCGACAGCAATCCTTCGGCGAGGATCCAACCGATCACCTTGCCGGACTTCGGATCGATCCGCGCAATTCGCTCGGTGGGAAAAATGACCGCCAACAGCTCGCCGTCGACGTACTCCAATTCGTTCATGTTCATCAGCGGAAGATCGCCGTTGAAAACCTGGAGTGACTTTTGGACGGCGCCCGTGTTTGGATCGAGAAACCCGAGCTCGTGCGTGCCGTTGCTGTAGATCAAGTGCGTCGCATCGTGGGTCAGGCCCCAACCTTGACCTCGAATCGGAAACCTGCGCAGCTCCTGCGTCAATTTGGAATCGAAGACGAAGCCGGTTCCATCGATCCACGTCAGGACAAACGTCGCGTCACCAAAACGCGTGACGCCTTCCCCGAAGTACGTCCCACCGAGCTGGCGTTCGTTCACGACCGCACCCGTTTGCATGTTCACGCGGCGAATGCGCGATTCTCCATTGAGGCCGCAGCTCTCGAGCAACGTGTCTCCGTCGACCTCCAAGCCTTCCGTGAAACACGTCGGATCATGCGGCAAGGTACCGATGACCTCGACGAGATCGATGCGCGGACGATCCGGACCGTTCAGCTCGATTCGCGTGCAAATATCGGAAATGAGCCTGCGAGCCGCCATGCCTTCCGGCACCGTCCACGAAACCTCGTTCAGCTTGTGAATCGCTTCGATCGGTTTGCCCTTGGAGAGCAAGTCATCGGCCACCGCGAGCGGATTCGGAGGAGGTTCGGGCGTCTTGATGGGAGGCGGAGGGTCGGTTCCCGGACAACTCGCGAGCACGACGGATAGGAGCAACAGGACAAACTTGCCAAGGAACGACAGCGAAGCAAACCCTTGTTTCTCCGCCTTTGGCGCGTCCGCCCGAGGGGACTCGTTCGAGAACCTCGCGGGTGGCGCGGGTTTGTCCAGCGTCTCGTTGTCGTGCATCGTCGGGTTCGTGACCTACCGTGAGCGGAAAAGTGACCACCAGACGCTAACACGGACAAACGCCGGGAAGCAAGCACAAACAGGGGCGCTCATTTTCGACGGGCAATGGTGAGCGCGATGGCCATCACGAGCGTAGGAAAGGCATATTTCAGAGTGCGTCGCCATTCGCGCGTGACGAAGAAATTTTCGGTCATCGCGATGCCGGCTTTCAGATTGCGTACGGCGTGGATCCAATCTCCGGGGGTGAAGACGAGGTCACCTGGTTCCTGCAAGCAATGGATGCGTCTGGCACTGCTGAAAAGAGGGTGCTTCTCGAGATCCGGTTCGAAGGGGTGAACGAGGTTGCCATAAAGTTTGTCCTTGTCGGCCTTGGGAATGAACACCCATTCTTTGAGCCCGGACACGACGACGTTGTAGGCGTGGCTGGTGAAAACATCGGTATGCAACGGCGTGAACGTGCCTTTTTTGCCGATGTACATCCAACTGAACATCGATCGACCGATGAAAGGAATCCGATGATGCCAACTTCGTGAAAAATGCGGCATTGAAAAATGCGTATAGCAGATTTGCGGGACAAACCAGTCGCGCAGATAGAACGGGTTCGGTTCGTCATCGGCTTCGAAATTCTGCAGGTATTCGGCGACCGTGATGGTTTTGAATTCCAAGTTTTTGCGGGCCAAGGTTTCGCCGACGAGTCGCCCGACGCGTACTTTCCGGTCGCCATGAGATTGCTTGAAGTATTCGGGGGTCCACAACTCGAAGGCCGGCCAGTTCTTGGCGAATCCTTTCATGAGGACGGGTTTGCCGCCGTTTTTCACGAATCGATCAAAAAATTCAGCTTCGGAGATGGGCTCATGAATGACTTCGATGTCCTCGCGGGGTTTTTCCGGCATGAGGTCGCCTCACTTTGTGTGAGATTGAATGTTGCGTGCGTCCGGGCTCATGAGCGAGTGTGTTCATCGACCTTTACGCTTCGACAATCGACTGCCGGGTGATGGCGCCTTCGATGACCGCGCCTTCGATGGTGACGTAAATCATTCCATCATTTCGCAGCACATCCATCGTCGTATTGCGGTCGAGTTTCGGTTCGAGCGCGTCGAGAAATGCCGGATCGATGTGCCAAACTTCAATGGCTTCGGCCTTGTAAATCGGTCGCGTTGCTGCTTCCCGACGTAAGTTGGCGAGCGGCGCGTACGTAAAAAGCGCCACGCGATCGGCCGCTTTGGAAGCCTTGTGCAATCGTTCCGCGGAAGGAGAACCGATATCGATCCAGGCCAGGAGCAATCCTGTCGGATCGTGAATCGTCAGGGGAGGATCTTCGGCTGCACTGAGGCCGCCTTTGCTGAACGCAATGCCTTCTTCGTAACTCAAACAATAAGCGAGCATTCTCGTGACGAGATACCGCGTGCTTTCCGATGGATGTCGCGCGAGGCGCAAATCGAGCGTTTCGTACACGCCGCGATCGACATCGGAAAGGTTGACGGTAAAACGGTACATTGTTGCGCCGAGAGCCATGGTTGGCGCACCGTACCGCAGACGGGCAGGGAAGGCGAATTTTCGGTGTTGCCCGTTCAGGCGTTTGCGACGAGGACGTGGTGGCGTCTCGTTTGAATCAAACGGAAATGCTCCGCGTTACGCTTCGACCAACACGTGGCTGTACGATTCCGGGATGATGAGCTGCAATCCTCCGCCCATGGCCATGACCCCGGTCGTATTCAAGCGCGGCGCAATCGTGAGCGATTGTCCGGTTTGTCTTGGCGTCCACGTGTCGATGGCCGCCGTCGTGTACGATTCCAGGACCCAAATCGGATTGCGAACCACGAAGTGAACGACCTTGCGCCCCGCCGTGTTCACGCCCGATTGATGCACGGTTTGTCCCCGCCGCGTAAAAAACAGCTTGAACGGCGATTCATGCCCGCCGCGAAAACCGATGATCCGCTCTTTGGCTTGCAGCAACACGCGCTTGACGGGCTTCGACAAGTCCATCGCGCGCAAAAACGCGAGCGCCATTGCCGGCGGTAACGTGGGCATCTGCTCGTGGAAAAACGTGAGCGACGTCTTCACGTTCTGACGCGGCACGGGCGCCGTGATCCCAAGCTCACGCATCCACTTGTCCAAGCCGGCTTCAGAGAGATGATCGGCGATCGAGAGCTGCATGGAACCATTATACCCACCGAACGGATCCCGATGTCAACCGGCACGATGGGGCCATGCATCACGAGGTGCTCAGCGTCGCCCTTTGGCTCGCCGCACCAATGCATCGACTTCGGCGGGCATGGCTCGCGCGAACTCCGCCAAACTCTGTTCGACGTTTTCGCCCAAATCCACGTTCATGGCTTTGGCGGCCTTTTTCCCGGCGAACGCGTAATACCAATGCGCCGCGCCAAACCGCTGAAAGTGCGCTGTGAAATCCGTGAATGACAAATCGAGCGGATACAGCTCGCAGCCGTCGTGGGCGACGCCGATTCGATAAGGCGCCCCCTCCGGATCGAAATAATCAATCGTGAGCCATACCGATTCGCCGGGCACCGAGACGATCAGCTTGGACCGTTTGAGGGCATTGAGCCGATCGAGATCGCGCTTCGTTTCCACCTCGAAACTATCGCTCCAGATCTGCTCGCAAAAGGCTTGCGCGTAAATATCGCCTTCGTCGATGTCTTTTTCGTGCGCTTTGCGGCTGCGATATTGAACATGCGGGCGAAATTCGTCGAAAGCTTCTTCGAGCCCGCAGATGGATGCCTCGCCCGGGAGCACTTGGTTCCCACGCATGGCGCGAATGTGCATTCCGTCGCCTCGAGCATAAAACGCCGCAATTTCATCGGGAAGGTCGCGTCCGAGGATCTCCCGCACCTTGGCCGATAATGCGTCAAGTTTGCTCGGCGGACGCGTCATCACGATCGTGATGTCGCCGAACGTCGTGGTCTCCGTCGTCTCGTTCATCGCGCGCAGAAGAGCCTGGTTTTCCCGCCCTGTCAATCATGAAATACGCGGATCTTGACCGGGCCTCGCCGCTCGTGGTACCGCCCGACGCGTTTTTCAGTACCGCTCGAGGCTCCACTCGGAACAATTTCTCTCCGCAAAGGTCCTTGCCCGAATGCTCCGGCGATTTGCCCTTGTCTCCATCGTTTCCCTCGCGTCATGCGCGCCTGTGCCACCGCCCGCTCCGAAGGCCCCGCAAGCATGCGTCGACCCGGCCCCGGCCATTGCTCCTCCGCCCGCTCCGGTGCAAACCGTCGAGGTAAAACCGGCGCTCACGCTGGAACCGCTCGTCGCGGGCGATGCTGCTCGGTGGAAACTCACCAATCAGACGACCGAGCCTTTGAACATCGGCATCGAATACTCTCAGCGTTATTGGGCTCGCGATTGTCGTTCGCCATTACAACGCATCGATAACGACGGGCGGATGCATTGCATGCCGATCCATATTGAAACGACCATTCCCGCATTTTCCAAGATCGACCCGGGGGCGTCGGTCGTCATTACGTTATCGCTTCAATTGGTTTTACACGGCCCCGAGCCGGCGCTTCCTGCCGGCCGATACCAGCTCGCCATTCCCACGACAAACCCCACCGACCGCAGCCCCGGGCCCACCGCGCGGGTGAACTTTCGCCTCGATGGCCTTGCGGAAGACGAAGCCCGACAGCTCGTCCCGCGCGTCGCTTTTGCCATGGAGCATCGCTGCGTCACGACACCCGATCTTGCGGAACGAGCTCTTGCGTGGACGGCCCCCGCGTCGATAGCGTTTGCCGCGATGGATATGCCGGGGGCGCCGAGGATGCGCGAGCGATATGCGCAGCTCATGATGGTCTACCCCGAAGCTCAAGAGAAACTGCGCCGCGATGCTTACGGCAGCACATTCGATTCGGTTGTGGCCGCACGAGTGCTGCTTTCGTCGTCTACGCAGCCGAGGGCCGAAGTGCGCGAAGACGCTCTGCGTTTTCTGCCGATGTCTTTGCGGGTGAAAGGCTTTGATCCGATCTTGGTGCATGCCGTCGTTGACAGCGACGTGCAGTCGCCCATTCTCGAAACTGTCGCGTGGCGTGTATCGAACGCCGACGAGGTCGAGCTCGAGCAATGGCAAAACGGTCTATCGTGCATTGGTCCGCGTGGCGGAAACGAATTGGCGTTTGCGGACTTGATTCATGCATTTCGCATGCGCGCTCAAAAGGCCAAACCGGAGCTCGCGGCGGCCTTGCGCGCTCGGGCCGACACCTTCGAGAAGTTGTTACGCGAAAAACGGGGCAACGTCGATCTGGCGCTGCAAATTGCTCGCTCCGGGCGTCCTCCGCCGAAGCTCACGACCGACAACAAGCCGAACTCGGTCCACGGGTGTGGCTCGACGATGAGCGGCCTTCGGCCCGATCCCGTGTGCGCGGGGACCGAGGTAACGCCGAACGATCCGGCATTGCGGTTTTTAACCACGCCGATGAAGTTGACCATCGAATGACCGGCCTGCGCTTCGAGCCAAGGGATCGCCCTACGCCCACGTTTTCGTCGTTTTGATCCGATCGCGCAAGGCGGACAAACCATCCGCCTCGAGTCGCTCCAATTCCGCAATGCGTTCCGGCGTGCATGCAATACCCAGGACGTCGCATAAGTCCCGAATGGTTTGCCGCAAACCGTCCTGAAGGCCTTTGTTGTGCCCCTCGTCGAGGCCTTTCCGGTGCCCCTCGTCGAGGCCTTTCTTGTGCCCTTGTTTTTCCGCCAAGGACAACATGCCCCGCTCGTTCTGAATGAGCATTCCGGCGTGAATATAGGCATCCCATTCTTCGCGCGTGAATTTGGCCACGCGTGCGGCATCGAGCGCTTCGAGCAATGGAGGATGGTTGAGTACTTCGGGGACTATTTCGAGGCTGTCGGCTTGTCGAAAGAAATACGCCCACTTTTCAATGAGCGTTCGAGCGTTCGGGCCTTGAGTATACTTGGGCAATTCCAAAAACACGAATTGCAAAGAACCGAGCCCCTTTGCACCCGTGGATTGTTCTTGCATCCGCCAACGGCTCAGCATGGGAATCTGATATTCGTCCGTATCGGGCCATAACGTGAAATCGCAAATCGTGATCCCGATGATGTCGTTCAAGACCGGATAACCGTCACCTTTTCCCAGCTGATTCGTGTACGCTTTGGCGACATTGTACACGACGCGTTTTTCAAAGGCCTCGACGTTCAAGACTTGCATTTCGACGACGTAAAACGTGCCTTGCGCGTCTTTGCACTTGACGTCGACGATCGACAGCTTCAGCTCCTCGACCTTGGGCCGCTGTGTCGGATCGAGGAACGTGACCTCGGTGATGCGGTGGGCTTCATCGAGCTCGAGGATGTCGTTCAGGAACCCGATGAGGGCGTTTTTATGCTCTTCCGTGCCGAAAATACGGTGAAACGTAAAGTCGGTCTTGGGATCGGCAAACACCGGACGGCGCAACATGCCGTCACCTTACTCGCGTTCGCGGACGAACGCAAGCGGACCGGCGACGGAGATTCTCGCGCGTGTTGCCCGTACGCGGAAACGAAGCCCATACGTTTCCGTGTCGGGGCAAATCAAGAGACCGGGACCGTCGGCGTGACGCACCAAATTCCCTACGGCCGTATCATCGAGTGGGTTTCCGAGCGAAATCGACTCGCGCGGCCAAATGATTCCATCGTCGTGGTTTTTGACCGGGCCGTGACGGGCGAGTTCGTCCTGACGAAGGTCTGTCCGGGCTTGCCTCCGTCGGGGGCTTACCAGGGGCGGTGGCGATGATGCATTGGGGATGAATGGGAATTCATGCTCGAGACCGGCGCCGAGGGGACTTGAGCGTTGTCGAGCTACCGACGGGCGACTGTTTGTCCGGGCAGATTCAATTCAACCCGCCGACGAGGGTCGAGAAGTACGTGGGCACGGTGTCCCAGGGATTGGGAAGCGTGTCATTCGTCAGGTAGACAAACCCGGTATTGGGGCGCGCGGCGTTGAGGAAGCTTTGATCGACGGCCGCCTGTCCGTACGAGAGGACCGCAAAGTTTGTCCGGTCCCATAACGCACGCCAATTTCCAATCCCGTTGAGCGCGTCGCCGGCCGGAAGTTGGGAATTCTCATAGGTCACGAGCGTATCGGCCAGGTAAGGATAGTCCGGCGCGACTTCGCTGCCTGGATTGCCCACGACGACATATTCACGAACCGCGGTCGTCGACGAGCTCTTGGTTCGTGCGTAATCGCGGATCCGCGCGTAAAAGTTCATGTGCCGCGTGGTGATGTAGCCCAAGTTGGATTCATAGCCGTTCGTCATCTCGTCGAAGAAGACGCCTTTGACGCCGGGGTATGACGCATAATACTTGTCAATGGCGGCCTTTATCTCGGTTTCGATATCGGGGTGACTTGCGTTGTTCTCCGCGTAGTTTGTCGCGATGTAACCGAGCACGATGACACCTGCATTCGTGAGTTTCGTGATCTCATTGTTGTAGTCGGTGATGTTCGCGGAACTCATTCCACATTTCGTAACATCGGGACCGTTGCACGGATTGATGATCACTTGGATCGGAACGGTCGGATTGGCTTGTTTCGCGCTCAGGATCCGACTCCACGCCGTCGACGTCACCTTCTGGCCGGACGCATTGTATTCGGTCGGATATGAATACAACGGCACGAGCGATCCGACCTTCGGCCGGGTGCACGTAATGAAGGAGACGCCATCCTGGCAAGGATGCACGCCCAATTGGTTTTGGGCCGCAACAGCGGCGATCTTAGCGCCCATGTCGCAGTACATGCCATTGAACAGCGTCCAACCGCTGCCGGTGACATAGCCGAAAGAATACGTATATTTTTCATGGGTCCAGCAGGCTTTGCCGTTGCCGCCGTCGACGGGGTCTTTCAGATAAAAACCCTTCTCGCCGATGTTCGCTTTGAGCCCCCAAATCCCATTGAGCCAAAAGCCGTTTGCCAACTCCGCGTCGGTCAAGGCGCTGGATCCTTCGGCGATCCCTTCGTTGTCATCGAGGACGGCGGAATCATCCATTTCCACCGTGCCGTCGGCGACGCAACCGCCGAGACCAAACGCGGCGACCAGGGTGCACGCGGCCAGAGCACGATTCAACAAAGCGAAACGGATAGAAGAAATCGATGTGTTCATGGGAGGCTCTCTTTCGGATGGGTTGGGTGCGCCGTTTTCAGCGCCTTCAACCGGTCCATCGCAAACGGTCCAAAAAGAGAGTCACGGGTTCGAACTTTTTTGTGCGAGCCC
>WBZU01002433.1_pt1 | contig 12887 bp, 7 predicted proteins | sample 5204311 | NCBI WGS metagenome assembly WBZU01 (sample SAMN12344359, study PRJNA552823) | activated sludge metagenome | biome: Activated sludge suspended growth; feature: Nitrification reactor; material: Wastewater; isolation source: activated sludge from nitrification reactor of wastewater treatment...
ATGGTCAGCGTGGCGGTGGAAGCGACGGACAACGATCCCGTTCCGGTAAAATTGAATGAACCGCCAAGCGTGAGCGTGCTGTTGCCCAGCACATTGGTCACGCCCTGGGTAAAGCTGCCGCCACCGCCGAGCAGTTGCAGCTCACCGTCGTTCACGTTGAGGGTGCCCGTGCTGCCCTGGTTGAAGATAGGCTTGATGGTGAGGACGAGGCCGCCGTTCTTGTTGAAGGTGCCGTTGTTGGCAAAGGTGTTCGTGGCCGAAGTGCTGTCGTAGAGGCCCGTGTTGGCATTCCAGGTGGCATTGGCGGAGTTTTGCACGTCCACGCCGGAACCGATGAAGGACAGTGTGCCGCTGGTCCACGTCGCGGTCGCGGGTGCCGTTCCATTACCATTGTCGAAGCCGTCGAGGCTGATGGAGGCGCTGCCTTGAAAGGTCAGGCCGCCATGGGCGCCGAGCTGGGCGTTCCCCAGCGAGGCGCCGTCCCCGATCACGGTCTGGCCCGCCACAAGGATGACCCCGGTGCCGCTGGTGGTGGACCCGAAAAGGTTGAAGTTGGTGAGGTTGATGGTGGTAAACGGCAGGCTCACGACGCTGCCCACGTTGACCGTGGCGTTGAAGGCAGTGCTGGTGGGAGCGACACCGCCCGTCCAGTTGCTGCCCAGCGTCCAGGAGCTGTTTCCAGCCGTCGGGCCGATGTAGGTGACGTCGGTCTGCGCGTGCAGCGGTGAGGTGCCGAGGAGGATGCTGCCGAGCAGGAACGCGGCGAGGAGGATGCGTGTGTGGAGTGAGTTCATCACCACCTGCTTTCCCGTTTCGGGCAGCCTGTGGCAAAAAAGGTGAAAAAAGTTTTCCAGGTCCCGATTTACCAGCCGATGCCGAGGATGCGGAGTTCCTCCTTCAGCCGCGCGATGTCCCAACGGTGCAAAATCTGGCCGCCGGTGGTGTAGAGGTGCTTGCCATCGGGAGAAAAAGCCATGCGCTCGATGGGGATGTCCTGCGGCGGGGTGATCGTGAGCACTTCCTCCCACGAGCCGCAGCGCAACAGGCGAATTTTGCCATGCTCGACCTCCAGCGCGAGCAGAGTGCCATCGGGTGAAAAGGCGGCGCTGCCGGGAACGGCGTCCGAAAGGGCGGCGGGCAGGCGGAAGGCGGGCTGCCAAGTGGTGCTGTCCCAGACAACGTAGCTCTCGCTCTCGCTGCCGAGGAGCCAGCGGCTGTCGGCCGAGATGGCGAGTTCGGTGTGGCTGGCCTCCCAGGAGAGGATGGTGCGGTGGTTGTCGCCGTCGAAACGGATGATGTAGGTGAAGCCGGGCTTTGGGGCGCTCTCCACCGCCATGCAGCCCCATGCACCCCACTTGCCATCGGGACTGAGCAGTCGGCTGTGCCGATCCACCAGGTGGGGATTCAGCTCGCGCTGGAACTTGCCGACCACAGCCCCATCGCGCCAGAGGTAGTAGTGGCTGGTTTTCTCGCTGAAGCGCGTGGTGCATTCCCAGTGGCCGTTGGACGAGGCGGCGTTCAGTGTGTCCTCGGAGCGCGGACCTTCCGCGCCGATGCCGGACAGCGTCACCTGTCCATCCGCCGCCTCGACGATGTCCCAGATCGTGCGCCGGGTGATGCCGCTGTGAAAACGAAGCTGCCGCGAGTCGCCGCTGAAGTGGAGGTTTTCGACGGTTTGAAACCTTCCGTGCGCCAGCCGGTGTGCGACGGGCATCAGGTCTGCCGCACGCCAGAGGGTGATGCCGTAGTGATGGGCCGTGGCGATCCAGCGCCCGTCCGGGCTGAGCGCCAGCTCCCTGTCCACGCTGCGCTCGGCAAAGGAGGACTTCCGCTGCTGGAGGATGGGGCTGGGTAGAAACTCGGCGAGCGCGGCGGTGTCGGAATCCGGAGTAAAGGCGAAGTGCTGGCCATTGGCGCTGACCGCAAGGTCCATCGCCTCGGCGGGGAGGCGCAGAAACTCTGTGCTGCCCCAGAGATCGTGCAGGTGGAGGTAGCCGCCATTGTCCGCCCAGCCGAGGGTGCGTCCGTCCGGCCAGATGGCAACTCGGCGGCCCGTGCTGGCGGAGCGCATTAGCTCCCATGGCATGTTTTGACCACCAGCTTCGATGTCGTGGAGGCTGAGAGCATTGGGCTCTCGATTGAAAACGGCGAGTGAGCGGCTGTCGGGTGCCCAGGCGATTTCTCCCCACACGTTGACGTTAGCTGAATAGACGAGCGCACCATCGGCCAGCGAGCGCGCCTCCAGCCGGTGAATCGGGTTGGGTGTCTTCAGATCGCGATTCTGAGCCATGGCCACCAGCCTGCCATCCGGGCTGACGGAGAGCTGCGGCGTGATGGCGAGATCCCGCGCGAGGATTTCCTGTCGAAGGTCCGGAAGGTGGATGCGCAGCAGTTCACCGCTCACCAGCGCGATCAAGGTGCCATCGGTGGGATGGAATGCTGCGTCGGGCAAAACCTCGCTGTGCAGGGACGCCAGCCGCTGCTCTGTCTGGAGATCCCAGATTTCCAAAGACCGCCGACCCACACAAACGCAAAGCCAGCGCGCGTTCGGGCTGAGGGCTGGCTTGCCCAACCCACTGCGTTTGGTGATGGGAACCTGCTTCAATAGCGCGTGATCCGCCGTGCGCCAGAGCCCGAGCGCACCCTCCGTCCACGCCGGATCGCGCACCTCGGCGGCAGGGACAACCCCGACATGGTGGGCAAGATCAGGCGTGAAAGTCATGGAAGTGATCCCCGCCGCCAGCCGCCCGATGGGCCATGTCTGCGTGACGTGCGCCCCCTGCAAGGCCAGCACGGAAGCTGCCACGGAGCGCGCCTGCGCCGAGGTGCCGTGCTGCAGCGCCTCACGCACCAGATTCAGCGCTCGCTCGCGACGGCCGATGAACTTCGATTGCCGCTCAGCATCTGCTTTCTCCAGCAGCGCGCGGTGAATCTCCTCGCGGCGCTGGAAATCGACAGCGCGGAGGTTGTCATTGCTCCGCACCAGCAGGAAGGCGCTGCCGATGAGCGTGAGCGCAAGCAGCGTGAGGGCGGCGGCAAGGGCGGGTTTTCTCTTCGCCCAAAGCCAGGCGCGCTCCGCCATCGGCACAGGGCGCGCGAGGATCGGCTCACCCGCGAGCCAGCGGCGCAGGTCATCGGCGAACTCCTGCGCGGTGACGTAGCGCCGCGCCGGGTCTTTTTGCAGCGCCTTGAAGGTGATGACGGCGAGATCGCGCGGTGTGACGTTGGCACCATTCAACGCGGGCGGCTCTTCCTCGGTGATCATGCGCAGCAGCGCGGCCACATTCTCCGCCTTGAAGGGCGGGCGGCTGGCGAGCAGCTCATACAGGATCACGCCGAGGCTCCAGACATCGCTGGCGGCGCTGACGCCGTTTTTTCCACCGTTCACCAGCTCAGGCGCGAGATAGGTCGGCGTGCCCATCATGGCGAGGGTGCGCGTGAGGTCGGTGTCGGTGCCCATCAACTTCGCGAGGCCGAAGTCGCTGACATACATGGTGTCATCCTCACCGAAGAGCACATTGCCCGGCTTCAAATCCCGATGCAGCACGCCGCGCGAATGCGCGAACTGCACGGCCTCCGCCAGTGTGGCGATCAACGCCGCGATCGCGCGCCACTTCCCCGCGTAGTCACCGATTCGCTGCGCCAGCGTGCCGCCCGTGGCGAGCTTCATGGTGAAGAAGGGCGTGCCGTCCTCCTCGCCAATCTCATGCACCGGCAGGATGTGGGGATGATCCAGCCGTGCCATGGCCTGCGCTTCGATCTTGAACCGCTGCCGCGCCTCGTCGCTGTGCAGCTCGGCGCCGGGCAGTGCCTTCAGCGCCACCTCGCGTGCCGGATCACGCTGCCGTGCGCGATACACGATGCCCATGCCGCCGCGGGCGATGACTTCGATCAACTCATGCCCACCGATGGTTCCAAATCCTGCGCTTTCTTTGACCGCACCAAGCAACAGACAGGCCGGACAGACATCGGCACCTGCGGTGGGACCGATGACCGAACCACAAACCGTGCAGGTGGATGGCGGGGAACTCATGTGGACGATTCTTTCCCGTTTGTCCCGGACTGTTGCAGATGCGTGTCTTGTTTCATCAGCAGGGCTGCCAGGTAGCGCAGTTCGTCGTCCACCTCGTGGGGTGCCGTCACGGTGCGCGAAACGGCCTCCCGCAGCACCTCACGGAACTTGGTGCGCAGTCGGGACACGGCGGTGCGCAGTGCCGTCTCGCTCATGCCCAGTTCCGTAGCCGCCTCTGCATAGGACGGTGGTGCGGCAGGTCCCGGCAGGAACCGGCGCAGCATGGTGAATTCCACCTGGCCGCGAGGTTTCTGAAACGCCGCCGCGACCGACGCGATCGCTTCGCTCACCAACGTCAGCGCCCACTCGCGGTCAAAGGCAGCGGAATCGATTGGCGCTTGCATGGCGACCTCCCAGCCCTCCGCTGACAACCAGTCCAGGCTGTCCGTCTCCACGTTGCCACCACGCTTCTGCCGCGATTCGTGGCGCGCGCGATGCAGCAGCAGGTGGTTGAGCACCGCGAGCATGAAGGTGCGGAACCTGCCCCGTGCCGGATCCGCGCGCTTCCACACGCGGGCTTCCAGCAGCTTCAAAAAGAAATCCTGCGCCACGTCTTCCACTTCCTCCGGCCCGAGTCCGCGTGCCCTAAGATAGGCCACAACCGGACGACGATATTGCTCGCAGAACCGGGCAAGCGACGCCCGGCCCGAGGCATCGCCATTGAGCGTAGCCTCTGCGAGGAGTGTCCAGCGGGTGGTGGGAAAGGCCATAAGCCAAAAACTGTAATCCAAACTAAAAAGATACAGCCGGCCCCTGCCAAATGCCAATCATTGGAGTGCGTCAAAGCATCTCCCCTCTCGACTTCCCGCCGTTCACTCTCTATTTGTTCGCTCCTGCCATGTCCCCCCGCCTGCTCATCCTCTCTGCGTTCGCCATATCCGCCTCGCTGAACGCCGCCCAGCCCAAGACGCTCGCCGATATTCCGAGCGTCGATCCGAATGTCGAGAAGTCGAACTTCGTGATCCCCGAGGGCTTTGAGATCAATCTCTTCGCGGCGGACCCGATGATTCAAAAGCCGGTGCAGATGAACTGGGACAAGCAAGGCCGCCTCTGGGTGGTGACGAGCACGACGTATCCGCACATCAAGCCGGGCGAGGAAGCGAAGGATCAGGTCGTTGTGCTGGAGGACGCGAATCACGATGGCACGGCGGACAAGGTCACGACCTTCGCCGAAGGACTGCACATTCCCACGGCGGTGATGCCGGCCGATGGCGGCTGCTACGTGGCGAACTCGACGGAGATTCTTTTCCTCAAAGACAACGACGGCGATGGCAAGGCCGATGAGCGCACCATCGTGCTCAGCGGCTTCGGCACCGAGGACACGCACCATCTCGTGCACACGATGCGCCTTGGCCCCGAGGGCATGCTCTACTTTTTGCAGAGCATCTACATCCACTCGCACATCGAGACCCCGTATGGCGTGCGTCGCTTGCTTGGCGGTGGTGTTTGGGAGTTCCGCCCGGAGACGCGTCGTTTGGAATACATCAGCAAGGGCTTGATCAATCCCTGGGGTTTCGAGTTCGATCGTTGGGGACAGAGTTTCGCCGGTGACGGCGCGGGCAGCGAAGGCGTGAACTACATCTTCCCCGGCAGCGTCTTCGCCACCTCGCCCGGCGCGAAACGCATCCTGCACGGCATGACGCCCGGCCAGCCGAAGCAGGAAGGCATGGACATCATCGACGATCCGTATTGGCCCGCCGACTGGCAGGGCAGCATCCTGCTCAATGACTTCCGCGGCGGTCGCATCAATCGCTTCACGCTCACGCCAAGCGGCTCGGGCTACATCGCGAAACAGGAGAAGGATGTGCTCGCGTCGAACCACGTCGCCTTCCGTCCCATCGACACCAAGATCGGCCCTGATGGCGCGATCTACATCGCCGACTGGTATAACCCGATCATCCAGCACGGCGAGGTCGATTTCCGCGATCCGCGTCGCGACCACGAGCATGGCCGCATCTGGCGTCTCACGGTCAAAGGCAAGCCGGCCGCCGAGATTCCGACCTTCGTCGGCAAACCAGTGCCCGAATTGTTGGACATGCTGAAGTCCGACCGCAAATACGTGCGTCACTTCGCGAAGCGCGAGCTGCGCGATCAAGGCGCCGCCGCCGTGAAGCCCGCGCTGAACGCGTGGATCGAAGCGCTCGACAAGAATGACGCGAATTACGAGCACCACCTGCTCGAAGCCGCCTGGACGCGCGAGTGCATCAACAGTTTCTCCGCAAAAGCGTGGCAGACGGTGTGGGCTGCAAAGGACTACCGCGTGCGCGCTGCCGCGCTGCGCATCCTCACGCATCGCTGGAAGGAGCTGCCAGCCGCGATGGACGTATGCAAGCAGGCCGTCGCCGACGAGAATGGCCAGGTGCGTCTCTGGGCGCTGTGCGTGCTCGCCGAAATGAAGTCCACGCCCGCGATTGAAATCGCGCTTCGTGTGCTCGACAAGCCGATGGATGAGAACCTCGATTTCAAGCTCGAGCAGATGCTTGGCGAGACCGCCGACACGTGGATGGCCGACATCAAGAAAGGCTCGCTCAAGCTCACGAACGCAAAGCATCTCGTGTATGCGCTGAAGAGCAGCGGTCGCGCCGATGCCTTGCCGCCGTTGTTTGATGCGCTTAAGACCGGCAAGCTCAGCGCGGAAGACGCCGCGTCCGTGATGAACGCAGCGGGCGATCTCGCCGATGCCACGCAGGCCAGGGTGCTCGTCAATCTCGTGAACGATCCGTCGATGAGCGCGAATGTCGTCGGCTTGATGGATGCACTGATCAAAGCCGCGAGCACCCGCAAGATCATTCCCGAAGGCGCGGAAGCCACCGTCACCGCATGGCTCGCCAGCCCGCGCGCCGAGATCCAGCATCGCGCCACCTTGCTCGCAGGATACTGGAAGATCGAGAAGGCACGCGCCACGCTGGAAGGCCTGCTCACCAACGCAGCGACGATTCCCGCAATCAAAGACGGTGCGGTGAAAGGCCTCACCGCACTCGGCGGCGTGAAGACGCGCGACTTGTTCGACAAGCTCTTCCGCGAGAGCACCGAGACCTCCATCAAGGTGCTCTGCCTCGAAGGCCTCACCGCCGTCGGCCCTCAAATGGCGGCCAAGCGCGCCGTCGAATACCTCGCGACGGTGAAGACAGCAAACGAAGCGAAGCCGGTGATCGCCGCCTTCCTCGCCAACAAGCAATTGCCTGCCACGCTCGCCAAGGAACTCGATGGCAAGACCATTCCTGAAGTCGCCGCGATCGAAGCGATTCGCATGGTGTCCACACGCGGCGTGAAAGGCCCGCTCGCCGATGCCTTGAAGAAAGCCGGGAACGTGAAGCAGATGGACCAGCAGCTCACGCCCGAAGCGATGGCTGCGCTTGTCGCCCGCGTGAACAAGGAAGGTGATCCCGCGCGCGGCGAGAGCGTGTTTCGCCGCCAGCAACTGCTCTGCATGAGCTGCCACGCCATCGGCGACGCCGGCGGTGTGCTCGGTCCGAACCTCGTGTCCATCGGTGCCAGCGCCCCGGTCGATTACTTGATCGAGTCCATCCTCAATCCCAGCGCGAAGATCAAGGAAGGCTACCACATGGTGATGGTGACGATGAAGGACGGCAGCGTCGTCAGCGGTGGCCTCGCGCAAGACGGCGCGGACGAACTCATCATCCGCGATCCCGCGAATCAACTGCACAAGGTCGCGAAGGCGAACATCGCCAGCCGCGTGATCAGCCCCGCGAGCATGATGCCGCCCGGCCTCACCGCGAGCCTGCGCCAGGATGAGTTCATCGATTTGATCAGTTTCCTCAGCAAGCTTGGCAAAGAAGGCGACTACAAGATCAAGCCCAACAAATTCGTGCGCACCTGGAAGACCATGGGCGTCATGGAACAAGCCGACATCGACCACGTAAGACACGACGGCCTGCAAAACCTCAACGACAAGAACTACAAGTTCCCGTGGCTCTTGAGCTACAGCAAAGTCAACGGCGACCTCGACCTCACCGACCTCGCCGTCCCCGTGAAGATGTATCCCTGGTTCCCCAAAATCGCGCAGTTCGGCCTGAAGCTCACGAGCGACGGCAAAGTGAAACTCGGCTTCAGCGAAGTGAAGAACATCATCGTCGTCGTGGACAACGAAGAGATCAAAGACCTCAAGCCCGAGACTACGCTCGAATTGAAAGCCGGCTCGCATCTCGTGACCGTGGTGATCACCCGCGATGCAGGGGACTTGAAGGCGTATCGCGTGGAGTTGCTCGAAGGGGCGGCGGTGTTGGAATAGCAAACCGATGTTCACGGGGGCGCAGGGCGATGCTTGTTTTGGGATTGCCTGCGCTGGCTTGATCGTGGTGAGTGCCGGAGTCCTGCAATGCCCGCCTCCGACACCAAGTTTGTCATTCGCGATCAGGAAGCCAGAGAGCGCCTGCGGGCGGGGCTCGCTGCGGGCTTGATTCCACCTTTGTCGGCTGTGTTCCAGGACGGCGTGGTGAGAAGACTCGAAGACGATCAGAAGGGCGGAGAAACCATCGTGCAGATGAGTTTTCTGATCACCAATCCCGCACACGATGTAATGCCGGTGCTGCGGTCTGCATTCGACCAAAAGCTGGCTTCATCGGGCCACAGTTTGCTGGAGGGCGCATCGCTGCTGGTGTCGTGGAGCCCGATCCAAAATCGGGAGGGCGTGCGTCACCCGCAATGGCTGAAGGACATTGAATTCTTTTACGAGCAAGAGCTGCAGGATGCCGCGGCGGGCGTGGGCAGGAGTCTTTCGTTTCTGGGATTGATCGAGAATCATGTTCCCAAATCAGGCGCTACCTACCTGTTCTATGTGTGGGAGGTCGTGCACTGCGTGTCCGCTGGCGAGTGTCCGGTGGCGGCTGCATTTCGCAAAGACCGTTTTGATTCACCGGGTGTGCTCCAGCCTGTATCGCGTGATTTGATCGAGTCACTGAAGGGCCGAAGGGCTGACCTGCAGGCACTGAGGGCGTTGGAGCGCAAACACGATCTGAAGTTCGACTGGCCCGATGACCTTGATTTGAATGGCAGCGCGCTGTGGACACCGGCTGTGACGGATGCGGGACGCATGGCCGATGTGATCGAGGAGCCGCTGCCTCACGTGTTTGTTTCCAAGACCAGCAGGGATGATCCTGTCGTGCGGGTGCTGGTGTCCGCGATGCGGGCGAAGGGTATCCGTATCTGGGTGGATAATGATGATCTTCAGTCCGGGACGCACTGGTATGCTCAAGCAGAGGTGGCGATTCACTATGCGCCGGTGTTCCTGGTGGTGCTATCGTCGCCCGGCGCCTCCGGTGGAATGCTGGCCGAAATTCAGCAGGCGGTGCGACTGCATGAGGCCCGGCGGAAGATGGATTGGGCCATGCCAAAGATTGAAACCGTGGCGCTCGCCAACCGTGATGAGCCCAAACACAAGCTTCTGCCCGAAGAACTGGTGGGCTATCCCGTGACGGCGATTGCCAGCACTGCCGACGGCATGACCGCGGATGAGATCGCGGCAGTGGTTGGAAATGTGGAGCGACACCTTCTGCGTCTGGGTCATTTCTGAGCGGTGCGCCTGAGCCGCGACTTTGCCTTCAATCTCGCCTTCTCCAGGCCAGCTTTCACGCGCTTCACCAGTGGGCGGCTTGCAGGCGGATTGCCGCGCACGAGCATCCATCGGGTGTGCGGCACGGTGGTGGCGGCGAGGTGCTCGGGTGTGGTGAGCTTCTTGTCCACGCCGGGGACGAGGTCGATGCCTGCCTCAGCGAATGCATGGCGCACGAAGGCGGAGCAAAAGAAGGCGCGGTCGCGTGACATCTTGTTGGTGCCCTGCTGTTGTTTATCGTGCCGCATCGCCCATGCCACACCCGCGAGTTCGCGGAGCGAGTAGTGCGTGAGCCGCGCAACCTCATCCAGCGCGGCGGCCAGCACGCGCTGCACTTGGGCGTCGTTCAGGCCGAAATCGAGCACGGCGAGCGCGGCGGTTTTCGAGTCGTCATGGTATTTGCTCACGCGATTCTCCTGCACGCCGAGCCGCAGGTGTTTGCGATGGAAATCGAGGTCCGATTCGATGAGCCAATGCTGGCCATCCGGGCGCTGGCCTTGAAACAAGAAGGCATGTGACCACCAGCTCCAGCTTCGATCCTCTGTCAGATGTCGCTGAGCGCGGCTGATGAGGCGATTGATCAGCTCTGGGCCACCATACAAACCGATGCGCCCCGGTGCTGCGTAGCGACCCAGGAACTCGGCGTTGGAGACGTTTTCGACAAGGATGGTTTCGGGCATGGACGCGCTGGTTTGGATCTGAATCACTAAATCGCAAAAGAAGAACGGATGCATGCAAATGAATGCCAGTTTGAGAGCACCGTGCACCGTCAGTATTCGCCCGGCGGTGGCTCCGAGCCGGCAAAGCCGGCAGGCCGCATGATTGACAAGACCGGCCCACCATGGCGAAATCGCAGCCAGCAAAGATATTGCTGCCTCCCATGCACACCCGCCGCTACGCCGCCTTCATCAGCTACCGTCACGCGGACAACACCCAGGAAGGCCGCCGCTGGGCTGAGTGGTTGCATCGGGCGCTGGAGCGCTACGTCGTCCCGCCGGATTTGATCGGCACCCCGAACCTGCGCGGCGAACCGATTCGCGACTCCCTCTACCCCATCTTCCGCGACGAGGACGAACTCCCCGCCAACGCCGACCTCGCCACCGGCATTCGCGCCGCGCTGGAAGTGAGCGATCACCTCATCGTCCTGTGCAGTCCCCGCAGCGCTGTCAGCCCCTGGGTGCGCAAGGAAATGCGCGAGTTCAAGGAACTCGGCCGCAGCGACCGCATCCTCGCCATCATCATCGCCGGTGAACCCAACGCCGACGACCCCGCCGAAGCCCGCGAAGACATCCTGCGCGACGAAGAGTGCTTCTGCGAAGAACTGCGCTCCGGAGCCGTGCGCAACGACGGCACCCTCGACTGGTCCCTTCATAACGAAGAGTATCAAGTGGTTCACACTCAGCGCGCCGTGCCGCCGGGTGACTTTGCCTGCTTCGGAAACCAGTCGTAGTAGTGCTGAGTGTGCCCGCCCTTCTCCTGAGCTTTCATGTAGTCGTAGGCGAAGGGAAGATTGTAGTCGCTGAGCTTTTGCAGCTTCGGGTTGATCCATTGCAGCATCTCGGCGGGAATTCCCTTGAGTTCGCGATCAAGGTCATCGAGCACCAAGCGATGATGACGCAGGCCATCCAGTTCGACGAGTTCGTGAAGCATCCCAAACTCACGCGCATTGGTGATGCGCCCCCCTGCAGCCGCATCGTCGATCTCTTTGTGCTGGGGGTGCTGATAGCAGTTGGTCATCTCGAAGATGAGGATGCTAAGGCGCTTCGCACCCGAGATGGCGTCGCTCAGCTCGATCACTAGCTTCCCGGCCTCCATCTTCACGTTGCCACCAGCGATTTTGGACGAACGGGCAAATGAGTAGCCAGTCTTGTGATCAACCTCTGTCGCCATCATGCGATAGTAACCACTGTGCTCGCGGAGCCATTGGTCAGCGGATATGTCGGAGTCGAAGGCTGGAAGGTTGAGAGCCAGTGATGTGGACCAAGCGCTCAAAAAGCCCACCATGACGATGTGGGCAACACTAACGCTACTACTACTCATTCTGCGGGGATGTTGAGGATGAACTTGGCACGATACAATATCTCCTCGCCGCTCTGGGTGTCTCGTCGAATCTCGACACCAACGTCATGATTCCCGGCGGAAATACTCCCACCTGGGCCGACAAATATTTGAGTGGTAGCAAGGGTGGCTCCGCCAGACTTAAGAAACTCATAGAATTTTCCATCTTTGTCTTTGCCCAAATAGTCGGGCGCGAACGAATCGACATATTCAGCGTCCAGAACCTTTGAAAGCTTCGCGTGGTCATTCGGTCTTTCCACGATGATTCCCCTGACGCCCCCAGATCTCCCATTGGTTGGCGTGCTATTTTCGAGGAAGGCGAAGCATGCATCCAGCAGGTAAAAGTGCAATGAACCTGGCCCTCGAATAGTCTCGTCTACCAAGACCCGTGGCTGGTGGTCAAACTCGAATCCAGCGCCCCAGGTCTGCGAGGACGCGGGAATCCTTCGTGCTTGGATGACACGGTTCATGAGCGGTTGGCCATCACTGCCGAGTAACTCCAGCTTTGGGTTCTCGATTGACCAAGGTGCGTGTTTTTGCACTGGCAATTCGTTCTGCTGCGTATGATGCGTCTCGTCACCTTTTGTGAACAGGAAAAAAACCGCCCATGACATCGCCAAGATGCCTCCGACGATTACTGGCCAAGCCCGCTTTCGAGGAGAGGGGGGAAGCGGTGCTGCCGGTGAAGGAGGGTTGCCACCGCAAAGCGTTTCCATCACTGCGTCTAACCCGTTGCTATCCGGCGTAGCTTCAACCAGTTGCTGTGCTGCCAGCCAGAATGACAATGTGTCCGACGGCTCCACCGATCCATAGCGAATCGGCACCACCAGTTTCTTCATCCCGAAAGCCAGCTTCACCTCCCGCTCGACATATTCAGATGCATTCGATGCATCTGTGAGCAACAGGATGAGCACTTCCGAGTTCCTCAGCCCTTGCATGATCTCGCGATCCCATTGCGTGCCGGGGGCAATATTCCGCTTGGAAATCCAACACTTGCATCCGCAGCCCTCCAATCGGGTGACCAAATCCGACGCCAGATGTTTGTCTTCGCCAGCATGGCTTATGAACGCAGAAGTGTAAGGGAGCTTGGGCGGAAGTTCATTGGGCATACGGATGCAGAGTAGAGTGGTTGACTCATCCATTTCAAGCCGCGATGAAATGATTTGCGGGGCTAATGAAGCATCG
>WBZU01000559.1_pt2 | contig 12883 bp, 7 predicted proteins | sample 5204311 | NCBI WGS metagenome assembly WBZU01 (sample SAMN12344359, study PRJNA552823) | activated sludge metagenome | biome: Activated sludge suspended growth; feature: Nitrification reactor; material: Wastewater; isolation source: activated sludge from nitrification reactor of wastewater treatment...
ACAATGCCGGCGTGACCTCGGGTGGACCGATCTGGCAGAACAGCGCGAAGGATTGGGACTGGCTTCTGGGTGTCAATCTCCGCGGCGTCGCGAACGGCGTTCGCAGCTTCACGCCGGGGATGCTGGACTTCGGCAGCGGACCCGATGCACCAGCCGATTGCGGCGGGTCTTTGATATCAAAGTTCAGTTTGATCGCGCCGATGCCGGGCAAGGCCTGCAGCGCGGCGGTGGCCTGTTCGTGAATCTGGCGCGGCACGCTCGCATCACGCGTGGCGAGCGAGATGTCCACGATCACGTCCGAGCCGGCGATGCGCACGCCTTTGACCAGGCCGAAGGAAACAATGTCACGGCTGAAGCCGGGATAACGAACGGTGGCGAGTGCGTCGCGGATGGTGGATTCGGTAAGCATGAGAGCGGCAGAGAGAACGTGTGTCCCTGTCGCAGCGATGCTGGGACTTCAAGGGCGAACGCATCCCGAAGCGTGCTCACTTCGCGGGCTTCAGGTGCGCGTCAAAGAACTCGATCAACGCCTTCTCCGCACGTGCGGCATCTTCCGGCTTTTTGAAGCCGTGGCCTGCACCTTCGATCGGCAGCAGCGTGGCCTCAACCTGCGCGGCTTTCAACTTGTCCACGACCCATGTGGCCTGCTCGAAGGCCACGTAAGGATCCTCCGTGCCGTGCACGCACAGCGTGGGCGCGGAGTCCGGCGTAACCCAATACAAAGGGCTGCCGATGATGTGCTCGCGCAGTTTCGTGCCCAGATCGCCGCCGAAGAACAAAGGCAGCACCTCGGCCGCATCCACGCTCTTGCCGTAGCTCTTGGTGAAGTCGCTCGGACCGTAGAAGTTCACGACACAGCTTACCGCACTGGACTGATCGTTGAAGCCCTCGCCTTCGAACTGCTTCACATTTGCCGTGACGCCAAGAAATTGCGCCAAGTGTCCGCCCGCAGAACCGCCGGTGACGCCGATACGGCTCGCATCCACGTGATAGTCCGCCGAGTGGGCGCGCAGCCAGCGCACCGCGGTCTTGCAGTCCTGCACCGCCGCCGGGAACGGATACTGCGGTGCCAGCCGGTAAGTGACCGTGATGGCCACATAGCCATGCTGCGCGAGCGTCATGCAGAGCTTGTCATAACTCTCCCGCTTCCCGGCGCGAAAGCCGCCGCCGTGAATGCACACGATGGCTGGCAGCAAACCCTGCGCGTCCTTTGGCTGCGCCAGATTCACCTGCAAATGCTGGTTGTCCGAGTTCGCGTATTCGATGTCGCGAGTGAAAGTCACGTTGTCCGGCACGGCGGGGTCAGCGGCGTGCAGCATGGTGACGGCGAGCAGGAGGCAGGGCAGGATGAGGCGCATGATGTGAAAGCCGGAACAAACGCCGCCGCACTGCGGCCCTGTCAGAGAACTGCTCCGCTCAACTCATGGGCGAGTGAAGCGCTGTCGAAGGAATCGCATCGAGCTGCGCCGTCGCCGCCTGACGGCGCGCGGGATCGCGCAGGTTCACACCGGGCGCATCGAGCATGTCGCTGACTGAGTTTTACGCCCATGTCGCAACACTCGCGAACAAAGTGATGGCGGAGACTGTGAGGCGAGAGCGAAACGACATGCGCGGGAAAGCTAATGGGACAGCGAAATCCGCACAACGTTTGGTCTGTCATGTCCGGCTGCTTTTTTGATCGGGCGATGCTTTAGCCATCCACCAGCGCCGCTTACGCATTCAGTGCAGGGGCGGCGCGCCCATCGAAAGATGTTTCCGGCCTGCGCGTTCTCGCGCCGCCATGAAACGCATCGCACTCTCCCTCGCCCTTGTTCTCTGCGCGTCGTTCGTTCGCGCCGATGACGTTGAACTGCTGATCCAGCTCGGACTCGGCGACAAGGAGCCCTCCGACTGGTCGGGCACCGTGAAAGTCGTGCCGGGCGAACTCGCGGGCATCTCAGGCTGGCGATTCCAGCAGCAGGACAAGCTGGTGGGCAAAGACGGCTGGGAAGCGCGCACGCGCAGGCAGGCCGTGCAGGGTCGAGCGAACAATCCGAAGAAGCTCGGCATGGCGAAGCGTGCGCAGGAAAATCTCGGGCCCCTCACGGAGAACGGCGTGTATGTGAAGGCGAAGGACATCACGCCGGATTCGGTGGTGACGGTGAGCACGAAGCAGGGCGAGTTCAGCTTCAAGATCAGCGACACGAAGCTCGGCGAACCGACAGATGTGTTCGACAGCAAAGCCGCAGTGCAGCGCACGGCCTTCAATCTGCGCGTGATGAGCCAGGAGCGCACGGACGATGACTATCCCGCGCTGGCGATGGGCAGGGATGGCGCTGGCTACCTGGTTTATCAGAGCTTCACGCCGGGCATCGATCGCGATGAGCGCACGAAGAAGTGGGACGAAGCTCCAGCCGATCTCTCCTTCTTGAACAAGCCCGCTGGTGGCGATCAGCTCTGGATGCACATCCGCGAGGGCAACTCATGGGCGAAGGACCGCATCGCGATCACCGAGCCGGGCAAGGACATCTACAAGTCCGCCGTCGCCATCGATGGCAAAGGCACGGCGTGGATCGTGTGGAGCGAGCGCGTGGATGGCAGCTTCGCCATCATGATGCGTTCGTTCGCGGGTGGGAAGCTGGGCGAGATAAGCAAGTTCTCCAACGATTGGGGCAATGCGGTGTCGCCCGTCGCGACCACGGATGCAGAAGGGAAGGTGTGGATCGCATGGCAGCAGGCGAACAATTCTCAGTTCGGCATTTATGCGAGGCATCAAGTCGCGGGCGAAGGTTGGACGAAGATCAACACGGTGTCGTCGAACAAAGGCCACTGCTGGATGCCTGCCATCGCTGCCAGTGCGAACGGCGTGGCCATCGCCTGGGATACCTACGAGAAGGGCGATTACGATGTGTGGGTGCGCGAATTCGCGAACAGCGGCGAAGCCAAGGATGCGCGTCCGGTGGCGAACAGCGCTCTCTACGAAGCGCGGCCGAGCATCACGTATGACAAAGATGGTGCTCTCTGGGTCGCATGGGAGAAGAGCGGGCAGACGTGGGGCAAGGACTGGGGCGCCTACGATGCCGCCGATGGCATCGGCTTGTATCGCGACCGTCAAATCGGGATGGCCGTGTTAAAGGACGGTCAGTGGATGGAGCCGCAGGGCAGCATCGCAGACGCGTTGCCAGGCGCGCAGCCGGGGAAAGGCGGGAAGAAGAAATTTCGTGGCGCGGATCAAACCACGCCGCCTCCGCCGGTGTCGCCCGAGCAGGCGGACGGCGCGAATTTGATGGCGTTCTCGCAGCCAGCGCAGCGTCGTGGTGCGCCCGGTGAGCACGCTGCGGCTGCGGGTTGGAACACGTTCAATAACATCGGACGTCTCGCCTGCGATGCCGAGGGCCGCATCTGGTGCGTGGTGCGCAATCGTTTGAACTCGTTCCGCAATCAGATCGGCAGCACCTGGGTGAGCTACGCGGCCTATCTTGATGGCGATCACTGGGTCGGCCCGATCATGATCCCGCACTCGGACAATCTGATCTACAGTCTGCCCGCGCTGGCGGCGGCACCGAAGAATCTGTTCGTGGCCAATGCCTCGGATCATCGCATGGATCGCGCCAATCTCATGACCGGCCAGGGAGCTGGCGCCGCCAAAGGCAAGGGCAAGAAGGGCGGCGGCAATGCCTCGCTCGACTCGGATCGCGATCCCTTCGACAACGATGTGTTCTTCACCAAGCTCGTCGCACAGGGCGACGCGAAGCCCGCCGTGCTCAAACCCGCGAGCGGCAAGGACTTGATCGCCGATGCCAAACCCAGCGCGCGCACCGAGGCCGAGCGCGCAGATTTGAAAGCGATCCGCGACTACCGCATGGACCTCAATGGCACGCAGATGCGCGTCGTGCGTGGCGAGTTCCATCGTCACACCGAGATCAGCGGCGATGGCGCAGGCGATGGTCCGCTGGAAGACATGTGGCGCTACGCAATCGACGCCGCGTCCATGGATTGGATGGGCAATGGTGATCACGACAACGGCAATGGCCGCGAATACACATGGTGGCTCACGCAGAAGACCACGGATGCATTCCATTTGCCTGGCACGTTCGAGTCGATGTTCAGTTACGAACGCAGCGTCCAGTATCCGGAGGGCCATCGCAATTGCGTCTTCGCACAGCGCGGTGTGCGCACCCTGCCGCGTCTGCCGATGAGTGATCGCAATGAGTTCAAGCCCGCGCCGGACACGCTCATGCTGTATAGGTATCTGAAGCTCTTCGGCGGCGTTTGCGCCTCGCACACCAGCGTGGGCACGATGGGAACCGACTGGCGCAACTGGGATCCCGAGGTCGAGCCGATGGTGGAAGTCTATCAAGGCGCGCGCCAGAACTACGAGTATCCCGGCTGCCCGCGCTGCCCCACGGAGAATGACGCCATCGGCGGCTGGGAGCCGGCCGGATTCATCTGCAATGCTTTTGCCAAAGGCTACAAGTTCGCATTCGAAAGCAGCAGCGACCACGGCAGCACGCACATCAGCTATGCGATGGTCTATACCGACGACTTCTCGCGTGAAGGCATCGTCAAGGCGATGAAACTGCGCCACACTTACGGTGCCACGGACAACATCATCGCCGACTTTTGCTGCAAGGCCAGCGACGGCAAGTGGCGCATGATGGGCGACGACGTAACTGTGAAGGGCGCTCCGGAACTCACGATCAAGTTCATCGGCACGGCACCGATCGCAAAAGTGACCATCGTCAAAGACAACGTCGAGATCCCGCTGGAAGTGAAGCCCGGCAGCAAGCAGTTCAGCGCCACGTGGACTGACCCGAAGGCCGAAGCCGGCAAGACCAGCTACTACTACGTCCGCGCCGAGCAGGAGAACAGCGAGCTGTGCTGGGCGAGCCCGATGTGGATCAAGAGCGAGTAGGACCAAACCCCGCCTCGTGCGTCTCCGGCGGTCAGCTCGGATTCGCAGCCACCTCAATCCGCACCGCACACGCCTTGTAACTCGGCTGTCGCGAGTGCGGATCGAAGGCGGCAAAGGTGAGTTTGTTCGCCTCCTCATAGTGCATCGGCATGAAGCACTGCCCGCGCTGCACCGTGCCCGTGAGCACGGCCGTGCATTCAATCGTCGCGCGTTGCGATGACACGCAGACTCGCTGTTGTTCTGTTATCGAAAGAGCATCCGCATCATCGGGATGAAGCTCGATGTAGCACTTCGCGGGATAGAGCTTTCGCAAGATCGCGGACTTCTCCGTCCGCGTGTTTGTGTGCCACTGCGCCGATGTGCCGCGACCGGTCAGCAACACCATCGGAAACTCCCGCGAAGGCATCTCCGGCATCGCACGAGGCTCATCGAACAGGAACTTCGCGCGGCCATCGGCGTGGAAGAAGCGGCCATCTTCAAACAGTCTCCTTTCATCCTTCAACTCTCCGACTTCATTCTTTGGAAGCGGCCACTGAATACCACCTTCGCGATCTATCATCTGATACCCCCTGATCCCCGTGATGTCGCACGGCTGGCCGGCGCTGAGTTGCTGCAGCAATCCAAAGGCCGCTTCCGGTGACGACCACGCTCTGAACCGATCTGCGCAGCCCCAGGCATCGGCCAGCAGACGTAGAATGTTGAAGTCCGACAACGACTGGCCCGGAGCTCGCTTCACCTTCTTCACGACGCCGATGCGGCGCTCGGCGTTGATAAAGGTGCCGTCTTTCTCGCCCCAGCCGGCGGCAGGCAGATACAAATGAGCGCGCTTTGCGGTGTCCGTCGTTGGATACATGTCCTGCACGCATAAGAACTCCAGTTTCTCCAGTGCGCCGTTTGCTGCTGCACTGTCGATCCATGAATGCGAGGTGTTCGTGGCCACCACCCACAGCGCCTTGATGCGCCCATCGGCCACGCGTTCCATGATCTGATCATAGGCGAGGCCGAGATCGTGCGGAATGAGAGCTTCATCGATGCGCAGGATGCGCGCGACCTTGGTCCGATGCTCAAGCTTCGCGGGATCGTGCCCGCCGATCAAGTTCGTGGCATTGGCAAACAAACGCGAGCCCATCGCATTGCATTGGCCGGTGATGCTGTTCGCGCCAGTGCCAGGCTTGCCGATGTTGCCGGTCATGAGTGCAAGGTTGATGATCGCCTGCGCTGTGCGCGTGCTCTCGTGTCCTTGATTGACCCCCATCGTCCACCAGAACGACACGCGCTGCTTGCTCGCAATCATGTCGGCGAGCACGTTGAGCTGCGCGATGCTGACGCCGGACTCACGACTCACGCGTTCGGCGTCGAACGTCTTTACGAACTGCGCGAACGCGTCATAACCGCTCGTGCTCCTGGCGATGAACTCACGATCCACCGCACCTCGCTCGATGACTAGATTCGCGAGACCATACAAGAACGCGAGATCGCTCTTCGGCTTGATCGCGTAGTGATGCGTCGCGGCCATCGCCGTCTCGGTGCGACGCGGATCGATGACAACGATCTTCGGCGAACGCTTGTTCTGCATCACTCGCTGCCACATGATCGGATGTGCGATGCAGGGATTCGCGCCGATGAAGATCAGCACATCCGACTCCTCGAAATCGGTATACGTGAAGGGTGGTGCATCGAAGCCGAACGACTGCTTGTAAGCGGTCGCCGCCGTGGCCATGCACTGGCGCGTGTTGCTGTCGATATGGCGGACGCCCATGCCGAACTTGGTGAACGCACCAAGAAACGCCATCTCCTCGGTGACGATTTGTCCCGTGCTGAGCACGGCAACTGCCTCCGGCCCATGCTCGGCGATCACCTTCTTCATCCGTTCTGCAAATGTTTGTGCGGCGGTGTTCCAGTCCGTGGCCTCACCATTTAACGAAGGCGTCGTTCCTCGGTCTGGCGAATCCAGTGGCGTCAGCGCCTCCCATCCCTTCGGACAAGCCATGCCGAGATTCACGGGGTAGTCGGGATTGGCGGTGAGATTGATCGCCTCGCCATCACGCAGATGGACCTTCAAGGAACAACCAGTGGCGCAGAAGCCACACACCATGTTCGTCGTTGCATTCGGCTTCAGGCGCAATGGCACTTGCCCCAAACCAAAGGCACCCGGCTCGCGCACCAGTTGCTCGGTGAGCGGTCCTGTGTGCTGCGTCAGCGACAGCGTCATGGCTTGTATCCTCCTGGCATTTTGAGGCCCATCGATGCAACGAAGAACGTGTAACGTTCCAGCACCGTTGCCGTCACTGTTAGTGCCGTCACGGTTGCGAAACAGACCGAGCTTTGTGTAGCGAAGGCCAGAGTTGCGAACGCGACCATCAGTGGCAGCATCCCTTCGCGCAGGCTGGCCACCAACCCAAGTTTGATTTTCATGACCCTTGCGGCGAGATGCCACGGACATGCTTCATCCTCCAGCGCCCTGCGATTGCGCGATTGTTCCCAGGCGAACAGCATCACGCTTCCAGCCAGGGCCAGTGCGAGCAGTTCGTCGCTCGAATGCATCGACGCCATGCTTCCCAGCCCCATCGTCATCATGCCGCCGAAGAACTTGCCATGCGTGAGCGCAGCATTCCAAAATGGCCGGCGCGTGTCGATGTAGATCATCGCTGAGGTGAACACTGCCACGAGGCCGACGATGGCTGTCACCGTAGTCAGCGGCGTCCCGACAATGCCGTAGAACGTGCCGATGCTCGCCATCGACGCGCAGCCCGCGAGCACGCTGAAGGCGAGGATCTCCCGGCTCATCCATGATTTGCGCAGCCCGAGGAAGAAGCGCCATGCCCCCATCGGCTTGCCGAGATGCAGCACGCTCACACCGAGTCCGGCCATCAGCAACGCAGTCGCCGAGTAGATGGAAATCGTGCACTTCGAAATGCCGGCGATTGCCATCACCGCAGCGACGACAAACATCCCGACGCTCCACTGCGTGAGCGCCAGCATCGCAATCAATGGCCAGTGCGCATGTTCTTCGCGCAGCGCGAACGCATCCGCCGCTCGCGTATTCGCAGGCATCGATCGCTCCGTCACATAAGATGTCGATGGCCGCGTGTAGCTGGCGTCGTAGGCTCCAGGAAGAATGGTGGCGCCCGGCGCAAACGACAGATCTGCACGCATCACAATCCGAATGCTGATGGCGCTGGTCGGACATGCCTGCACACATGCAGGTGCTTCGCCTTCGCGCAGACGTCCCACGCACATGTCGCACTTTCGCACGATGCCCAGCCGCTCGTTATACTTCGGCACGTCATACGAACACTTCAGCACGCAGTATCCGCAGCCGATGCATTGATCATCGAGATGCTTCACCACGCCGGTGTCCGCTTCCTTCTCGTAGGCACCCACCGGGCAGCCGTTGAGGCAGGCGGGATCCTCACAGTGATGGCACGCCGTGGTGACGGTTTGTTGATACGCGTCGCTTTGATGACCGCCGAGCAGCAGTCCAACGTCGCGCCATGCTTCATCTGGATCGAGTCCGTTCAGCGAATGACACGCTGCGACGCAGGCCTTGCAGCCGGTGCAGGCATCGAGGTTCACTTCAAAGGCATATTGCTCACCAGGCCCCGGCGGCGAGGCAGGCATCAGGTGGCTGTAGCGGCTGCGGTCGTGCCTGCGATCATGCCATTCGCTGAAGCGCTCCACTGCGGTGAGTTGCTGCTGCTCCGCCAGGAGTTGATCAACCAGCGTTTTTTCACCCGTGTGGAGATGGCGTGCGCTCATGAGGTCATTTCAGGCGTCTCGTGATTTGCGCATCTTCAGTCGTTGCCAGTGAAGAGACGCTGAAGCTTTTCCATGGGGTGTCGCTGCGTGAAGGATTGAAAACTCTCGTTGCCTTCACGATGCTTTAAGAAGGCCTTCAGCATCATCTCCACCGTGTCATTCACCGATGTGTGATGCACGCCGCTGAAAACCTGCCGACCTACGGCCTGATGTTTGCCGAATCCACCACCGACGAAGATGTGATAGCCCTCCTCGCCCTGCACCTTCGTGCCCAGCAATCCGATGTCGCCCATGTAGTGCTGCGCGCACGAATGCGGGCAACCGGTGAAGTGAATATTCACCGGTTCATCCAGCGGCACCTTCTTTTCCAGATGCTTCATCAAAGCGATCGCGTGGCCCTTGGTGTCGGCCTGCGCATACTTGCAGTAGCGATTGCCCGTGCACGCGATGACGCCATCGCTCACGGGCTTTGCTTGGGTCGCAAAGCCCATGCTTGTGAGGTTCTTGCTCGCCGTCTCGACATAGGCGCTTGGGAGGTTGGGGATAATGAAATTCTGCCAGACCGTGAGCCGCACCTCGCCACTGCCGTAGTGATCCGCGATGTCAGCGAGGCGATCGAGCTGCTTCGCGGTGATCTGACCGACAGGAACCGCAGCACCAATGTAGTGCAGCCCCTCCTGGCGCTGCGCATGCATGCCAATGTGTGAATGCGCAAACTCGGCGCGCGGGGTGTCGATGCCTTCGAGGCTGCGCGTTAACGGCTCGCCGAACACTTTCTCCGATTCGGTGACGAACTCCTCCATCGGCATGGTTTCGAGCAGGTGCTTCAAACGCGCCTTCTTGCGGTCGGTGCGATTGCCGCGAGCAATGAACACACGCACCATGGCGAGCAGCACGCCGACGATCTTTGCAGGCTCAATGAGAATGCCCATGTCTTTGGCGAAGCCCTTGTGGCCCGTTGCACCACCAGCCGCGATGCGGAACAGGACTTGGTCGCCGACCTTCACGGCGCGGGCGCCGAGGTCATTGGTATCTTCCACGCTGCCGATGATGCCACCGCCGTCGAAGGCGATGTTGAATTTGCGCGGCAGGTTGTAGAACTCGCGGTTGTTGAGAATCCGCTGACCGATGTCGCGAACGAAGGGCAGCACATCGATGAGTTCCTTCGGATCGATCCCCGCCGTGGGATTGCAGGTGAGATTGCGGATGTTGTCCGCGCCTGCGCCGCGTGTGTGGAGACCGCAGCCCTGAATGCGCTCCAGGAACTCCGGTGCATCCTTCGGCTGAATCAGGCGCATCTGCAGATTCGCGCGCGTCGTGATCTGAATGTAGCCGCTGGTGAGGTCACGGGCCGCACGTGCGAGTTCGCGGAGTTGGAACGATTTCAAAACGCCACCAGGAATGCGCAGGCGCGCCATGAACGCGTCCTTCACCGGCGTGAGGAAGAACAGGCCGTTCCACTTGAACCGGAAGACTTCTTCCTTGTCCGGTGCCGCATTGTGAAGGGCGTTGTCGGTGATTCGATAGTAGCTGTCGAGCGGATGCTCCTCGCGCTTGATGCGTTCTTCCGCCGTCTGATCATCGTAGTTCGGCTTAGCTGGCGTGGGTTCGACGTTGCCAAAACTGATGCCCTGTTGCGCGATGCCAGCGAAGAAGCCCTCAAGATAAGTTTGCTGCTCAGGACTGAGCTGCTGGCCTTGGATTTGTTGGAGGCGATTGCTCATGAATGTAGCCCAGTTGCGCCGCAACTGGTCGGGTTGGTTGGGCTCCAGTTGCGGCGCAACTGGACCACTTTAATAGACATCGCGCGCATACCGCCTGGCCTCCTTCATGGCTTGCACATAGGCCTTGGCGTCGTCAGCGCTTTTACCGCCGTGTTGTTCGATTACTTGATGAAGTGCAGCATCGACATCCTTCGCCATGCGGCTGGCGTCGCCGCAGACGTAGAAGTGCGCGCCCTCTTCCAGCCATCGATACAACTCGGCACCGTTCTCGGTCATGCGATGCTGCACATAGATCTTCTGTTCCTGATCGCGGCTGAAAGCGGTGTCCATGCGATGAAGCACGCCGTCCCGAATCAGCGTGGCCCACTCGTCTTTGTAGAAGTAGCTCAGGGAGCGCGATTGCTCGCCGAAAAACAGCCAGTTCTTGCCTCGCGCACCCATGGCCTTGCGCTCCTGCAGGAAAGAACGGAAGGGCGCAACTCCGGTGCCTGGTCCGACCATGATCACCGGCTTGGTGTCATCCTTCGGAAGCTTGAAGCCGTGGCTTGGCTGAATGAACACGGGCACAGGTGTTTCGCTGTTCGCCCGATCCGCGAGAAAGGTGCTGCACACGCCGTTGCGTGCGCGGCCATGTGATTGATAGCGCACTTGCGCGATGGTGAGATGCACCTGGCCGGGGCTGGCTTTGAGACTACTGGCGATGCTGTAGAGTCGCGGCTGCAACTTCTTGAGCAAGGCGACGAAGTCAGCGCCGCTGATCTCGCCTTTTGGCAGGAGCTGGAGCACATCGAGCACATCGCGGCCGTAGAGCCATTGCCTCAAGTCGGCGCTGCGAGAGGTGTCGAGCAGAGCCAGAAGCTCGTCGTTCTTCGCTCGCATTGCGATTGATTGCAGCAAGTCGCGCGAAGGATTGGTGAGGTCTTGCTTATGCAGCAAGGCGTGACGGAGTTCATCGTCTTTGCTCCATTCGCCATGATCAAGGATGGCATCGACCAGCACTTCACTGTTCGTCGGCACGATGCCGATGGCGTCGCCGGGTTCGTAGCTCAGCCCATTGATGTTGATTTCGAAGTGACGAGTTTCTTTCGCTGCGGCGGAATCGGTGAGCAGAAGATTCGTGACGAGTTGCGCGGCGTAGGGGTTGGCTTTGGTGCCGGCAGGACAGGCATTTTGCCTGTCGCCGGTGGAGCGGGCATTCTGCCCGCTCTCGGAAGCATGAGCGGGCAGAATGCCAGCTGCACTGGGTGACAGGCAGAATGCCTGTCCTACTTGGGCGCACCACGCCGAATACGGTGCGTCGTAGTCCGTGTCACAGTCCACGCGATCGGCGATGCGTTTCGCGCCGAGCGCTTCAAGGCGAGCATCGAGGGCCTTGCCGAAGGCGCAGAACTTTTCATAGTTCGTGTCGCCGAGCGCCAGCACGCTGAACTCCATCTTGCCGAGCGCAGGCGCGTCGCCGCTGTTCAGCCATGCCCAAAAAGCCGTGGCATTGTCCGGCGGATCGCCGTCGCCATACGTGCTGGTAATGACGAGCAAACGCTCGCAGTTCGCGAGATCAGCCTTCGCGTGCTGATCCATGCCCAGCACGGTGGGAGTGAAGCCTTTGCCTTGAAGATCGCGCGAAAGCTTCTTCGCCAGGCCTTCGGCGCTGCCAGTCTGCGTGCCGAACAAGATGGTGACCGGAATTGGAGACGTCGCGGCTTGTGTCCCCCCGCCATCGCCATCACGAACCTGTGCCGCGAGCACACCGGCGATCCAGCCGTTCAACCACGAGCGCTGCTCGGGCGAGAAGGGTGCATTGCTGGGGAGTTGAGGAACGAAGTTCATGATGGCGTTCAGGTTTTGGGGGCCCGAAAGGGAGCTTAGAACTTCAGCGTCGCCTGCACATAGGTGAAGTCGGCGTCGTCGCTGGCGCCGGTATCGCTCAGGTAGCTGCCGGCGAAGAAGTGGCTGTAGCCGGCCATGAAGCTGAGGTTCTTGGTGGCGGCGTAGGTCACCGTCAGATCCAGTTCACTGCCTGCATAGCTGTCTGCACCGGGCGTGATCGGACGCACCGTGGCGACGCCATTGGCGCGATACCAGGCATCACCCGTATCGGCGAGGAAGAGGGCATGATAGTCGAGGCGCGCAGTAACACTCTTCGACGGTGCGACCTTCAAGCTCGCATTGATGTCGTGCATGTTCTGCCACGAAAAGGTGTCCATGTAGCCGTAGTAGAGATGGTTCGTCGGATACAGGTTCTGGAAGGTGTTGACCTTGCCATCGGCGGCGTTGGCATCGCCAGAGCCGTAGCTGTAATCGAGCGCGAGACGCGGTTTCCAAGGCGCATTGAAGGTGTAGCCGACTTCTGCATGACCGGCGAAGGCGGCAAGATCCTTGCCCTTCACGTCACCCGTCTGGGCAACGAACTCCGCATCATAGTCCCACGGGCCGAATTTGCCTGGCGTGCTCTTCCAGCGCGTGCCGAAGCTTACGAAGTCGGAGTCGCCCGCCGCAAACGATTGGT
>WBZU01002436.1_pt1 | contig 12881 bp, 12 predicted proteins | sample 5204311 | NCBI WGS metagenome assembly WBZU01 (sample SAMN12344359, study PRJNA552823) | activated sludge metagenome | biome: Activated sludge suspended growth; feature: Nitrification reactor; material: Wastewater; isolation source: activated sludge from nitrification reactor of wastewater...
GCGGATGCCCGTGGTCGGCTCGAGCTTGCCCTCGTCGAGAACGTTGTCCGTGAGGATCTGAATCCCATGGAGGTCGCCCGCGCGGTCGCGGCGCTCGTCGAGGACTTCGGACGAACGCACGAGTCTGTCGCATCCACGCTCGGGCGAAGTCGTCCGGCGATCTCCAACCTGCTGCGCCTACTCGAGCTGCCCGACACCGTCACGGCGCTCGTGGAGGACGGGAGCCTGTCGGAGGGACACGCGCGCGCCATACTTATGGCCGACGGCGCCAAATCCCGCAGACTTCTCGCCGAGAAAGTTGTGCGCGACGGACTATCGGTGCGTCAGACGGAAGCGATGGCGCGATCGGCCGCGCCACGGGCAGGGGGCGAGCGTCCCGCGCGCGTGGATCCGCCTGCGTCCGCCGACATGGCGATGGACGTGCTGTACGGGATGTTCGAAGTGCCCGTCAGGGTTCGCCCGACGGCGAAGGGGCCACTGGTCGAGCTGCGGTTTCCCTCTGATGAGGCCCTTGCAGCAGCCATCGAGCGTCTTCGGGGTGGCACCACAGCCTAGGACGCGGGCGGCGACCGTTGTCCGAGGTTGAGCGCCTGACTGCTGTTGTAGTGCACGGTGCCCGCCACTCCTCGTTCGGCGCCGTCCGACGGTTCGCGGTGTTTCACGTGAAACACCGCCGGCACTTGTTCAGCGGTAAGTATCCCGTCGGCAAGTGCGGGTCGGTCCCCTCACATCGATTCCGCGCATACGGGGCCTGCCACGTCATGGGTATGCTCATCGTGAACACGGTTTCTCTGACCCGCGAGCGAACGGCCGCGGCGCCTGCGATTTGCCATGACGCGAGCGCCCACCGCAAGCGCTGGGCCGCATGCTTCAGTGTCCTGGAAGAGGTGTCGTCTTGACCATCGCCGTATTTGGAACGCTACGTTTTCCGCCAGAAGCAATTGCCGAGGTGCTCCCCCACCTGCGGTCGTTGGTCGAAGCGACCTACCGCCACGACGGTTGCATTTCGTATGACGTTGGCGAAGACATCTTCGAACCGGGTCTCTTGCGCTTCTCTGAACTCTGGCCCGATGACGAGCACCTCCAGCGACACCTACTGGCGCCGCATATCGAGCCGTGGCGCGCAGTTTGCCGCGAGCACGGCCTGGTTGAACGCCGCTTTACCGCATACGATGCGAGCGGTTCGAGGGCGGTTTGAATCTTCACGTTTAACCGAGCGCAGTCCATCAACCCCTGCGCTCGAAAGGAGCGGGATGGACGCTCCCGAGTTGGTCTGCACGATCCTGATTATCGGAGCCAGTCCCGCCCACCTGGTCTCGCCCGTTGACGTGGTGTTCGTCAGCAAAGCTCAAGAACCCATACCGCGTTGCGTCGCAGTTTCACGTGAAACGCCTAGCCCCACACCCGGGCCCGCCGTCGATCCGCTCGAGGTGCGGCGGCGGGACGTCTCAGCGGCGCAGTCCGTGTCGTTGACTTCGCAGGCTGCTCAAGAGAGCCGCTCGGAGCGAGCCTGCGCCACAGACCACACGCGCGCCACGACGGAGGAACAACGAAGTGGGCGATCGTGGACTCGAACCACGGACCTCATCCTTATCAGGGATGCGCTCTAACCACCTGAGCTAATCGCCCGCGCGAAGCGGTCGCCAATCCTAGCAGCTGCATCGAGGGGGCCGCCCGGGCTCGGACTATGCCTATACTGACTCGTCACCCAGCTCACGGCGAGGCTCTCGTGCAGGAGATGGTCATCTACGGCGTCAGCTTTGACGTTGTCGGCAAACAGCCGATCGTGCTGTTGAAGACGGTCACGGGCAACCGTTTCCTTCCCATCTGGATCGGTCATGCCGAAGCGGCGGCGATACTTGCCAAGCTGCAAGGGGCCGACTCACCCCGGCCGATGACCCACGACCTGCTGAGCGACATCGTAGGCGAACTTCACGCTCAGGTGACGCGGGTGACGGTCACGGATCTTCGCGACAACACCTTCTATGCGCTCATCACCCTGCGTGCGGAGACCGCCGAGATCGAGATCGATTCGCGCCCATCCGATGCCATCGCCCTTGCGGTCCGCAGCAATGCCCCGATCTTCGCTGCCGACGAGCTCATCGACGAGAGCTCCATCGATTTCGAGCCCGAGGCCGACGAGGCCGAGGACATGGTCACGCAGTTCAAGGAATTCTTGGACAACGTGAGCCCCGAAGACTTCGCTCCGTAGATCGTTCCCCCCCGGCTACGCGCCGCCTGCCCGCCGCTCTGTCTCCCGCTTGGTCAGTGAGAGGATGTCGTCGTAGATCTCGCGCAGTCCCTCGGCGGACAGCGGACCCTTGTTCACCGCCTGAATGAACTGGTGCATCCAGGCCTCCCGAGTGTGGTCAACGAAGTCGACCCCGTTGAGCTCCTTGTACTCGCGAAGCCGCGCGACGAGCTGCAGCCGCGTGTTGAGGGCGCCGATCAACTTGACGTCGTTGTCGGTGATCTGGTCGCGCATCTGACGCACGAGTGCGTCGGTGGCGCTGCTGGTGTCTGGGGCGCTCAAGGCAGGTCTTTCGGGAAGGATTGGAGAAGCGCAGCCTAACCCCTGCCACCTCTCGTGGCCTGCCGGCCCCTCCAAGCGGTGGCACATGAACCCCGATCCATGCCCCGTTTGGCGATCCGCTGGGCTACGCTTCGCCCATGGGGGAACTGTCGCTGATCCAAATCGTCATCGTCCTGGTGGTGGCGCTGCTGGTGTTCGGTCCGTCGCGGATGCCGGAGATCGGGCGCCAGATGGGAAAAGGCTTGCGGGAACTTCGCAAGCACGCGTCATCCGTCGGTGAGGAACTCCAGCGGGCCGTGGACAGCGACGCACCCGCCGAGGCGCCCAAGCCCCGCGTGAGCGCCGCTCCGTCCCCACCCGCCGTGCCTGACGAGGATCTGCTCGACGGGGTCGTGGTACCGGCGGACGCTGTGTCTGCGGGCTCCACAACCCAGCCGGCCGTGCCGGTTGCGGCTGTGGAGGTCACGCACGACGATCTTCTGGACGGCGTTGTCGTGAGCGGGGACACCCCGGTGCCGATCCCCTCCGCCGCACCCCCCGCCGCGACGTGAAGCGACGCGCGCTTCCCCGCCGCGTCGGCAAGGACGAACAGCTGACGGTGGTGCAGCATCTGGATGAGCTGCGCCACCGCATAATCGTGTCGCTTGTTGCGCTTGTTATCGCATTTGCAGGCCTTTATGCCGTCCATCGACCACTGCTGCGCTTTCTCGCGCGGCCCCTGCCGCACGGGCAGCACCTGATCACGCTCGGCGTCAGCGAGGGCTTCTTCACCGTGTTGAAAGTCGTCGCGGCCTGCTCGCTCATCGTCGCCCTGCCCATCTGGCTCTACCAGGCGTATGCCTACGTCGTGCCCGCCGTGGCCGAGCAGCCTCGGCGGCGCATGTTGATGACCGTGGCGGGTATAGCAGGGCTGTTTCTCGCCGGCGCCGCCTTCGGCTACGTCCTGGTGCTGCCGGTCGCGCTCAGCTGGCTCCAGTCGTTCAACAATGACTTGTTCGTGAGCCAGTTGCGTGCCAGCGAGTACTACGGCTTCGTGACGACCTTCTCGCTGAGCAGTGGGCTGATGTTCGAAATACCGGTCGCCATGATGGGGCTGGCCCGGCTGGGCATCGTGCAGGCGGGAACCTACGTCCGTCAGTGGCGGGTGGCCATCGTCGTCATCGCCGTCGTGGCCGCACTGCTTCCGGGAGGTGACCCGATGAGCATGATCTTGCTGATGGTTCCCCAGATCGTGCTCTACGGTCTCGGCGTCTGGCTGGCGAAGCGGTTCGGTCAACCCGCGCCCTGGAGCAAGCAGGCATGGGCCGAGGCCGACGCCGCCACCCAGGAGACCACGGCGGCGTCAGGGTCCTGAGCCACTCAAGTAATCGGGCGTTCAGGTCGATCTGAAGCGTGAGTGCGCCCCGCCGGCGCGCGACCACCCCGAAAGTGAGACGCCTTGCGCAACTTGACGACCCTCGTCGGCGCGCCCATCATCCCACTCGTCGTCGCCCTTGCCACGCTCCAGGGTGCCGGTGCGCTGACCGGCGCGCTGCTGTTGCTTTCGATCGCGCTTTCGATCGCGGCGACCGTGGTGATCTCCCGATCAGTGACCACGCCGCTCGGACGCCTTCAGGGGCGGGCCGACGACGACGGTCGCCAGCTGGACACCGTCGACGGACTGGTGGCATGGGCCGAAACCGCGCATGACGGCGCGAACGTGGCTGCAGGTGCGTCGTCCGCACACGCCGAGGATCTCACCCGGCAGCGCACCGCTGCGCTTGCCGCGATCGCGGAGGCGGCCGAGCGGGTTCTGGAGGGCGAACTGAGCGCACGAGCGGTCGTCGACGTCGACGACCCGGACATTCAGGCGGTTGCCGCCCGCGTGAACGCCATCGCCGAGAGTCTCGTGACCATGCGAACAAGCGTGCAGGAGGCCGGCAGCAAGATGGAGGGCGCCGCGATGCAGATCCTGGCGGTCGTCACCCAGAACACCGCCGCCACGAACGAGCAGGCCGCGTCCGTGTCACAGACGCTTGTCACGATCGATCAGGTGCGCTCGTTCAACCGAAGCGTTGTCGATCGGGCGACGGAACTCGCGACGCAAGCAGAAGGCGCCATGGACATCTCGACCGACGGCAACAGCGCGGTCGACCAGATCGTAAGTGGAATGGCGGTTATCCGCGACCGCGTCGACGCCATCGCCGGCGACATTCTCAGCCTTTCCGAACAGACCCAGGCGATCGAGATGATCACCCGATCGGTGAACGACATCGCCGACCAATCGAACATGCTCGCGCTCAACGCGACGATCGAGGCTGCCCGCGCAGGTGAGCAGGGCAAGGGCTTCGCGGTCGTGGCACAGGAGGTGCGAAGCCTTGCGGAGCAGTCGAAAGCGGCGACCGGACAGGTTCAGGCCATCCTGAGCGAGATCCAGCGGGCCACGTCTGCCGCGGTCCTCGCCACCGAGGAGGGCAGCAAGGCGGTCGAGGACGGCATCCACCGTGCACGACGCGCCGGCGACGCCATCAATCGCATGGATCAGACGATTCGCCAAACGGCACACTTCGCGAGCGGTATCGCCATGTCCCTTCGCGAACAGCACGTCGGCATGGACCAGATCGCCCAGGCGATGGCGGACGTCACCGGCTCGAGCGCCCAGATCGCAACCGGCGCCGACGACACCCAGCTGGCCGCAGAATCCCTGTCCCGCCTGGCCGGTGAGCTGCGTCACTTCACCCATGCCAACGTCGTGACGCCACCGGCACCGCGCACGTTCGGCGACGCAGGGGCGCGCCTCGACTTGGCGACATTGCGTGACATCCCCGAGATCATCGCGGACGAACTCGGCGTCGATTGCGCGGTGGTGCTCGCATTCCGTGACGGCATGGCACATCCGGTCGCGCAGCGGCTCCCGGCCGGGCAGCGACTCGCACCGTTTTCTCCGGACGGCAGTGGCTCCGTGGCCGCCGTGTACCGCACGGGCGCTCCCGCCCGCATCGACGACTACTCGCGACTGGCCGGTGACCGGGTTGCGTCGGTCGCCCTTGCGGGCCGCTACCAAAGCAGCGTCGCAACCCCGATCATCGTTCGCGGCAAGATTTGGGGAGCCGTCCTTGCAGCCACGACCGCGGCCACGCCGCTTCCCCGTGGCGCCGAGAGTCTCCTGACCCGAGCCGCGACTGCAGTAGCTCGCGATGCTGAGCTGGTCGGCACGCAAGTCTCCTCCACCTAACGACACGTCCGTTGGGGTCGTGCGCAGCTAGTCCTCGCGCAAGTCGTGCCCGGTCACCTGAAGGAAGACGTCCTCCAACGTGGCTCGCCGGATCGCGAGGCGACGCGTCCCGGGCGCCACCGTTTCGGCGAGCGCGGCGAGCTCCATGCCGTCGGCGCCGTACAGCCACAAGACGTCCCCGCGGCGGGTCCACCCCATCGCCTTGGCGCCGACGCCATCGACGATGTCCATCAGCCGTGACCCTGCCGCGATCTCGACGACCTCACCTCCCACCTCCCGAGCGATGAGCTGTGCGGGAGTGCCCTGCCGCACAATGTGACCGCGATCCATGACTACGAGCTCGTCGCAGAGCTGCTCCGCCTCGTCCATATAGTGCGTCGTGATGACCAGGGTGACGCCGCGAGCCTTCAGGGCGCGAAGTCTGTCCCACACCAGGTGTCGGGCCTGCGGGTCGAGGCCGGTTGTCGGCTCGTCGAGCAGAACCAGTGCGGGCTCATTGACAAGTGCGCGCGCAATCTGGGCGCGTCGTTGCATGCCACCGGACAAGCGTTCAACTTTCCAGTCGGCACGTTCGCTCAGCTGGGCGAAGCCCAAGAGTTCATCTGCTCGCTCACCGGCAAGTTGTGTGTCGATCCCGAAATACCGTGCGTAGACAAGCAAGTTCTCGCGCACGGTCAGTTCGAGGTCCAGGTTGATTTCCTGAGCGACGACGCCGAGCTTCGCCTTCAGGGCGCGTGGCTGATCGTGCGGATCGTGACCCAGAACGGCGAGCGAGCCGCTGTCACGCCGCGCCAGGCAGGACAGCATGCGCATCGTGGTCGTCTTTCCCGCGCCGTTTGGTCCCAGAAAGCCGAAGCACTCACCGGAGGCGATGGAGAAGTCGATGCCGTCGACGGCCACCAGCTCGCCGAAGTGTTTGGTCAGACCGACGGCCTCCACCGCGGCCTGTCGGGCGCCCGGTGCGTCAGCGATCGCGTCCACCGCGGCGGATCGCGGCTTTGGCGCTCGCGCGAAGGATCCGTCCGAAGTGCAGCACGCCACCGATGCCGTCGTGCATCGAGTCGCTCTCGGACGCATGCATCGTCACGGGAACCTCGCCGATCGAGACGCCGCCCCGGGTAAGGCCGATGAGGTAGCTCGACTCCGTCAGACCGTCCGGAAAGCCGTGATCGGCGACCGCCGCGGCCACCTCCAGGCGCATCGCGCGCAGTCCCGACGTGGGGTCGCTGACCCGCAGCCCGCACGCGCGCACCATCATCTGGCACAGGGCGATGCCGATTCGACGGGCCGGACCCATGTCGTATCCAGCGCCGGTGAAGCGCGATCCGATGACCACGGCGTGGTCCTGCAGCGCCGCGAGCATCGCCGGGATGTCCTCCGGTCGATGCTGACCATCTGCGTCCAGTTGGACAATCTGCGACATCCCGGAGGAGATGGCAGCAGCAAACCCGTCGCGCAGTGCGGTCGCATACCCGGCCGGCGCGCGATGGGTCACCACCTGCGCTCCGGCCGCCTGGGCGACGGCGCCGGTGCCATCGGAGGAGCCGTCGTCCACGACGATCACCGTCGCGCCCGGAAGCACCTCGCGGACCCGGCGCACCACGCCGCCAACGGTCTTCGCCTCGTTGAGTGCCGGGATGACGACGCCGACCTGGTCGGTGGCGACGCTCACGGCCCCGTCACCGGATCGGGCAGCGCCCAGATCTTCGCCCGGCCGAGATCCGCGATCAGTCGCAAGCCGGTGGTGGACGGGAGGCTGTCCCGATAGCTCGACCAATTGCGTGGCCACCCCTTGCGCGGATGCACCGGCCCGGTGACCAGGTATCGGGCCTGCGCCACCGACGGGAGCGGCGTCATCTGCCGCAACTGCCGAATGCGAGCCGGTGTGGAGAAGGCCGGGTCCTCCGCCTTCGGGATGGTCAGGCGTGTCGTCGCGCGATAGATGTGCAGCTTCGTCCACCAGGTGTAGCTCTCTGTTGCGATCGGGCCTGCCGGGAGTTTCGCAAGTTGCGCGGAGACCCGCGACAGAAGCAGCACGTCGTCCGATCGAAATCTGCGAATTGGAAGTGATGACAATACCCACACGCTGAGCACCGTCGCCACGGCGACGGGAATCCACGGGCTCACCCCGTCGACGGCGACCGCGATCAACAGCGCCGCGGGGATCACACACAACGTGAGGTACCGGTAGGGCTTGGTGATGTTCAGCAGCGTGCCGAACTCGAGATAGAAGTATGCCCAGCCGAGCCACACCATCGGCAGCAGGGCGCGCGCCTCGTGCCGAAACCAGTGGACGGCGATCGTGATCACCACAAGCGGCCCGACGGCGAACAGCAGGTCCTTCGGGTGAAGCGCGCCGTGGCCGAGCTGCCACGCGTAGGACTCTCTCCATGCCCAAGCCGTGATGGGATTGCGGTACGCAAGCTCGCCGCCGGCGCTCGAGACCGGGGCCAGAAGCGCTCCGCCGAGGGCGAACCACACGAGCGCGGTCATCACGGGCACGGCTGCCGCGCCGAGCGCCCCCGGCAGGATCGTCCGACGAATCGTCTTCCACGCCGCCGCGATCACGACGGGCGCCATGAGCAGCGCGCTCTCGCGGACCGACCATCCGGCGCCGAGTGCGAGACCCCCGGCGAACGCCCAGCGGCCGACATGACGCTCGCTGCGCGCGGCACGCAGCGCGCACCAGATGGCGAGCGCCACGAATGCGGGCATGATGGCGTCGGGACGAAGAAACCCGGCAAGCCGCACCTCGATCGGCGCGACGGCGACCAGGCCGGCGGCGACCAGACCGACCCGTCTGTTGGCGATGTCGCGTCCGAGCAGATACGCCATCGCCACGGAGCCGAGGGAGCCGATGAGCGGCCAGATCGAGATGGTGAGATCGCTCGCCCCGAAGATGCGAACGATGAGCGCCGACGGCGCAAGCAGTACCACACGTGTGCCGAACCACTCTGTGGGACCAGACGGCAGGTGGCCGTTCGCCATGTTCTTGACGACGCCGGCAAAGCGCGACTCGTCCGACAGCCATGCCATGTCCGGACCCACCCAGCACCACGCGCGAAGCGCCAGTCCGAGGATGAGGATGGTGGTGAGCGGGAGCCACCGATCCAGCTGCAGCCGCTGCTTCACGACCCTGCCTTCGGCCTGCGGCGGCGCATGAGGCTCTTCGCGGCGTCGGCGCCCTCCCGAAGCACACTCGGCGCCAGGGCACGCATGGCGACGGCGAACGTGAGTGCTCCGACGATGGTCTTGAGCGCCAGTGGGGCGATGATCTCCCCGGTCGGCCGCGAGGTCGTGGACGCGAAGCTGTTGCATGCCCACGCGGCGGCGGCGGCGACGGCGATCGCGATCATCATGCGCGTCTGCTGGTCTGCGAGCCGTCGCAGACCGAAGTTCGGAAGGATGCGATTGAGCTGGACAATGCTGAGCGCCGTCGATGCGACGACGCCGATTGCCGACGCCAACGCCAGACCCGAGATGCCCATCGGGCCGACGAGCACGATGTCCAACCCGATCACGACCGCGACGCTGATAGCCGTGGACGTGAAGATGGCCCGTGGAGCGTTCATGGCGTTGATGGTGCGATTGAGGAGATAGCCGATGAAGGCGAACCACGTTGCGATGCCGAGGTAGCGCAACGGTCCGGCGATATCGGCGACGCAGGTCAGATCGCACTTCTTGCGTCCGTACATCAGCTGTGAGAGCTCGTGCGCGTACAGCATGATGAATGCGCTGAGCGGCAGCGAGACGAGTGCGAGCACACCGGCCGCGCGGTGAAACGCGCTTACGGTGTCGTCGTGGCGGCGTTCGGCAGCCATTCGTGCGATCACCGGAAACAGCGGCGCAAGGAGCGGCATCAAGAATGCGGTGCGTGGCAGGGAACCCGCCGCTTGGGCCCAGTTGAGTGCGGCGACCTGGCCCTTTGGAAGGGGTGCGGCGAAGTATTTGTCCGAGAACGAGTTGATCTGCTGCAGGACGCTCGCCGCGCTGACGGGACCGGCGATCGCGAGCACCATTCCAAGACGGGGATGGCGAAGCTGCGGGCGCCAGACGCCGACCTCACGAATGGCGCTCACCAGCTGGGGCAGCTGGAACAGCACCTGCGCCACGGCTCCTGCCACCACTCCCCAGGCAGCCGCCGTGAGCCCCCCGAAGATGGCGAGGGAGACGATGATGCCCAGGTTGAAGGCGATGCCGACGACCGCCGGGCCGAGGAACTTCCGCTGCGCCTGGAGCACGGCAGTCAGCAGGCCGGAGATGCCCTGCAGTGCGAGCGCCGGGGCCATGATCTGGACCTGCTCGCGAAGCAGCGCGCTTCGGTCCGCGTCGAATCCGAACGGGGCAACCGCGAGGTCGGGCCAGATCGCCACGATGGCGCCGAGGGCCACGAGGACCAGTGTGACCCAGCTTCCGACCGTCCACACGAGTCGCCACGCCGACCGCTCGTCCTCGTCCTGACGCTCCCGCTCGATCGCCGGGATGATCACGGACACCATCGTGTACGCCAGGATGGCCGCCACGGAGTTGACGAGCATGAGCGCCGTGGTGAAGGCGTCCGCCTGCGCGCCCGTCCCGAACTCGGCCGCCAGGAACGCCTCGCGCACGAACCCGAGCACCCGCGACAGCAGGGTGAACGCCGTCACCACCAGCGCGGCACGTGCGATTGCCCCTCGGTTCACGCGGGAGTGAAGCCGTAGATCGTTCGGCGACCGATGATCAGGATGGTGGAGCGGACGGCGACGGCCGGGCTGTAGCGCCCGTCCGGGAAGTCCCAGACCTTGCGGCCGGTCGCGACGTCCACCCCGAACGTCCGGCCGGTCGCCGGGTTCTTGTTGAGCGTGGACACATAGACCGTATGGCCGATGACCGTGGGTGAGCCGCTGATGCGCTCACCGGTGTCGAACGACCACCGGATGTCTCCGCTGGCCGCGTCGAGGGCGTACAGCCGATGGTCGTAGCTTCCGACGAAGACCGTGCGATCGGCGATGGCGGCGCTCGAATACACCCAGTCGCCGGTGCCGCGAAGCCAGGCCACGTGGCCGGTGCGTGCGCTGAACGACACCACGCGTCCGTTGACGTTGCCCACGTAGACGCGCCCGTACTGGACCGCCGGACCCGCGTAGAACCGCCCGCTGCCCCGGAAGGTCCGTCCCGGACTCGTGGCCGACCAGATCTTGTGGCCGTCGCTTTGGGCCAACGCCGTCACGTGCCCCGCGTAGTCCGCGACGATGATCGTATTCTGGTAGATCGCGACAGCCGACTTGACCTGGCCCGGCACCCGGGCACGCCACACCTCGTTGCCCTGAAGGTCGAAACGGATGACGATGCCCTCGAGGGTCGCGACATAGATGGCGTCCGCGACGATAGTGGGCGACGTTTCGCTGGATGCGCCGATGCGCTTCTCCCAGATCTTGTCGCCGTCCTCCAATCGCCGTGCGATCAGGTATCCGGACGTGGTGGTCACGTACGCCACGCCATTTTCGATCGCCGGGCTGGAGGCGACCCGTCCCTTCGTGAAGTACTGCCAGCGTTTGCGCCCGGTGGCCACATCGATTGCGATGATGCGCTGATGGTTGGTGCCGACGATGGCGACGCCCGAGTCGATGACCGGTGGGAACTCGATCAGACTCTTGGCGTCGACCTTCCATCGCAACTTGCCTGGCAGACCCAGGTCCCGCAGCGTCGGGTTGGTGCGTGTCTTCTGGTTGTTGTAGCCGTACTCCGGCCATGACTCGGCCTCGGCGGGCGTGGCCTGGGGAGCCGCGTCGTTGCCGTTCGTCGAGAAGTCGGTGGTCGAACCGCGGATGACCGTCTCGTCAGGCGCGACGAACGAATTGATCCCGATCAGTCCCAGGACCGTGACGAGGATGGACCCGACGGCCCACATCAGCTTGTGCCGGAAACGCATGGGCGCCCTGACAGTTGGCGTTGATGGGGTCGGCTCCACGATCCGCAAGCCTATCTTGGGCCCGTCAAAGCCGGTAAGCCGTTCGGTGAGTGAGTCACCGTGTTCCGGCGTCCTGCTCCTCGGATGAGGTCGGCTCCGGCAGGTCGAATGGCGCAACCTCGCCCCGATACGTGTCGCTGCCCTTGACCACGACCAGCAGAGTTCGAGCGAGGATCGCGAGGTCGGCGCGCAGACTCCAGTTGCGGATGTAGTCGACGTCGAGCGCGATGCGTTCGGACCACGGAAGACTTGCGCGCCCGCGCACCTGGGCAAGGCCCGTGATACCCGGTCGCGCGTCCAGGCGCGTGCGCTGCTCGGCGTTGTAGCGGCCGATCTGGGAGCTGACGGTGGGGCGCGGGCCGACGATGCTCATCTCCCCCCGAACGACGTTGACAAGCTGCGGCAACTCGTCGAGCGACGTTCGTCGAAGGACCCGCCCGATCTTGGTGATGCGGTCGTCGTGGGCCATGACCGCGAGCCCGCTCCCGATGGATTCCGCGCCGTCCACCATCGAGCGGAACTTCAAGAGGTCGAACTCGTTGCCATGCAATCCGGCGCGCCGCTGACGGAAGATCGCGGGGCCCGGTGAGTCCCGACGCACCAGGACCGCGATCAGGACGAACACCGGGGACAGGATCACGAGCGCCGGCACGGCGATCACGAGATCCAGCACGCGCTTCGCTCGTCCACCGACGGCCGGTTGAGGGGATGGTGGCGCACTCACGTCCCGGCAATCCTTGCACACGCGGTGACGTGAATCAGCGTCGCGCCACCCGTTCGAGGATGTCGCACACGGTTGCGGCGAGCGCCGCCCGGTCGTAGTGCTGCTTCACGTACCTCGCGCCGTCGGCTCCAAGCGTGTGGCGGGCGGCGCGGTCATCGGCCATCGCTTGCACTGCGCCGGCCATCGCGGCCGGGTCCTCCGGCGCGACGCTGAGCCCGCATCCGGCCCGCTTGATGACGGTGGTGAGCTCACCGGGAGGAACGGCGGCGATGATCGGCTTGCCCGCGCCCATGTAGTCGAACGCTTTGTTGGGCAGCGCGCCCGCGAACAGCGGCTTGTCCTGGTACGGCAGCAGGCAGACGTCCGCGCGCGCGAGCCATGCGGGCACCTCGGACTTCGGCACCGAGTCGATGAACGTCACATTGGCGAGGCCGAGTTCATCGGAACGCTCGACGAGGCC